>JACCEA011295900.1_pt1 | contig 15750 bp, 7 predicted proteins | sample 7449851 | NCBI WGS metagenome assembly JACCEA01 (sample SAMN15323453, study PRJNA562643) | freshwater metagenome | isolation source: river surface water | place: USA:Blue River Watershed | collected 2017-08-18 | reverse complement strand
CGCTTGAGTTCGCCGGTACCGGATTCTGTCTGACCACCCGTGATGGCGTCATCACGGAAGCCAACGTGCGCCTGTGCGAAATGCTCGGCTACACCCGGCAGGAGCTGATTGGTAAACGCAATACCGACGTCAGCCATCCGGGCGATATCGATATATCGCGCAGCAAAGCCGAAAGCCTGCTGGCCGGGCATTGCAATTATTACTCGCTCGACAAGCGTTTCCTGCGCCGCTCTGGCGAAATGTTCTGGGCCCACATGACGGTCTCACTGCTGCCGGGACAGGAAAGCAACGGCGAGGCCATCATTCAGATCGATGACATCAGTGAAGTCATCGAAACCCAGCGCAAACTCAATCAGCTGCGCATTGCCGCCGAAAAAGCCAACCGAACCAAAAGCGAGTTCCTGGCCAATATGAGCCATGAAATCCGCACACCAATGAATGGCGTGCTGGGCATCACCCAATTGCTGGAAAAAACCGAGCTCAATGCCACTCAGCATCAATACCTGGACATGCTGCGCAATGCGGGGAAGTCACTGCTATCGGTCATCAATGACATTCTCGACTTTTCCAAGATCGAAGCCGGGCATCTGCAGCTGAACCCCAGCGAGTTCGATGTGGAGCAGCTCCTCTGCCATGCCAGCTCGATGATGATGGTGCTGGCCGGCAACAAGGAAATCGAACTCCTGATCGAGGTTGATCCGCAGGCTCCGGGGCGCATTCTGGCTGACCGCCATCGCGTGGAACAGGTACTGGTCAATCTGGTGGGCAATGCCGTCAAGTTCACCGAGCAGGGCGAAATTGAACTGAGCATTCGCCTGCAATCCACCCCTGAAGGGGCCAGGCTGCGCTTTGCTGTCCGCGATAGCGGGATCGGCATCGACCCGGTGCAACAGAGCAAGCTGTTCCAGGCCTTCGAGCAGGTAGACGGCTCCATGACACGCCAGTACGGTGGCACCGGCCTGGGGCTGGCCATCAGCAAACGGCTGGTGCAACTCATGGGTGGCCAGATCGGCGTCACCAGTACAGTGGGGCTGGGCAGCACATTCTGGTTCAGCCTGCCGCTGCAGCAGGTCAATCCACCGCCGAGCTTTGAACCGGTACTCGCCGGCATGCCGGTGTTGCTGATAGAGCCAAGCCCGCACAACCGTAACAACCTCCAGCAACTGCTGGAGCAGTTGGGTGGCACGGTGACGGCAATCGCCGATGCCAGCGCCGCGCCAGACCTGTTGAAAAAAGCCCGGCATCTGGAGAAGCCCTATCAATTGATCGTGCTTGACCCGATCGGCGGGAATATCCATTTACACCCGCTGACCGACCCGGGTGGACCGCTGCCACCCACCCTGCAGATGGTCAATGCCTTTGCCCGCGAGCGACTCGCTCAACCGGCTACACAGTCGCTGCTGCTCAAGCCGGTCACCCGTACCAGCCTGTTGCGTACCCTTGAGGAAGTACTGGTGCAGGATGACCCGGCATCTTCAGCTGCTGCGGCGAGCCACGCTGAGACACCCGCCCTGGCTGGCAGACATTTGTTGCTGGTGGAGGACAATCCACTCAATCAGGTAGTGGCGCGCGGCATTCTCGAACAAATGGGGGCCAGCCTTACTGTCGTCGGCGATGGCCAGCAGGCTGTGGATATTCTGCAGGCGCAACCGGCGGCCTTTGAGCTGGTCTTGATGGATGTACAGATGCCGGTAATGGATGGCTTTACCGCTACGCGGCTGATCCGCCAACAGCTGCATCTGAGCCTGCCGGTACTGGCAATGTCGGCCGGCGTCACCAGTAGCGAGCGCGAACAGTGCATCGAGGCCGGCATGAATGATTTCATCGCCAAACCGATCAGCATCGACACATTGCTGGAGACCCTCCTCAAACACCTCGCGCAGCCACCTGGCAGCGAGCCAACCACACGCGCCGCCACCCCGGCAGAGCCGGCCAGCGTGATTTTCGCAGCCGCCGCCCTCGACCAGCTGTGCGCAAGCAGCCCGCTGATGCATCAGACATTAGCCGGTCTGGTACTTGAGATACTGCAACGCGGCAACGCACCGATGGAGGAAGCCAGGCAAGCCTGGGAGCAAAACCGGCCACTGGATGTTGCGCGGATAGTCCATACCCTGAGGGGCGGGATGGGCACGCTGGGGGCGGTGTCGCTCCCCGAACTGACTCTGCGGCTAGAGGACGCCATCAAGCAGGGAGAACTTGCTCAGGCTGAGCGAATGCTCAGCCAGCTGGAGGAGGAATTCGGTCTGCTGCTGGAAGCCTTCGCCCGGTGGCTGGAAGCCAACCCGCTGCCGCCATCCACCTGAAGCAGCGAGTAGCGCCTTAGTTGCCCGACTCCAGCAGGCGATGCAGTTCGAGAAACTGCTGGGTCAACTTGTGTTTCGGGTCCAGATGGATCAACGGCAGGCAGGCCTGATGGGACTCGCGCATGCGCACGGAGCTCATCAGGTTCACCGGCAAGACCGGCAAGCCTTCCTCCGTCAGTTCGTCGAGCAATTGCTGCGGCAGACTGGCCCGCGGCTGGAACTGGTTGACCACAATCCCTTCCACTTCTAGCGCTTCGTTGTGGTCGTCCTTGAGCTCTTCAATTTCGGCGAGCAGGCCATACAGTGCCTGCCGCGAGAAGCTGTCGCAGTCGAAGGGAATCAACACGCGATCCGCCGCGATCAATGCCGACACCGTGTAGAAGTTCAGCGCCGGCGGCGTATCCATGTAGATGCGGTCGTAATCGCCCGCCAGGTCTTCCAGCAATTTCGCCAGTTTGTTGATCTTGTGCTTGGCCTCAAGCTTGGGCTGCAAGTCAGCCAGCTCGGCGGTGGCGGTGATCACGTGCAGGTTCTCGAACGGCGTTTCGTAGATATCGACCTTGCCCTTCTTGCTGAACGCTCCGGATGACAGCGTCTGCTTGAAGAAGTCAGCTATGCCGACCGGGATATCTGCACCGGTCAGACCGGTCAGGTAATGCGTGGAGTTGGCCTGGGAGTCCAGATCGATCAGCAGAGTCCGGTACCCTTCTGCCGCGCTGACCGCCGCGAGGTTGCAAGCGATACTGGATTTACCTACGCCACCTTTCTGATTGAACACTACACGACGCATTTCCATTCCTCCCGGACAAAAACCTCACACCTTGACCCGGCCAGCTAGCTGCCGGGCATTGCACCGCTGTTACTCTTGGCCCTGATGATACTGCGCCGAAAACTCGTGCACCGCCTCAATAAAGGCTCCGGCATGCGCCGGATCGACTTCAGGGGTAATGCCGTGGCCCAGATTGAACACATGGCCAGTGCCTGCGCCGTAGCTTGCCAGAATCCGCGCCACTTCAGCACGAATGGCGTCCGGTTTGGCGTACAGCACGGTCGGATCCATATTGCCCTGCAAGGCGACCTGGCTGCCTACGCGTGCACGCGCCTGACCAATATCGCACGTCCAGTCCAGTCCCAATGCTTGCGCGCCGGTCGCCGCCATTGACTCAAGCCAGAGGCCGCCATTCTTGGTGAACAGAATCACCGGAACCTGGCGTCCCTCGTTCTCACGGACCAATCCACTGACAACTTTCTGCATGTAGGCCAGCGAAAATTCCTGATAGGCCGCTGCAGACAGATTGCCGCCCCAGGTATCGAAAATTTGCACGGCTTGCGCACCGGCCTTGATCTGGCCATTCAGATAACTGGTCACCGACTGCGCCAGTTTGTCGAGCAAGGCATGCATGGCTTGCGGATTGTCATACAGCATGGCTTTGGACTTGCGGAAGTCCTTGGATGAGCCGCCCTCGACCATGTAGGTGGCCAGCGTCCAGGGGCTGCCGGAAAACCCGATCAACGGCACCCGGCCATTCAGCGCACTGCGAATGGTGCGCACGGCGTCCATCACATAACCCAGATCCTGCTCAGGATCCGGGATCGGCAGGGCTTCGATATCCGCTGCGGTGCTGATGACTTTCTTGAAACGCGGGCCTTCGCCGGTTTCGAAGTACAGCCCCTGGCCCATGGCATACGGAATGGTCAGGATGTCGGAGAACAGGATCGCCGCATCCAGTGGATAACGATCCAGCGGCTGCAGGGTCACTTCGCAGGCGAACTGCGGATTCTGCATCAGGCTCATGAAGTTGCCGGCCTTGGCCCGGCTGGCACGGTATTCAGGCAAATAGCGGCCCGCTTGACGCATCATCCAGACCGGCGTGAGATCCACCGGTTGCTTGAGCAGGGCGCGCAGGAATCGGTCGTTTTTCAGCAGGGTCATAACAGGCTTCCGAATCTAAAGTGCGGGCATTTTGTAGGGTGGGTTAGCCGCGTTGCGGCGTAACCCGCCAAGGATGCCACAGGCATCCCGGCACTCGAACGATCAATACTGGCTACTGGCTGATCCAGATGTCACGCCCTGAGCGCGGTGCTTAACCCATACGGGCTCAGACACCCAGATAATCCAGGATACCTTCGGCTGCATTACGCCCTTCAAAGATCGCCGTCACCACCAGATCGGAGCCGCGCACCATGTCACCACCGGCAAAGATTTTCGGGTTACTGGTCTGGTGCTTGAACGAGCCCTTCTCCGGTGCCACGACCCGCCCCTGACTGTCGGTTTGAATCAGGAACTCTTCGAACCAGGACGCGGGACTGGGACGGAAACCGAAGGCGATCAGCACTGCGTCTGCCGGAATGATTTCCTCTGAACCGGGAATCGGCTCCGGACTGCGACGGCCGCGGGCATCCGGCTCACCCAGACGCGTCTCGACCACCTTGACGCCCTCTACCTTGCCGTCACCGACAATACCGATGGGCTGACGGTTGAAGAGGAATTTCACGCCCTCTTCACGGGCGTTCTTCACTTCCTTGCGCGAACCCGGCATATTTTCTTCGTCACGACGGTAAGCACAGGTGACCGATTTGGCGACCTGGCGAATCGAAGTGCGGTTGCAGTCCATCGCCGTGTCACCACCGCCCAGCACCACCACCCGCTTGGCTTTCATGTCGATAAAGTCCTCGGCGGACTTTTCGAAACCCAGGTTGCGGTTGACGTTGGCAATCAGGAAATCCAGCGCATCATGCACGCCCGGCAGGTCTTCGCCGGGGAAGCCGCCTTTCATGTAGGTATAGGTGCCCATACCCATGAAGACCGCGTCGTACTCATCCAGCAATTGCTGCATGCTGATGTCACGGCCGATTTCAGTATTCAGGCGGAACTCGATGCCCATGCCGGTAAACACTTCCCGGCGGCGGGTCAACACTGACTTTTCCAGTTTGAACTCAGGGATACCGAAGGTCAGCAAGCCGCCGATTTCCGGGTTGCGGTCGAACACCACCGGGGTCACACCGTTGCGCACCAGAATATCGGCACAACCCAAACCGGCCGGGCCGGCACCAATAATCGCGACTTTCTTGCCGACCGGTTTGACCTTGGACATATCCGGACGCCAGCCCATGGCAAAAGCGGTGTCGGTAATGTACTTCTCGACCGAGCCGATGGTCACCGCACCAAAGCCGTCATTCAGGGTGCAGGCACCCTCACACAGGCGGTCCTGCGGACACACGCGACCACAGACTTCCGGCAGCGTATTGGTCTGATGAGACAATTCGGCTGCGGCCAGAATATTGCCTTCAGAGACCAGCTTCAGCCAGTTCGGAATGAAGTTGTGCACCGGGCACTTCCATTCACAATACGGGTTACCGCAATCCAGGCAGCGATGCGCCTGCTCGGCAGCCGCCACGGGCTTGAAGGTTTCGTAGATTTCCACGAACTCCTTCTTGCGCTGGCGCAGGAGCTTCTTCTTCGGGTCCTTGCGTCCGACCTCGATGAACTGGAAGTCATTGTTCAGACGTTCAGCCATTTCAAAAACCTCTCAACAGCAGCCTGATGCTATGGAATCAGACTGCAAAACAACGGGTTAAGCGGCGAATACGCCGCTTGAAACTGGATTACTGCGGATTAGCCCGGGTACTGGATAACAGCGACGCCAGATTCGCAGCCTTCGGCTTGACCAGCCAGAATTTGCGCAGGTAGTCGTCCAGATTTTCCAGCAGATTGGCTCCCCACTCGCTGGCCGTTTCCTCTACGTACTCGCGCAGCACGTCCTGCAGGTGGCTGCGGTAGGCTTCCATGGCCTCACTGCTGATACGCTGGATTTCTACCAGTTCATGGTTGACCCGATCGACAAAGGTATTGTCCAGATCGAGCACATACGCGAAGCCACCGGTCATGCCGGAACCGAAGTTATAGCCCGTCTTGCCCAGCACGCAGACAAAACCACCGGTCATGTATTCACAGCAATGGTCACCCGTACCCTCAACCACCGCATGGGAGCCGGAGTTGCGCACAGCAAAGCGCTCACCCGCAGTACCGGCGGCAAACAACTTGCCGCCGGTAGCACCGTACAGGCAGGTATTGCCGATGATCGCCGAGTCCTGCGTCTTGAACGGACTGCCTGCAGGCGGTGCAACCACCAGCTTGCCACCAGTCATGCCCTTGCCGACGTAATCGTTGGCATCACCTTCCAGATAAAGGTTCAGACCACCGGCATTCCAGACGCCGAAGCTCTGGCCGGCGGTTCCTTTGAAACGGAAGGTGATCGGCGCCGATGACATGCCTTGATTGCCATGAATACGGGCAATTTCGCCGGAAATCCGGGCGCCAATCGAGCGGTCACAGTTACAGATATCCAGGCTGAACTCAGCGCCGGTCTTGTTGGTAATTGCCGAACGGGCCATTTCAACCATTTTCTCGGCCAGCAATCCCTGATCAAACGGCGGGTTGCGGTCAACCTCGCAGAATTGCGGCTTGTCGGCAGGCACATGCGAGCTAGTCAGCAACGGCGTCAGATCCAGATGCCTCTGCTTGTCCGTTTCGCCGGGCAGCATTTCCAGCAGATCAGTGCGCCCGATCAGCTCGCCCAGACTGGCAACGCCCAGTTTTGACAGCCACTCACGGGTTTCTTCGGCCAGGTAGGTGAAGTAATTCACCACCATGTCGACGGTGCCAATGAAGTGGTCCTTGCGCAGCTTCTCGTTCTGAGTGGCAACACCCGTTGCGCAGTTATTCAGATGGCAGATGCGCAAATACTTGCAGCCCAATGCCACCATCGGGCCGGTCCCGAAACCGAAGCTTTCGGCACCGAGAATGGCCGCTTTGATCACATCCAGGCCGGTCTTCAAACCACCATCGGTCTGCACCCGAACCTTGCCACGCAAATCATTGCCACGCAGCGTCTGATGGGTTTCGGCCAGACCGAGCTCCCACGGACTGCCGGCATACTTGATTGACGTCAATGGCGATGCACCAGTACCGCCGTCATAACCGGAAATGGTGATCAGGTCGGCGTAAGCTTTCGCCACGCCGGCCGCGATGGTGCCGACGCCCGGCTCGGCAACCAGCTTGACTGACACCAGCGCCTGCGGATTGACCTGCTTGAGGTCAAAAATCAGCTGTGCCAGATCCTCGATCGAATAAATGTCGTGGTGCGGTGGCGGCGAAATCAGCGTGACGCCAGGCACTGCATAGCGCAACCGCGCAATCAGCCCATTGACCTTACCACCGGGCAACTGGCCGCCCTCACCGGGCTTGGCACCCTGCGCCACCTTGATCTGCAGTACTTCGGCATTCACCAGGTATTCCGGCGTAACGCCAAAGCGCCCGGTGGCGACCTGCTTGATCTTCGAGCTGCGGTTGGTGCCGTAGCGCGCCGGATCTTCACCGCCCTCACCGGAGTTGGAGCGGGCACCGAGCTTGTTCATGGCAGCGGCAATCGCTTCATGCGCTTCGGGCGACAGCGCCCCCAGCGAAATACCGGCAGAGTCAAAGCGCTGCAAAATCGCCGACAACGGCTCAACCTGATCCAGTGTGAGCGGCTTGTCTGCCAGCCTGACCTGCAACAGATCGCGCAGCATGGAAACCGGTCGGTTATCGACCAGCGCGGTGTATTCCTTGAACAGCGCGTAATCACTTTGCTGCACGGCGGCCTGCAGGGTCGTCACAACATCCGGGTTGTAGGCATGGTACTCGCCGCCATAGACGAACTTGAGCAAGCCACCCTGCTGAATCGGCCGGCGATTGTTCCACGCTTCTTCAGCAAGAAGCTTCTGCTCGGCTTCAAGATCGACAAAACGCGCCCCTTTGATGCGCGAAGCGACACCGCGGAAACTCAGCTCGACAACATCATCCGCCAGACCAACAGCCTCGAACAACTGAGCGCCACGGTAGGAAGCAATAGTCGAAATGCCCATTTTCGAGAGCACTTTCAGCAAGCCCTTGGAGATGCCTTTGCGGTAGTACTTGAATACTTCATGCACATCACCCAGCACTTCCCCGTTACGCACCAGATCGGACAGCACTTCATAGGCAAGATAGGGATAAACGACGCTGGCACCAAAGCCGCACAACACGGCGAAATGATGCGGATCGCGTGCAGTTGCTGTCTCCACCAGAATGTTGCAGTTGCACCGCAGGCCTTGCTCGACCAGACGATGATGCACCGCACCGACGGCCAGCGCAGGGTGAGCGGGCAGTTTGCCAGGCCCAATGTTGCGGTCACTGAGGACCAGCAGCACCTTGCCGCCGCGAACAGCTGCTTCTGCCTGATCGGCAATCGCTCTTATTGCCGCTTCCAGTCCGAGCTCCTGTGCATAGTTGAGCTCGATGAATTCGCGACTGAAACCCTCACGCTCAAGGGTCATCAAGGTCCGCCACTTGGCAGGCGAGATAACTGGCGAGCTGAGGATCAGATGATTGGCATGACCCGGGGTTTCTTCAAAGATGTTGTGCTCGGAACCAAGACAGGTTTCCAGCGACATCACGATGGATTCGCGCAGCGGATCGATTGGCGGATTGGTCACCTGCGCAAACTGCTGGCGGAAATAATCGTAAATCGAGCGCACCCGCTGAGAAAGAACCGCCATGGGCGTGTCATCGCCCATTGAGCCGACCGCTTCCTGACCTTGTTCCGCCAACGGACGCAACACCTGATCACGCTCCTCAAAGGTGACCTGGAACATCTTCATGTATTGCTTGAGTTGATCCGCATCGTAACTGGCAGAACCGCTGTCCTCGTCCAGTGACGCCTGAATACGCATCGCGCTCTGGCGCAACCATTGCTTGTAGGGATGACGCGATTTGAGGCGACTGTCGATGTCATCAGACTGCAACACCTGCCCAGTCTCGGTATCAATGGCGAGAATCTGACCAGGGCCAACACGCCCTTTGCCAATAACATCCTCAGGCTGGTAGTTCCACACACCGACTTCCGAAGCCAGTGTGATGTAGCCATTCTTGGTCGTGACCCAGCGCGCCGGCCGCAAACCGTTGCGATCCAGCAGGCAGACTGCATAGCGGCCATCGGTCAGCACAACGCCGGCCGGGCCGTCCCATGGTTCCATGTTCAGCGAGTTGAACTCATAGAAGGCACGCAGGTCGGCATCCATACTTTCAACGTTTTGCCAGGCTGGCGGGATGATCATGCGCAGCCCGCGGAACAGATCCATACCGCCGGTGACCATCAGCTCCAGCATGTTATCCATGCTTGAAGAATCCGAACCAACCCGATTGACCAGCGGGCCCAGTTCATCCAGATCACCGATCAACTCGTTGGCGAACTTGCTGCGCCGGGCCTGCGCCCAGTTGCGGTTGCCAGTGATGGTATTGATTTCCCCGTTATGCGCCAGAAAGCGGAAAGGCTGAGCCAAAGGCCACTTGGGCAGCGTATTGGTGGAAAAGCGCTGGTGGAATACGCAGATCGCTGTTTGCAGGCGCTCGTCGCCCAGATCGGGATAGAACTGCTGCAGATCAGCCGGCATCATCAGACCCTTGTAAATAATGGTCTTGTGCGAAAAGCTGCAGATGTAATGATCGGTATCGTCGGCATTGGCCACAGAAGAACGTCTGCGCGCGACGAACAGTTTGATGGCAAACTCTTGATCCGTCAGTCCCTCACCACCAATGAACACCTGCTCAATCTGCGGTAAGCGTTCCAGAGCGAGACGTCCCAGCACCGAATTGTCGGTAGGCACCTTGCGCCAACCAATCAACTGCAAGCCTGCGGCCAGAATCTCCCGATTCATGTTTTCACGGGCAGCATTCGCCTTGCTGGCGTCCTGATTCAGAAACACCATGCCCACCGCATATTGCTGTGGCAACTCGACTGAAAAGTGCTCTTTGGCTTTGATCCGCAGGAATAGATCCGGCTTTTGAATCAGCAGGCCGCAGCCATCCCCGGTCTTACCGTCAGCGTTGATACCGCCCCGGTGAGTCATGCAGGTAAGGGCCTCAATCGCCGTCTGCAACAGGTGATGACTGGCCTCGCCCTGCATATGGGAAATCAGGCCGAAGCCGCAGTTATCCTTGAATTCATCAGGATGATAAAGACCTGCTTTCATAGACGCTCTCACCAGAAACTTGTTTCAAATTCAAACAGTTACCGTGCGCGCAGGTCAATGCGCCAGCTTTGCGCAGGCAAAAGGAGGGTTATTGTACATATCCGCCCAAGGCGTCACAAATGTTCATGACGACGCAGTGGAACCCGATGTCGCCCTGACGAAGGAAAGCCGGACGCAGGCCTGTTACGGCAATCGCCGGCATTACTCCTAGCGGCCCGCGGCCATCTCCTGCTGAATCACAGCAAATGACTTGGGCCAGGGCTTGCCAGCCTGAATCTTCGCTGGCAGGCCTTTCAATCCTGCCTGGGCAGCAGATTGACTGGAAAACACACCATAAGTGACGACATACATAGGCGCACCCTGATGCATTTTCATGTAGTAACGATACTCGCCACCGTGCTGCTTAACAAAAGCCTTGGCGCTGGCTTCTGAACGCGTACCCAGAACTTGCAGGGCAATTCGAGCAGGAGCTTGAGACTTGTACCACGCCGAACCTGCAGGCACAGCTGCCGGCGCCGCAACCGGCTTAGTCTCTACTTTTGCGACCGGCTTCTGCGCTACAGGTGGAGCAGCAGGCGGCTTTTGCGCAGCAGGCACGACAGCAGCAGCCGTCGAATCCGTTGGCTTAACCCCAGAAGCAACCGGCTTCGTCGACGACTCAGCAACGCGGGACACTTCAGGAACTGACGGAGTGACCGCAGGTGGCAACGGCAAGGGCACCGCTGTAGAGCGAATCTCTGGCAGCTCGACGACAACAGGAGGCGCATCATCGACAGTAGGAACCGTCACCACCGGGCGTTCCTCAGCATCGAGCTCGACCGACGCCTGAGCCAGCGGCTCCCTGATAACCGGCTGAGCAGGCTGCGAGGGCAGCCCTTGTTGCGGCGCAGCAGAGAACTCCACCGCCTCGTCTTGACCCACAGCCGGCGACTCTATTGTCATCGTTGATGGCACGCTGGAAATCTGCGGCTCGCTATTCATAAACCAAGCCGCAGCAACTGAAGCGCATACCACGAACAGTGCGATCAGATGTTTCTTCGGCAAACTGACTGAAAAGCCACTTGAACTATTGGCACCACGATCCGCCAGCATCGCGTCAAGCATGGTTTCGCGAGCCACCTGGTTGATTGCTCCTGGCCAACCGCATGAAACCGTATGAATATCGTCAACCTGATCGTCGGTAAGCAGATCAAGTGATTGCCCGGCACCTTCGAGGCGTAAAGACAGGTATTCACGCGTCTCCGTTTCGGAGTATGGCTGCAACTCAATGGTGTGATAACTCTCTTCTGCATCGACAAACCGGGCAAGGCGCTGGGCAAGATCATCCTCGGCAAAAAGAAAGACATGCATACGCCCCTCTCCGTTGCCCGCTGCCAGAGCAAGCAGAACTTGCAAGGCCTCATCTTCAAGCAGACCGGCATCATCAACCAGCAGATAAACCTCCTGCCCGGTCAATGCCAATTGACCCGCCCTGGCAAGAATGCTGTCAACCACCGAGGAAGCTGACTGAATACCTGTAGCAACCTGCTTAAGCACCCCAGCACTGCTCGCAGCTTCACGCCCGGACAGGACCAGGCTATGCACAGCCTGCTTATTGGTACTGGCAACCAGGGCCTGCCTGAGAAGGGTTTTACCACTCCCCTTGGGGCCGGTAACCAGCAACAACAACTGCCCGTATCTGGCTAAATGGTGCAACTGCCCAAGAACTGACTTTCGTTGGGCAGGAAAGAACTTGAAGCCCGGCACGCGAGGCGTAAAAGGATCATGGCTGAACTGGTAATAACTCAGAAACGCATCATCGGCATGCAAACTTGTCATGGAATCCTCAGCAATCGCTCAACGCTTGCACAATGGCGCGATAGTTCGCAGTTAAAGTGGCGTGCAAAATCTCTTCCGGGTAATCACCGGTTACTAACGCATTGCCCAATTGGCCGAGCAATACAAACCTGATCCGCCCGGCCTGCACCTTTTTATCAACGGCCATAGGCAGCAGAAAATCATCAGGGCTCATCTCTTCGGGCGGAATCACCGGCAAACCGGCACGCTTGAGCAATCTTATGCCCCGGTCTCGCTCCGCACCGTTAATTAAGCCCAGCAGGCGCGACATCTCTAGCGCCATTACCGTACCGGCAGCAACAGCCTCGCCATGCAGCCAGACCCCATACCCCATATGCGTTTCGATAGCATGACCGAATGTATGACCCAGATTTAGGATCTCCCGGATGCCCGACTCGCGCTCATCCATGCCGACAACTCTGGCTTTCGCCGCACAAGACCGATGAATGGCCTCTGTCAGCGCATCAGGTTGCAATTGGAGTACCTTTTCAAGATTGCCCTCAAGCCATTCCAGAAAAGCCAAATCGCAGATCAAACCGTATTTAATGACTTCAGCCGAGCCGGATGAAAGCTCACGCGGTGGCAGCGTTTTCAATGTATCGATATCAATCACGACCGCCTTTGGCTGATAGAAGGCTCCGATCATGTTCTTGCCCAGCGGGTGATTAATACCGGTCTTTCCGCCAACAGAAGAATCAACCTGGGATAACAAGGTGGTCGGCACCTGAATAAAGTTTATTCCGCGCTGATAGCAGGCAGCGGCAAACCCCGCCATATCACCTACTACACCTCCGCCCAAGGCAATCAGCGTTGATTTACGATCAAGCTGACCCTCAAGCAAACCATCAAAAATCAGCTGCAAAGTTTCCCAATTCTTGAATATCTCACCATCTGGCAACACCACAACCGACAACTCGCGGTGCTCAAGCGCGCCGCGCAAACTCTCGACATAGAGAGGGCAAACGGTTTCATTGGTTACGATCGCTACTTTCTTGCCGGCCAGATGCGGGGAAAATATTTCTGCGCGTGACAGCAGACCTTGCCCGATGTAAATCGGATAGCTACGTTCCGCGAGATTGACATGAAGAGTCTGCATGAAGCCCTCCGAATAAAGGGCCATAGGATAACGCAGTTCTGATCGCTTTTAACTGCTTGCGCAAAGCGCTAACCGGTCAAGAATCTCCTGCACCACCATCCTCGGTGGGCGCTCGTCCGTTTCGATGACCAAGTCGGCAATCTCACGATAAAGCGGATCGCGCACCGCCATTAGATCGACCAGAACCTTTTCTGGATCAGCCGTTTGCAGGAGCGGCCTGTTTCGATCCCGCGAAGTGCGCCCAAGTTGTTGCTCAATAGAGGTGAAAAGATAGATGACTTGCCCGCCGGCCTTTAGAGAAGAGCGATTGGCTGGCCGAAGCACCGCACCACCTCCCGTGGCAAGGACCACACCATCAAGCTCGCACAATTCAGCGATCATAGCCTGCTCACGCTCGCGAAAACCTGACTCACCCTCAACATCAAAAATCCACGGAATATCAGCCCCGGTACGCTGTTCAATCTCCTTATCTGAATCCTTGAAGGGCATCCTCAACTCTTTGGCCAGCAGACGCCCGATGGTGCTCTTACCAGCCCCCATCGGGCCAACCAGAATCAGATTCCGCACTGACTATTGTTCCGCAGTAATTGCCGAGCCCTTCATGATCCGAGGCGTAAGGAAGATAAGCAACTCACTCTTCTTGTCCAAAACCCGGGTGTTTTTAAACAACTGCCCCATATAAGGAAGATCCCCCAGAAATGGAACCTTCTCCACAGTTTTACCTTGCTGCGTAGTAAATACACCACCGATTACAATCGTCTCACCATCGCGAACCAGAACCTTGGCATTTACTTCGTTGGTTTTCAGTGCCGGCACGCCATTGATCCTCGGGACAGAATCATCAATGTCATCTTTGGTGACTTTCACTTCCATAATGACTTGGTCATCGGGCGTGATCTGCGGAGTAACTTCAAGGGATAGAACGGCATCCTTGAACTGAGTGGTTGTAGCCCCACTTGAGGACGCTTCCTGGTATGGAATTTCCTTACCCTTGAGAATCTTGGCTGTCTCCTTGTCCGAGGTTACGACTTTTGGCTGGGAGATTACTTCACCGTTACCGGTGGACTCCATTGCAGTCAACTCAAGATCAAGAATAGTGTTATCTGTAATAAACCCAATGCCTAACGATGAAGTAGCAGCATTCGCACCAAGATCAACAAAGGTCCCCAAAGTACCGCTGGTCACACCGCCGCCGCTACCACCACCTACGACCCAGTTATTATCTCCGGAGCTTAGACCGCGCCACCTTACACCAAGATCCTTCTCGTAACCGACATCTGCCTCAACGATGCGAGACTCAATAAGCACCTGACGAACCGGAATATCCAGCTGAGATACGACTCTCCGGAGCTCGTCCAGGCGGTCTTGAGTCTGGTATGCAATGATGCTGTTAGTACGATCATCAACCGTCAATGATCCCCTTCCAGCCGAGCCGCCCTGACCCTGATCATCAGCGGCTGTTACGCTTTCAAACAACTTGGCAATATCAGCGGCTTTGGCGTAATTAACCTGGATCAACTCCCTACGAAGAGGGGCAAGTTCCGCCATCAACTGTTGAGATTCAAGCTCCTGCCTTTCACGCGCAGCAATTTCATCGGCTGGTGCAATCAGCAACACGTTACCAATTTTGCGTTGGTCAAGACCTTTGGTTTTAAGCACGAGATCCAAGGCCTGATCCCACGGAACATTTTGCAGGCGAAGCGTGATACTGCCCTGGACACTATCACTGGCCACCAGATTCAAATCTGTAAAGTCGGCGATCAACTGCAGAACCGAGCGGACATCAATGTCCTGAAAATTCAAGGATAGTTTTTCGCCCGTGTAAGCGAACCTGTTCTCGTCACGCTTGGCTTTTTCTGCTTGAGTTAGAGGCTTAACACTAACTGTCAGACGATTATCAGTCTGATAGGCCATGTAATCATACGACCCGGTTGGCTCAATAATCACAGTAGCCTTATCCATCTGACTACTGGCGCTTACAAACTGAACGGGCGTGGCGAAGTCCTTGACATCAAGACGAACCCTCAACGCCTCCGGCAGATCAGTTTTGGCAAACACCAACTTGATCTTTCCACCCTGATCAGTGATATCCGGACTCACCGAAGCTGCGGAGAGGTCAATCACAACATTTCCCTCCCCTTGCGAGCCGCGCTGGAAATCAATAGCGCTAATCGACTTCTCAGCCGCTGAATACGCCGTGTATGGTTTCGGGCTTGCTTTAGCCGGTTGCGTCAGCGGCGCGAGCGAAGAGCTCGCAGTCGAACCACCGGCTTCACCCACAACAATATAAACGGCATTACCATCTGTCCGCGTGCTGTAAGGCTTTAGCGTGGAAAGATTGATGATCAAACGGGTACGATCCTTAGCCTCGACGATAGTCATGCTTTTCGCCGCCCCCACCGCGATCTCGCGATTCTTGGCTCCGGACTTGTTGACCACACCGGGCAAGTCTATGGCGATCCT
>JACCEA010848031.1_pt1 | contig 15751 bp, 9 predicted proteins | sample 7449851 | NCBI WGS metagenome assembly JACCEA01 (sample SAMN15323453, study PRJNA562643) | freshwater metagenome | isolation source: river surface water | place: USA:Blue River Watershed | collected 2017-08-18 | reverse complement strand
GCCTCAGTCTTGAATTTGAGAGTGCAAAACAACTGCAGAAAGAAAATATTCAAAGCGTTTCAAATCCACAGAGCAAATGAAAAATCATCTTAAATCTTGATCTAATCTTTTTTTGACGGTCGATTAATTATCCCGCAGGTCTTATTGACATAACGCATGAAGATCTCAACAAGGCTTAGGAGTCCCTCTCGTCTGACTTTCCAATCTCGAAGAGTCGAATGGCTTAATTATTAACAATATAACCAAGCAATATGCCTACTAGAGAAGAAATAAATGCCTTAATAAGAAAAGAACAAAACTCAAAAAGATTATTCGATGCCGTAAACAGAGGCGACAAAGAAGCTGCAAAAGATCTTCTGGAGCTAGGACCAGATGAAATAAATATTAATGTTAAGAATCGGTATGACCAAACCCCTTTGCATATAGCTGCAGAAAAAGGCTGTACCGAGACTGTTGAACTACTTTTAAAAGAAGGAGCTGATATTAATGCTGAGAATAGTGATGGCCAAACCCCTTTGCATGAAGCTGTATGGAATGGTTATACCGAGACTGTTAAACTACTTTTAGACAAAAAAGCTAATGTTAATACTAAGGATAATTATGGCAAAACCGCTTTAGATTACGCTTCAGAAAGAAGTCACAACGATTCAGAAAGAAGTCACAACGATATTGTTGGGATACTTATACAAAGGATACGACAACAAAAAAACTCGCAAAACTTATTAGATGCCTTAAAAAGAGGCGACAAAGAAGCTGTAGAAATTCTTCTAGAGCTAGGACCAAATGAAATAGATATTAATGATGAAGAATGTGGTGTAACCCCTCTTCATCTCGCTTCATCTATAGGCTATATTGATATTATTCGGATGCTTTTGGAAAAAGGAGCCGATATTAATGCTCAGGATAATTATGGCCAAACCCCTTTGTATTACGCTTCAGGTCAAAACAATGTTGAGATTGTTCGGATGCTTTTGGAAGGAGGAGCTGATATTGAAGCTAAGGATAAATCTGGCGAAACCGTTTTGTATCAAGCTGTACGCTCGAAGAATGCCGAGATGATTGAGCTACTTTTGAACAGAGGAGCTGATATTGAAGCTAAGGATAACTCTGGCGAAACCGCTTTAGATCTTGCTGCGAGATATGAATATCACGATATTGCCGTCATGCTTAAACAAAAAAATATGCACCAAGAGCAATCTTCTAACCATTCTCCATCTAAACCTTCACCAAGGCCATCAAAAGCAAGATTGGGTAAAAATTCAAAAAAATTGAAAGGCCCAAAAAGATAAAAATCCCATCTCCAAAATAACAATAAGTTGGGTCAGCTCATTTTTAAAAAAGCCTACTGCTCTCAAACTAAGTAGTTGACCCACAACTCAACACCATATCCAACTCTCAGTTTGACATTGAAAAGAAGGAGCTTACTGTGCGGCTCCGAATCCCGATTCGCGGGGTTTTTAAAGTTATAAACAAAATCAAAATAATGACAAATCTAACAAAATTCAGAGACTTAGGTCTTTCTGAAATGATGCTTAATTCGCTGCACAAAAAAGGTTTCGAAGAGCCAACTCCAATACAAGCAAAAACAATACCCTTCCTCATTCAAGGCAAAAAAGATTTAATCGGAAAAGCCCAAACTGGCACCGGAAAAACAGCAGCTTTCGGCATTCCATTAATTGAAAATATAATGCCTCATTCGAAAAATGTGCAGGCAATAATTTTAGCCCCAACTCGCGAACTCGCAATTCAAGTAACCGAAGAACTAAGCTCTTTCGCCGAAGAGCAAAAAACCAGAATTAGTGCCGTTTACGGTGGCCAGCCAATTGAGCGTCAAATTTCCAATTTGCGTCGCGGCGTTGATATTGTTGTAGGAACTCCAGGCAGAATTTTGGATCACTTAGAGCGCAAAACTTTAGATATTTCAAAAGTTTCTTACATTGTTTTGGATGAAGCTGATGAAATGCTAAATATGGGTTTCATTGAAGATATTGAAACAATATTGCAAGCAGCTCCAAAAGAGCGCAGAACCGTTCTTTTTTCCGCCACAATGCCTTCTCACATCGAGAAATTAGCAAAAAATTACATGAATGATTACGAAATCATTTCAGTGGCTTCCGAACAAATCAGTCGCGATAATATCCAGCAAATTTATTTCGAAGTTTCTCAATCCGACAAATTCGAAGCACTTTTTCGTATCGTTGATGTGGAAGAAAATTTTTATGGCATGATTTTTTGTCGTACCAAAGTTGATGCTGATGAAGTAGCTCACAAACTAGCTAATCGCGGCTGCAGAACAGAAGCAATTCACGGAGATTTATCGCAAGGGCAGCGCGAAAAAGTTTTACACAAATTCAAATCCAAGCAAATCACTGTTTTAGTGGCAACTGATGTTGCGGCGCGCGGAATTGATGTTGATAACTTAACTCATGTCATCAACTACTCTTTACCGCAAGATCCAGAAAGTTATGTGCATAGAATTGGTCGAACTGGTCGCGCCGGAAAAAGTGGAACAGCAATCACGCTCATTACCCCATCGGAATATCGCAAACTGATTTCCATTCAGCGCATGGCCAATGCCACAATCACCAAACAAAAAGTTCCAAATGTTGCCGAAGTAATTGAAAGCAAAAAACAACGCATCAAAAATTCTTTATCCGAAATTATTGAAGCCGGAAATTTTGCTGATCTTGAGCCAATCGCTGCAGAAATTTTAGCAGAATCAGATCCAAAAACTGCTTTGTCGGCATTGTTAAAAATGGCCTTCAAAGATGAATTAAACGAAAATAATTACAGCGAAATTGCCGAACTTGGCAATTATAAAAAAGGCAAAGATTCCTATCGTGATGATCGCGGCAACAGATCAGATGGAGCGCAAAGTCGCGGCTATGTTGATCGCAAAGGAACTGCTCGTTTATTTATTGCCAAAGGAAGGGCTGATAGAATGGATCCTAGAAAACTAGTTGAATTCATTCAATCTCAAACTGGCGTTGATCAGCGCCGCATTGATGATGTTAAAATGTTCGATGATTTTTCTTTTTTTGCTGTTCCATTTGAAGATGCCGAAAGAATTTTACACACTTTCCAAAAACAATCTGGCGGTAGAAAATCTTTAGTAACAAGAGCGAAAGAAAAAAATAGGTAATCGCAACAAAGTCTTTGACGCACTCAAAAACCAAGTTGACTTCAACAGAGGCGGCTTCTAAAAAGCCGCGCTCTTCTTAAATCATATCAAATATTGGGACGTAGCCAAGCGGTAAGGCAGCGGTTTTTGGTACCGCCACCCGTAGGTTCGAATCCTGCCGTCCCAACCACACAAAGCATTTAGCTTTAATTCAGCAATTTCAAAAAACTCAAAATAATAGCTTAGCTGCAGGTTCGAACCTTAGGTTCGACAGAAGCGAAGCGACTGAAACTCACTCAAAAAAGCGCTGAGATAAATTCGAATTTTCAAAATTAGAATTTACGAAAGCGTCAAAAAATAATTGTGAGTAATCCTGCCGTCCCAACCACACAAAGCATTTAGCTTTAATTCAGCAAATATAATGGCTTGCAATTCTGCACGAAATTGCAACATCCAAAACCAAACTAATCTTGCGAATGCAAATAAAATGACAGCAGTAGGCGAAAATTCATAAGGGCGATAATGGTCAAAAGGCAGCAAAATGATTGAGAGCGAGAGAAAAATTAAAAACTTTGATTAATTTTGGCTAAAATTAGATGCGACTGATAACCCGATCTTTTTTCCAAATCATAATTCAGGCTCAAACTAGTTCCATCGCCGCAATATCCCGAAAAAGAAGCGCCGAACTTAATAGAATTAGCGATAATTTGCGAAACATTATCCGAAAAGGTAGAATTTTGACCAGAAAAACTAACCACAGATTTTGGCTGCTTGGCAAATAAAATTCCGCCATAAGACAATTTCACTTCTGCAGCAACTGTTTCAATTTCAGGAACTTCTGGAATTTTACCCTTCCAAGCCAAAGCGCCGCCAAAACGCAAATCTGCGTAACTTGAAACGCTATTACCAACTTGTAAATTTAACTCTTTCGCGCCCTTTTCTTCATAACCAGAAACCGCACCATGAGCAATTATTAGCTGACTTTGCGGAATAAATTTTAAACCATGAGCCAATTTTTTTTCCCAACCAAATCGAAATTTATTCATCACAGATTCGCCCCAATATTGCGAAATAGCCTCTATGGACAAAGCTTTAATATCGCGTCGCGCATCAAATTGATGAGCTGCAAAAGCGCCAAGATTATCAAAAAAGAAATGGGCGAAATCTTTACGAATATATGCCCCAGCAAGGAATGTTGAAATAGAATTTTGCTGCAAATTATCTTTAGTTTTGGCTTCAGAGCGCAAATAACCCAAGAAACCACCAAATCGTGAATCGTCATTTTCGGCATCAAAGCCAAATATCGCCCCAATTGATTGTAAGCCAAAAGCAGCATCATTTTTAATGGCACTTTGCTGAGAAACAAATCCAAGCGGATGAATCCATAAATTAACTTCTTTGGCAGAATCGAGTCTTTTTTCAACCGATCTCAAAGCATTATCAAGCGCCGAAAAAGTTGTTGAAAAAGCCATTTTATTTGAATTGGGACGCAATTGCGACAAAGCTTCATCGGCGTTGGTTGCATCAACAGTGCCAGAATCAAGATATTCCTGAAAATCAAGTAAGTATCCTTGCGAATTGGCGCCAATCTCATCGAGATTTTGATAAATATTTTGCAGATTCTCATTTTGCGTTACGAGATCTTTATCCAAACGCTGCAATTTTAAATATAAGCCGTCAGAGCCAATTGCCGTTTGATATTCAAGCAATCCTGATAAATTTGAATTAGTGGAATTGAGCGAAATATTATCGTCAGAAATTTGTGAAATTTTTGTAACATCCGCAGCCTGAATTATCCGAAATTCAGTTCCGCTTGGAATATAGCCTTGATTTGAATTTGTGGTGATTTGCAATTTTGCCGCAGATGAAATTTCAACATCGCCGCTAACCGCAAAATTACCGACACCAGCGCCATTTTCTTGCATCGAAATTTGTAGTTCAGAATTCTCATTCAGCGTAAAATTTCCCCCAATTTTTTGAGAATTTTCACCAAGGCTAACTACCGCACCATCTAGAACAGAAAAATTGCCGGAAATTTCTAAAGAATCGGCCTGATTAAAATTAAAATTGCCATAAATATTTAGATTTTGTGCATAAATATTTTGTGCCACATCAAGAGTTGCAGCCGCAGAAACATTGATTTCATCAAGAGAATTAGAACTATTTCCCAAAGTGACCGCGGAAGAAACAACATCAAAATCGGAACCAATATTTAAAATTCCAATTCCAGAACTTGCGCCAAAAATTGTTGCACCAGAAATTGCAAAGCCAGAGCTTAATTCAAGAATAGCGCCATCTCCAATTTCAATATTGCTCGCATCAATTGTTGCGGCAGATGTTAGGGTTGCCGCCGAATTAATTGTTAATTTACTCAATTCAGAAAAATTGCTAATTTGTGCAAAACTAACTCCAGAAGCAATTTCAACACTGCCTTGCTGACCATCGCCATCAATTAGACCAGAAATTGTCCCACCCGAAATATTCAAAGTTCCGCTGCCTAAAAATACAGCTCCGCTTAAAGTTCCCGAATTATTAATCGTAATATTTTGACCCGAATTATAAATTGCGTATTTCGTAGCGGAAATGCTGCCGCTATTGGTTATAACAACATTATCAGCCTCATTTTTAATGCCATAAATTGAGCTGGAACTTGCAACTGACAAAGTGCCTGAATTGGCAATATTTACATAATTATCTTTGTTATAAATGGCGTGCGAATTACTTGAAACCGAGCCGGAATTTGTAATGGTAGTAAAATTGCTTGAATCGGCAGTAAGTGTTGCGCCAGCGCTAATATAAATTCCATAGGCCGTAGAGCCAGAGCTTGTTAAAATTGAACCAGAATTTACGAAACTGTTCAAACTGCCATTAAGATAAATTCCATAACCAGCAGAAGTTGAAATTGCGCCAGAATTATTAGCGCTATTACTATCTCCGTTTAAGTAAATTCCATGTGCCGAACTTTCAGCAGTTGTGATTGATCCAGAATTTGAAACAGAGTTCGAGCTTCCTCCACCATAAATTCCGTAAGCAGTTGTTCCTTGGGTAATAATGGAGCCAGCATTGCTAATCGTTGCAAAATCACTAACGCTAATTCCGCGACCAGAGCTGCCAGTTGTAATAATTTCTGCCCCAGAAGAATTGGTTATACTATAATAATCACCGCTAACACGAATGCCGTAAGCGCTTGAATTAGCGCCACTATTTCCAGTGGTAATTATGTGATTATTAGTAATGCTGCGAAAAGATGAAGATGAGCCAGATGAGGAACTAATTATTCCACTATCATCGGTAGTTATGTCAGCGGTTGTGCTGTAGGAAGTTTCTGCTGAAGTTAGGGTAACGGCAAAGGAATTTTTGGCGCAAAAAATCGTTAGAATTATTGCCAAAAATTTGTGAGATTTTGGTAACATTGGGTTTTATTTTGGCGTTATTTTGGATTTGGTAAAATCTTTTAAAAAATACCAAACTTTTTGCAAACCTTCTTTTAATTACAATTCGCCACAAAGAATTTCATGGAACTATCTCAAAAAATTGAATTAGGAAAAATTAGCGTCATTTTGCAGCGCAAAAAAATGCGCAACATTCGCTTACGAATTAACAAAAAAAGCGAAGTCATCCTTTCAGCACCGCGCCGCGTAAGTCTGAATTATTTAAAAGAATTTCTAAGCGATAAAATTAGCTGGATTGAACGACAACAAGAAAAGCAAAAAAATCGCCAAAATTTAGCTGATAAAAATTTTACTGAAGGCGAAAAACACTTATTTTTTGGCAAAGAATTAACCCTTTCTTTAGTTCGCGGCCAGAAAAATAAGGCATTTATTGATGAGGATAAAATGGTAATCGCAACGAAAGAAATTTACGATCGAGCGAAACTTAGTAAAATTCTTGATGATTTTTATCGCCAAAATTTAACGCCAAAAATAGCGGAATTAGTTTCTTTTTACGCAAAAATTATTGGCGCAAAACCAAGCGAATTTCGTATCAAGAAAATGAAAACTCGTTGGGGAACTTGCGCCATAAAAGCTCGCCGAATCTGGATTAATCTTGAATTAGCAAAAATGAATTTAGGTTGTTTAGAATTTATTGTGGTTCACGAAATGACTCATCTTTTAGAGCGCAAACACAGTAAAAGATTTTTTGCATTAATGGATAAATTTATGCCAAATTGGAAAATTGCCGACAAAGAATTACGAAAGGTAAAACTTTAGAAGCGCCTTAATTTATAGCCATTTTTTGCGCTTAAAGAGCCAAATAGTTACAATCGAAGAAATTGCCATTAAAGACAAAGCCAAAGGATAACCAATAAACCAATCAAGTTCGGGCATTTTTCTGAAATTCATGCCGTAAATACTGGCGATCAGGGTTGGTGGCATAAAAATCAAAGAAGCCACAGTGAAAATTTTTATCACCTTATTTTGCTCAATATTAATCAATCCCAAAAAGCTGTTTTGCAAATATTCCAAACGAGCAAAATTAAAATTAGCATGCTCAATTAGTGAAGAAATATCCTTAATAATAATGCGCAAACGATGATAATTTTCGACCATCAAATCTTCATTTCGATGCAATGAAGAAATCACGCGCTGCTTATCAAATAAAGCTTCGCGAAGACTCATTGTTAATTCTTGGCATTCATTAATTTTTAAAATCATCTTCTCATCAAGGTTCTGATTATAATTAATTTTGCGGCTTATTTCGGCGGTATAGCGCGAAACTGACTCAATTAAATCGGCGTCAAAATCAGTTCTGGCTTCAAGCAAGGCGATAAAAATTTTCGTTGGATTTGAAAATATAGCTGGAAATTGCTTAATTTTTTTAATGGTTTCAGAAAAAACCTTACTTTCAGAATAGCGCAAAGAAAACAGCGTTTTTTCGGTAACAATGAATGAAACCTCGCTTTCTTCAAGGCGGTTACCATTTGGAATCAAGCTAATGAAAGTTGAGTTAATTTTAATCATGCCAGAATTTTCTAAATATCGCGAAGATGTTTCAATTTCTTCTTGCTGCTGACGAGTTGGGAAATTGATTTTATAATATTCCTCAACCTCTTTTATCTCAGCAATTGTAGGGTTTTGCAAATCAATCCAAACGGCATTTTCTGGGTTTTCTGCCTCTGTGAGCGAGAAAATTTTTTCCTGCGAATATTGGGGCAAGTGAAAAATTCTAATCATAAAACCTCTATTTAAAAATTTGTTCCGAAGCTAAATCGGAAATTTTGGGTTTGGTCATAAACTTCTTTTTTTACAACTCTTGCAAAATCAAGACGAATTGGGCCCATTGGCGAAGACCAAGCAATGCTTAAGCCATAAGAAGAGCGAATTTTGCCAGAATCTGCAACTTCTGAATTTTTCTTATTTATTGAATCAACGCCTTTAACCGTTCCGATGTCGTTAAATAAAATTCCGTTAATTCCCAATTCCTTTGGCAATCCAAGCGGAAACATGAATTCCGTGGTTCCAACATAATAAACCTTTCCGCCAATCGCACTACCATTTTTAGCGGTACCATTTGAAATTGAGCGCGGACCCATTCCAGCATATTGAAAACCGCGGAAATTATTTCCCCCCAAAAAAAAGCTGTAATTGCTTCGCACATCTTGTCCCAGACCTTCAATTACGCCGCCGCGTGCCAAAAATTTTAACACAAAATTATCGCTAAAAGTTGGGATATAATATCCGGCCGAACCTTCTTGTTTTAAAGTTTTAATATCGCCACCAAAGCCTGCCAATTCTTGCGAAAAAGAAATGTAATATCCAGATCGCGGATTGAGTCGATTATCTCTTTTATCGTAAAGCAAATTATGTCCAATTGTTGAGCTAACAAAACTTCCTTCAAGATTTTGTATTGCCACCGAAGCAGTACTAGCAACATTGCTAACACTTTGCTGACTAAGCGAGTAAGTCATTTGATGCGTTAAAAATTCAGTAATCGCATAATTGCCGCGCAAAGTAAACCCGCTCGAACTTTGGTCGTAAACCAAGCTGTTACGACCAGATAAATCATATTTAAAAACATCAAAACCCACATCAATCGCACGCCCCGAAAAATAAGGCTTGGTGTAGTTAACTTCACCGCTAAAACTGGCGAAAGATTTCTGCACATTAACTCCCAAATCTTGGCCCGTTCCCATTAAATTACGCTCTCTTATTCCGGCATTTGTTGTAAGGCGATTAACCGTTGAATAGCCAATTCCAAGATTTAACTCGCCGGTCTTTTTTTCTTTAATTCTTACTTCCAAATTAACTTTGTTTGTGCCTTCAATTCTCTTCGTTTCAAAATCAACTTTCTCAAAGAAGCCCAAATTTTCTAGGCGCTGTTTCGAGCGATTTATTTTTGTTATATTGTAAGCATCGCCATCACGAAATCTTAATTCACGACGAATCACTTCATCAAGAGTGCGAACATTGCCAGTTATGATAATTTGCTCAATGTAAATTGGCGGTGTTTCCTTAATGACAAAATCAATATCAATAATTTTTTTCTCACGATTGCGCTTCAAAATTGGCTCAATTTCGGCAAATGCGTAAGAATTTTGCGACATCACCTCGATCATCTTTTCAACACTTTTATCAACCAATTCAGAATTATAAACTTTGCCCTTTTTGACTAAAATTTCTTTGTAAAGAACCGCTTCGTCAAATTTTTTGATCTGATTTATGATGTTAATTTCTCCAAGATGATATTTGACTCCTTCTTCCAGCAAAAAAGTGACAAAAAAATGATCTTTAGTTGGTGCAATTTGCGCAATTGCAGAAACCGCAGCAAAGTCAGCATAGCCTTGCGAACCGTAAAAACGACGCAACTTTTCCTTATCAAACTCAATTCGATCAGAATCGTAACTGTCGGAAGAAGAAAGAAATTTCCACCATTTTGACTGCTTTGTGGTAATTTCACTTTTCAGATCTTCATCGCCGAAAGCCGCATTACCAACAAAGTAAATTTCGGCAATTGTTGCCTTTTTTCCTTCAAAAATATCAAAAACCACTTCAACACGATTCTGCTCTTTTTGAATAATTTTTGGCTCAATTTTTGTTAAAAATCGACCTGACTTCAAATAAATTTCGCCAATGCGCTTTAAGTCACTTTGCAATTTTGATTTAGTAAAAATTGCGCGCTTTTTCAGGCTAATTTCGCTTTGTAAGGCATCATTCTCAATTTTATTATTTCCGACAAATTTCACTTCAGAAATTAGTGGATTTTCTTTTACCTCAACCACCACTTCAGAATCGGAAAAATAAATTTTAGACTCAAAAAAAAGATCCGATTGATAAAGTTTTTTTAAAGAATTTTGCTGCGATTTAATTGAACCATTTCGCAATCCAGAGGTGTCTAAATAAGAAATTATTGTCTCTTCATCAATTCTTTCATTGCCTTTAATTACAATATCTAAAGGCCGCGCAAAAGATTCAGCGCAGCACAAAATAGCAGGCAACAAAAAGGCGAATAAAAATATTTTTGCGCTGCACAATTTGGGCATTAAGAAATTTAAAAAATTGTGAAAAGTTGTGCGAATTTCTGAAAATATAAAAAGCGTGGAAAGCTTGATCTTCTGGCGAGAGGTGCCTTTAAGAAATAACTGCGATAAATAAATTAACCGACCAAATATGGCGACGGAATTTTTTGATTTCAACCAACGAAATCAGCAAAAATAAGCAATTAATCTTGGTGACAAATTTTTCTTAACAACTCTTGCGCCCCTTCTTTTGTTTGTTGCGCCGCTTTTTTTGCCAACAAAATCGCATCTTTTGCATTGGCTTTCGACTGCAAATTTGTTGAAAAACTTTGCGATCCATCAAAATCAAGAATTTTAGTTTCTAAATTAAAAACATCGCCATCAACAGTTGCGTGAACAGCAACAGGAGTTGCGCAAGAAGCCTGAAGTTGCAACAAAAATTCGCGCTCACTCCTAACGCATATTTCTGTTTCATGATGATTAATTTTTGCTATCAATTCCCTTAGTGCAGTCGCGCTTTTTTTAATTTGAATTGCCAATGCACCTTGCCCTCCAGCTGGAAGCATCAAAGATTTATCAATTGGCTTTTGCGGAAAATTATAACCTTTTGGACATTTCGCCTCGTCGAATGATTTTTGCGCCAATCTTTCTAGGCCGCAAACTGCCAAAATTGTGGCATCAACTTCATCATTTTCGATTTTTTTTAAGCGAGTATCAACATTACCGCGAAAATTAACCACTTTAAGATCTGGGCGCAAACCAAGGATTATCGCTTTTCTGCGAGCTGATGAAGTACCAACAACAGCGCCTTTTGGCAAATCGGAAATGGTAGTAAATTTTTTTGAAATAAAACAATCTCTGGCGTCAAATCTTTTGGTGAAAGCGACAATTTCAGTTTCTGCACTTAATAACGGCGGAACATCTTTTGCCGAATGAATTGCTAAATCAATTTTGCCTTGAACCAAAGCCTCTTCCAACTCTTTAATGAACAATCCCTTGCCACCAACTTCCGACAAATTTCGATCCTGAATTTTGTCGCCTGAGGTTGTGATTATAACAACCTCCAAAATTAAATTTTCTGAATGTGGCGCAAGCAATTTTTTAACCTCTTCAACTTGCGTAAGAGCTAATTTACTGCCTCTTGAACCAATTCTAATTTTGTTAGGAAGTTGCGACATCGTTATTTTGAACAAAAAATTAGGGGCGTACTTATTAAAAAATAAATACGCCCCCAAAAAATATCTTTAAAAGCTAACTAAAATTATCCTTGGCGAGCTTTGAAGCGTGGATTAACTTTATTTATTACATAAAGACGACCTTTTCTGCGAACTAATTTGCAATTTTTGTCGCGCTTTTTGGCTGATTTTACTGAATTATAGATTTTCATCTTATCCTCTTTCTATGTGGCTTTGGCCAAATTGGCTTCACCGATTTTTAACTAAAAACTTAGAACTTGATTTTGCGTGAACCAATTTAAAACAAAGGCTGGAAAATTTTCCTTCTAAAAACAAGCTTCCAAAGAAGGCGGCGCAAATTATTTAACAAAATCACAAAGTCAAGCTTGGCCTAAGCAAAATCTAACCCTAAAGATTAAAAAAAATCCGACCAAAATTTTAATAAATAAACGCGGCAAAATTAGCGATCAATCTCACCAAAAACAATATCTTGCGTTGAAATTACAGTAACCACATCTGCAAGCATATGGCCTTTTACCATAAATTCTAAACCTTGCAAATGCGCAAATCCAGGTGCGCGAACACGACAACGATGAGGTCTATTTGAGCCATCAGAAATAACATAAACACCAAATTCACCTTTTGGCGCCTCAACTGCGGCATAAGCTTCACCAGCCGGAACATGATAACCCTCGGTGAAAAGCTTAAAGTGATTGATTAAAGCCTCCATTGAATGTTTCATTTCAGCTCTTTTTGGTGGAGAAATTTTTGGATAATCACTCACAACCGCGCCCTCAGGCATTTTGGCAATACATTGTTTTATTAAACGCACAGATTGACGCATTTCTTCAACACGAATCAAATAACGGTCATAAGAATCGCCATTTTTTCCAATTGGAATATCAAAATCTAACTGATCGTAAATTTCATAAGGTTGCGATTTGCGCAAATCCCACGCCAATCCAGAGCCGCGAATCATTGGCCCCGAAAACCCCCAATCCAAAGCCTGTTGCTTTGAAACAACGCCAATTTCAACCATGCGCTGCTTAAAAATTCTGTTATCAGTTAAAAGCGACTCCAAATCATCAATATATTTTGGATAATTATTAGCAAAATCTAAAATTTCTTCCAACAAACCATCTGGCAAATCGCGATGAACGCCGCCGGGACGAATATAAGCCGAGTGCATTCTTGAACCAGAAACTTTTTCATAAAATCCCATCATTTTTTCGCGCTCTTCAAACATCCATAAAAGTGGTGTCATAGCACCAACATCCAAAGCTTGAGTTGTGACCGCCATGATGTGATTTAAAATTCGCGTAATTTCAGAAAATAAAACACGAATATAGCTGGCGCGAAGAGGAATTTTGCAGCCCAGAAGCTTTTCAACAGCTAGTGCGTAGGCGTGCTCTTGGCACATTGGCGACACATAATCAAGACGATCAAAATAAGGAACCGCTTGAAGATAATTTTTATACTCAATTAATTTTTCAGTGCCGCGATGAAGCAGCCCGATATGCGGATCTGCACGAGTTATAACTTCGCCATCCATTTCCAAAATAAGACGCAAAACACCGTGAGCCGCTGGATGTTGAGGCCCAAAGTTGATGGTCATATTTTTGTTTTCGCCGTTAGTATTATTGGTTTCGATATTTATTTGTGCTGGCATCGAGAAGAAGTTTGATTTGTTTACGGTTAAAGGAAGGCGCGGCTTTTTACGAAGCAAAGCCAAAAATTCAAATAAAATTAGGAACCATCAGAAATCAAAGATTTTGCTGCAATATTCCATTTTTAACCTCGGCCTCAGCCCCAAGAATCAAAGGCAGCATATTTTTTGAATGACCAAGCTTTTTTGACTTCTCAATCAAAAGTGGAACGGGAATTTTTTGCCGAAATTTTTCAATCGCAATTTTAATATTTTTAGCTTTCGGGGTTCCGTGCAAATTGGCCTCAAGAAAATTTCCCAGCAAAATCGCCTTCGGAAAAGATTTACTTTCCAACATAATTTCCAACAATTGACTAAAATAACGATCAAGCCTTTCACCATCTTCGCCCTCATCTTCCAAAAACAAAATTTTACCCTTCCAATCAATTTGATTTTTGGTACCAAAACTTCCAGCAATAACACTGAAACAGCCGCCAGTAACAATTGTTTTTGACAAAATTAATGACGAATTAATTTCATATTTTAAGGCATGTTTTTTGCCAAAAATTAAATCTATAATCGCCTTTTTTGATGAAGAGGAAACTTTATTTAAAACTATTTGAGCCAGCATTGGCGCTGAAATTACCTCCCACCCCCAATCTTCAATTAAGATTTTATTTAGCGCCGAAATATCCGAGAAACCGATGAAAATTTTTTTAACTTTTGGTCGCGGCATTTTTTTTAAAAAAGGAACTAAATCAAAACTGCCGTAACCTCCACGAGCACACCAGATAATTTTTGAATCTGGATTTTTCACCGCAGCCTCAAATTGTTGAAAACGAATTTTTGCATCAAAAGCCGGAAACTCATTATTTATTGGCTTTTTTAAAGTGGTTTGTGCTGCAAAAAAAATATTTGGCGACAGTCGCAAATCGATAATAAATTTTTTAATTTTATCAATTTCTTCCAAGCTGCAAGCGGTTGCCGGCGAAATAATTTCAACAATATCATTTTGCTTCAGAAATTGCATATTTGAAAAAAATTTGATGAAAAATGAGAGCGATTTTTGCCATGTTTTTATTTACAATTAGCTCGCCAAATTTCTATTCTGCCGCCCTAAATTCCAATTAATTTTTAAAAAATGTCGAAAGAAAAAGTCATAATTTTTGACACAACTTTGCGCGACGGAGAGCAAGCTCCCGGCGCAACAATGAATATCGAAGAAAAATTATTAATCGCCAAGACTCTTGAAAAAATGGGAGTTGATGTGATTGAGGCTGGCTTTCCAGCTGCTTCAAATGGTGATTTCGAAGCAGTAAATCGCATCGCAAAAACCATAAAAAATTCCGTTATTTGCGGCCTTGCGCGTGCCAAAAAATCTGACATAGAAAGAACGGCTGAAAGTATTAAACCAGCAGCAAAACCAAGGATTCACACATTTCTTGCAACTTCGCCAATTCACATGCAGTACAAATTAAAAATGGATGAAGCGCAAGTTTTGCAGGCCATTCACGAAAGCGTTTCTTTGGCGCGCTCATTCGTTCCAGAGGTTGATTGGTCACCAGAAGATGCAACTCGCTCAAAACGCGATTTTTTATTTCGCGCAATTGAACTCGCAATTAAATCTGGCGCCAACACCATCAACATTCCTGATACCGTTGGCTACACCACTCCAGAAGAATATTTCGATTTAATTTCCGCCATCAAAAATAATGTTCCTAATATTGATAAAGCGATCATCTCAACTCATTGTCATAACGACTTAGGGCTAGCCGTTGCAAACTCGCTTGCCGCAATGCGCGCAGGCGCCAGACAAATTGAATGCACAATAAACGGAATTGGCGAACGCGCTGGCAATGCCGCTTTAGAAGAAATTGTGATGGCCATTAAAACGAGATCAGATTTTTACGGCGTTGAAACCAGTATCGACAGCACAATGATTTCGCGCATTTCAAAATTAGTTTCGAGCATAACTGGATTTCATGTGCAATATAACAAAGCCATAGTTGGAGCTAATGCCTTTGCTCACGAAAGTGGTATTCATCAAGATGGAATTTTAAAGAATCGCGAAACTTATGAGATTATGACGCCGGAATCAGTTGGATTAGAAAAATCATCTCTGGTTTTAGGTAAACTTTCTGGTCGCGCCGCTTTCAAAGATCGCTTAAAAGAAATTGGCTATGAATTAAACGAAGAAATGTTGAGCGAATCTTTCAAAAAATTCAAAGAATTAGCCGACAAAAAAAAGGAAATTCTGGACGAAGACATTGTTTCCTTGGTTGATGATTCAATTGTTCACCAAAAATCTCGCTACTCTTTAACTTCATTAGAAGTAAGCTGCGGAACCAATCAAG
>JACCEA011928098.1_pt1 | contig 15754 bp, 12 predicted proteins | sample 7449851 | NCBI WGS metagenome assembly JACCEA01 (sample SAMN15323453, study PRJNA562643) | freshwater metagenome | isolation source: river surface water | place: USA:Blue River Watershed | collected 2017-08-18 | reverse complement strand
ACTCTTTACTAATAAATGTCCATTTTTATCGCCCTGAAAAACTTTTTTTCGCGCGAGCTGTTCGTGTGGGTAAGTATTTCCCAGTAGGAAGAGATACGGGATCTATTGTCGCATTGAAGGAGCAAGCGTTTGGTTTCATTTTATCTGATACTCGAAAAGTTGATCTCTATTTTAAGTCAAATCATGTCGTTGATGGCAATGGTGAAATGATGGCTGCTTCAGATTTGAGTAATGGTATGAAAGTGAGCTTTGATGTTACCATTGAAGAATCGAAATTACGTGCAGTCCGAGTTCAAACTTTGTTAGATAGGAACACTCCTAATGTCGGGAAATCCTTTGAGGATGGTAACAATTGTGTGCTCAAAAAAGATGTCCTTGGTATGGTTATTCGTAGCGTTACAAAGAGGGATGCTGTTGGTTTGATCATGTTATCTGAGACCACATGGAGAGAAATCCAAGCATTAGATTTTATTGATCCTTGGATTGATAATGAAATGAAACATTTTCGTGATTCCGATATGGTCTCTATTGAGGTCACTTGCCTTCCTCCGTTTTTGGTGAGAGCTTATACTGCTGTGATTGATAAGTTGCACACCCCAACGCTGAGATATGAAGTAGTTAATCATTCTGGCGGGGACAATTTCCGAAATTTGAAGATTTGGAAAGACGTATCTGGTGTCATTCTTCCTCAACCCAGTGCAGCAGCATCCTTGACTTCTTTATTCAATTCTTCAATAACCGCGAGTTTAACTCCTGGAGTTCCCCTTCCTTTCCCAATTCCAGTATTAACTTCCGCTGGTATCGTGACTCCACCTCTGCCTCCTACTCTGATAGAAACCTCACCAATAACTATAAGTGCCTCACCAACCACAGCAATTCCTTCAGGCAATGTGAAGCCACCAAAGGATGGTTTTACTATTCAATACATGAGAGATGACGTCAAATTTGAGGATGTTAGTTCTTTGGGAAATGATATGGAAGTCTATTTTGATGTTTATTGGGATCGTTTGAAAGGGAAGAAAGTGGCACGTAATATTCGCATCACTGAAGAAACAATTGATGGTGAGACAACAAGAGTAAATGGGGTTGTTGAGGTCGTTTTTGATAAAGGAGATCGATTTGGTTTCATTCGTACGATCCCCAATGACGAAAAATTGTTTTGGCACAGTGGTGCAGTGAACAAAGGTTCCATTGTTGGTAATATTTCGATTGGTAAGTTGGTGTCTTTTGAAATTCGCCGTAGAGGTGGGATGCGTTGGGCAACGAATATACAAGAGGTTGAAACTGCGAATGATAACAATCAAATCTTGTCTGATATTTGCACAGCGATATGTATTGATCCGAATCATGCTGTTTTGATTGAAACTGCCGATACTTGCATACTAAAAGATCGCATCGTCCCTACGTCATGGTTTGATGAAGCAGCTGCCACAAGTCAGACTGGTAAGCAGTGGGAGAAAGCTCAGGGTCCTCCTGGTATATCGGGTAATGGAAGTGGGGAACAAGGCGCTACTGTTCACGAATCTATAAATCTCCAAGCATCCATTATCACTTCTTCAGGGCGTGTGGAATACAAACCAAAATTTTTCGGTGCTTTTCCAAGAGCTCCCATTCATTTACAGTTCCCTGAAAGTGGGGATATTGTTGTGACACCAGGTGACATATTCAAGTGTCAATGTGTCATGAATTGGGCGGAGAAGCGTTCTCCTATCGCCGTGATTCCGGTAGAAGTTTTGGAAATTAAAGCTTCCAAGAGAAAAGGTCGAGTTAGTAAGATGAAATTTAAGCTTCGCAATAGTCTCACTGTTGTCCCTCCGTTGCATTTTAGTGCTCAATCTGTTGACTTCATCGAAATGTTAGATGTGCAAGATAAAGCAAAAGGGGAGGTTGTGGTTGCTGGCAATGTTTGCTATTCTTATTGTGAATTCAGCGATATTCAAGCAGCTTCTGCTGATTTCACTAAAGATAGTCTTCAAGTTAATGACGATATAGAGTATTGGGTTACTTCTATGAACCCTAATGCAGCGTTCGGTGTTCGTATTTTACCCAAGATGCAATTTTCAGAGGTGAGTCAACAATTATCATTTATGCAATCATCTTCTTAGCGTGCCAATATAGTTGAAATTTAACCATGGACCAGGAATAAATGACCAGCTTAAGGAACAGAAATCGAAATCTGTTGGTGTTGCTACAAATGTTGTGATGGCGAAGGTAGTTTATTATACTTAAATTTAAATCATGTTTGATCATTTGAATTTCGATAGGGCCCACCTAATGATTCTGCGCAAGGATTTGAAGCGGGTTGGAGACCAATAGAAGTTGAATATATTTCACAACTGCCATGGGCCAACTTGTTAGCCCATTTGACAATTTGAAATAGGGAATATTTCCTTTGTAGCTGTGTTGTCGTTTTTGAGAAATATCATTTAGCGTTCATAACTTAAAACTATTCCTGTATATGCGTATTGACGCTAGCGATGGCTGGATTTAGAAATCATTCCCCATGGTATCCATCTAATCGGTCTATATACATTTACGGTTTTCACTGGGGATGGTGAATGAATGGGGAAAGATGAAGTTGTTAAAACGAAAATCTGCAAAACAAACCATTACGTCCTAACTAAACGTCAATAAATAAATGAACTTACTTCAATATCTAATGCGTTATTACTTGCTTGAGAACTAGCACCAATGGGATTAATAAATCTGAGCAGTGTTCCGTCATCAAATATGGATTTCTCATCTATCTTTCTTAATAGTGAGGAATATTGGGAAAAGCTGTCAATCAACTGAGCACCCCCAGTGACCACCTTTCCCTTGTCCAATTGTTCCGCGAGAATATGTGAAATTTCCAAGGAGTGTTTTCCTAAAGCTATTGCATTCCATGATTGGTAAGAACCATCACAATTAACAGTAAATATTGAAGGCTTTCCTTTGCTATCCATTCCAGCTAACAAAATATTTATTGGAAAGGGTTGTGCATCCAAAGACACAGTACAAGAATGAAAAATATCGGCCATTCTATCCGTGAGTTCTTCAATTGTCATTTTCCTTCCGAATTCTTGTTGGAACTGAAAGAGCGTGGCCTGAACATTGGGATAAAGCATGCGTACAAGCTCAAGAGAACCGGTAAAAGCCATCAACGTATCACCATCCAAGAAGAATACCTTCTCTGGGGCATTTAAATGTAAAGGTGATCTTCGTGAAGAGCGTGCTGAAAGTACGAAAATAGAATTATCTTCACCAATCATGGCACAGATAGACTCTCCATGTTCTCTCACCATGTTTTGAATTGAATCCACCCATTTCAAGCTCCCATCTGGATCAAACAATTGTTGATCTCCAAAAATGGATGATGGAGCAATGCTTAAAAACAGAAATAGATATAGATAGAGAATTATATAATATTGATTCATAAAAGCGATACCAGGTCTTGGGCACTCTGAAAAGGTTTTGCAACTACTTATTCCACTGCTGAAGCTTGGATCAATTGATCATGGATCAATGAAGTAGGTATTACAAATTTTTTTACCCCGGGTTAATATGGAATTTTTTAAATTTAATGCCCAAATGTATTACTTGTTACATACATACTTCGAATCTTGAGATTTATTGATCGAAGAAGTTAAAAATAAATGTGAAAATATCATTATTTAATAGTCTTTTATGAGTTTCTACACTTTTCACGGAACCAGCCAAAAAAGTTCAAAGAGCCCCTAAAAGCGCTAACAAGATAGTAGTATAAAACAAATACAACGAAGTACAAAGTGCACAAATATGGCAAGTAAACGAAGATTGAAGAGAATCAAGCAGACTCATGATGAGTTTGAGAAGTCTGTGCAAGATGCTATGCAAGATAAGGTCATTACCTCCATGGATGACTCGGCATTATTCACGGTTGATCGTACAGCTTCGAAGTCCGGCATGAAAAAAGTTGAGAAAGAGTTAAAACCAAAGGAAAATAAAACATTTATTTCACCGACTGAGAAAGTTCTAATTGACAAGATTTTGAAAAAACGATCTTATAGCGATACAGAATCAAAAAGTGTATTGGACTTCAAAGGTAGGAAATACGGCGATCGGTATGTCGACATTGTTCCAAGAGGAAAACGAACTTCTACTACTGCTAATGGAAAAGTGGAATTGGCATTAGAAGATATATGGGGATCAGCATTATGTGATCAGGACATGCCTGTTACTGCAGCAATGACGAAGACCCCATTCCACGACCCAGAATTAAGTGTGGCAATAAGTATACCTTCTTCTATACCAAAACATCGTCGGAAGGAAATATCGTCGAAAGGACTAACTTCAAATAAAAAACGAAATGTGAAGGTAGCAATACCAGGACAATCGTATCATCCAACTTCAGAAGACCATCAAAATGCATTGGGTGAGGCATTGGCATTGGAAATGCGTCGCCAAGAAGAAATTGAAGCGAATCGCAAGGATACTGTTATTGCTGTCATTGACCCCAAAAAGCATAAGGAGATAGCTTCATTGCTTCTTGAAGAAGGAAACTATGACAGTGATAGTGATGAAGATAGTGAAGATGAAAGCCAAGGATTAGTTGCATTGGATGATGCTGATGTAGATGGAAGTGCTGCAAAGAAGACCAAGAAAGTCACGAAAGCTTTAACGAAAGCCCAGCGAAACAAAAAGCGTGCCAGGAAACAAGCAGACCATGAAGAGTGGCAAATTCGCCAACAGACTGAGCTCTTGAAGTCAATCGATAAAATAGGTAAACTAGAGAAGGAGAGGAAAGTGCGTGAAGAAAAGTTAGAGCAGGCTAAGAAAGCAAGAGAATTGAAGAAAAAACAAGCTGAGGAAGATAAGAAGAAGGGCTTGAGCCCTCATGAAGTATCAGCGGTGCCCTTATCTGATGAATTGAGCGGATCTTTACGGTGCATCATTCCTAAAGGCGTTGCAATGGTTGATCGCACCTGTCAGATGCTACAAAATGGCGATGTCTTTGATAATAATCGCCGAAATAGAAGAAAGATAGAGAAGCCACATGGAGCCTCCAAAGTTGTTTGGATTCCAAAATATAAGGCGCATGAAACTTAATAAGCTGTGTCCTATCTAAAGAATAGTCTTGTAAATCATGTATGATATAACTTCTCGTTTATTGTAATATTTATCGTAGAGAACAGTTGTAAATGTTAGTTGCTAATAATAATGATTAGCCTTTTGACCATTAAAGCCACCAATAATTTACTGAACAACTAATCGAAGGGGCTTTGCAATAATGCCACCATTTCAATGGTATGAAAAGAGCATCCCCACTATGCAAAACTGCTTTGAAGACTTCAATATTAGCCAATCGAGGGAATTTTTCCATGTCTGGTTTATCGAAATTTACAAGAGAAGTGTTCTTTTGAAGTGTTCCTACAGCAGGGTATAAATTGTCAGAGTGCTTGGGATCGATAAGCCACACTTCTTTCTCACCAATTATCTGAACTAGAACATTTTGAAAAGGGTCATGGTGACATGGACTGATGCTTCCTTTCGGTCCACTAAACCATATATTGGATCGATAAATATTTCCTTTCCGCGTATTACAAATAGCTGGAACTTCAACGTCTTCTCGAAGTACAGCAATGTCTTGTACCTCATGTTGTGCTAGATATACCATTGGGAGATCCACAACATCATATATAGAGGCATTCTGATATTTGATTAAAAAATCTAAAAAGCTTTCGAGTGATATTTTATGCTTCCGCAATTGTGGATCCATGTAGTGAATTCCAACTTCGATTGGAACAACTGAATCCGATTGTGTCACCCGCAGTTTCAAGTGTTTCAAATTCAACCAACTTCTGTGGGGATCACTCAGGCATGGCCAATTATATGCATATTGTTTGATCAAAACTGGAATTTGCGCATTGTATATATTCTGATATTGATCTCTGGTGCAAGTGGAGGCTTCAAGAGAACGGACACTCATCATAAATTTGGGAAACTTGTTATTGGAGCTCATCAACCGTGCCCAGCAGGAGTTGCATGGGCTGCACGTCTGGAGGTTTTGAACCACCGCTCTGCTCGTCAACATCAACATGTACCTTCTGAAGGTTGAAAAGTCTTATCACATGATGGTACCACGCAGAATAACTTATATAGTCTTAAAAGTATTGATTGGCCGATTATTGTAAGCGCAGAGGACGCAGGCGCAGGCGCGCTGATTCCAGCAGGCTTGTGCTAATAACTGCTGTGCGCCTGCCTGCTGCGCACTGCTGTGCTGCAGTGCTCTGCTGCGCCTCTCCGGTGCTGCTTCTGCCGGCTGGGGGCTGCTGTGCTGCTGCCTCAATCTGCAACAATGCATGCCTGATATGGGATATTCTTGCGTTTGGTAGTGCTGGCGTAATCCCACATCATAAAAATATTATCTTCATGGGTTGAAATACTTCGAAAGGCTCATTCGTTTGTTTATTGAAATAAAGCTTTGAGGACTGGATCGTATCTGGAAACCATTGCCAATCAGTGATGTCAACCAATAAAGCTGGACAAATTCGTGTCACTCCTTTGTATGGGGGGAAATGCGATAATGGGGTTTGTACATTATTAGAATTGGCAGGAGCTCGAATTCTGCTCGATTGCGGCACAGCAGTCCCTATTGATTATAAGCACATGCGTAAAATCGCAACAGATTTGACCAATTCTGGAGGATTGGATGCAATAATTTTGAGCCATGCTGATATGCACCATGTTGGTGCATTGCCATTCATTGCCGGAAAAAATGGAATACAAAATGTACCTGTGTTTGGAACTTGTCCAGTTGGTCGCTTTTCTAGACTTTTATTGTATGACTTTGTTCTAAATTTAAAGATGGAGGGAGATAGTATATCCAATACTAATTATGACTTGGATGATATTGACCTTTCATTCAAAAATTTTACGGAGTTGCGATATAGTCAAACCATTAACCCATTTCCCGTTGTCGACAATAGCCCCAAGGAGTCTATCACAATTTGTGCTGTTCCAGCTGGTAGAACCATTGGTGGAGCTATGTGGGTTATAAAATGCGGACCTACGGAAGTGCTCTACACAATAGATATAAATACTCGTAGAGAGATTGTCTTGAATGAGGCGGGGGTTGATCTTTTACCAACCTCTCCCACGTTATTGATAACTGAAGCTGCTTGTGCTTCGCGTGGTGTTCAACAAAAGAAGAAAAAAGACAAAGACAAAGATGAGTCCCAGCAACTTATCAAATCTATCATGGAAACTGTCAGAAATGAAGGAAATGTCTTGCTCCCTTGTGAAACAGCAGGACGTGTTTTAGAGTTATTACAAATTCTGTCGAAACATTGGATGGAGGAGAAAATTGGTCAATATCATTTGATCTTTCTTTCGCATATGGCGCATAATGTTCTTGAATATGCCCAATCTCAATTAGAATGGATGAGTGACTCCTTGACGAAGGAGTTTTATGATGGAAAAGCCAACCCCTTCGAATTGAAGCGAGTGAAAGTTGTTACAAGCACAAGTCAATTGGATCGTCACTTTCCTGGCCCCAAGGTTGTGATTGCAACAGATCCATCTCTTTCTTATGGCCTGTCCAAAGAGATATTGTTGAGATGGGGCGGAGATCCACGATGTAAAATTATCTTCACAGATTATTTAGACAATAGCTCAAAGGGCAGTGAACAATCTCTTGCAGCAAAACTTTTAGAATTATCAGCAAACAAACCAATTATAGTGTCTGTTGAAAAGCCAACAAGAGTAGATTTAGCAGGTCAAGAATTGATTGATTACAAGCAAGAACTTGAACGGCAACGTCGTGCCAAGGAAGAAGAAATGCAACGCAAGAGGAGACAAGAAGATCTTTCACATGTAAGTTAAATCACCACTTAATATTTCTAGTGAAATTCATGTACATCAATCAAAATAGTTCCAAACTCTCAATCAAAATGACACGGAAGAAAATGAATTGGACGAAGAAGTTCAAACAGGCACAGGTGCTGTAATATTCGTCACCAGATATCACCCTGTAATTAATCTTTTTAGAGCATCTTCGAAAACGCTTTAAAGGCAATGCACGAGTATCGTTATTGAAAGAAAATTTTGTTACATTTGAACGTATTGAGCCTGAATTCACAGTTGATGAATATGGTATGTCCATTGATGATCTAAGTTTTAAAGACATTCACAGTGCTGAACCGAAGTGGTAAGAATCGAGATTTGACCTTCTTAGCGAATCTTATGTTTTATGGTTTTTTCAGGTCTAAAGACAAAATGGAGAATAAAGCGAGAGTACTAAATCAAATTGGCTCCGAAGATCCAAGAACAGATTCAAGCATTCAGCAAGTAGGCAGTGGAGAAAGCGTGGATTCATCTGGTGAACTGCATCCATGGAAAATTATGCCGGTATCTCAAAGAGTTCAATTTACATGCGAATTTAAGCAGTTCAATATCAGTGGGCGCTTGGATTCAAAGAGTATGAAAACCACTCTTTCAAAAATAGCACCTGGAAAGGTTGTGGCAGTACGTGGCTCCGAGCAAGATTGCATGATGCTGGCAAATTTGGCTAAATCTTGTAAAATTCAAGACATTTTTTCTCCGTCAAATGGGGAATCTGTATCATTTCAAGTTATGATGGAAAAATTACAATTAAAAATTTCAAGTACGCATATTCCAAGTAACATCAAGACTATGAAGACTGCATCTTCTGGAGATTGCACGGTTTGTTTGTTGCAGGGAAGCGTTGCAATGACTGGTGGAGTGCTCAGCTATACTGATAAAGTTTCTAAGGACCATGCTAATGATATGACAGGTGAAGGTGGTATTGACAACGAAACAGATGGAGAAGTGTTCCATTCATCGGCTGCTCCTCAAGGCTTGAAAATTCAGGATGAAACAGTGGGTGCAATAAGTATGGGTGAAGTTGCATTTACGACATTGAGACAACAGTTGGAAGCTGCTGGTATTGAGACAGTTCCGAATGGAGCAGTTTTGATCTGCGCTGGACAAGTTTTGATCAGGAAAGAAAAGAATAATTTTTCCATTGAGGGTCCTCCAATACCAGCGTTTTTTGAGGCGCGAAAGGCATTATATCAACAATTTGTGTTCATATAACAAGTTTAATGACAATTGTTTATGGTTCCTGCTTTACATAGAATAGGAAAATTTCGTGACACTAATAAGCTACTTTAATGGATTATTCTTTCCATATCATTACAATACTTGAATCCTTTATTTTAAATCAAAGGTTTTCAATAACTATTGAAGAGCATCACTGTTAGATGTTAGAGTCTTGTTTTTCGATATAGCTACTTTCAAATAAAATGATATTTGAAACATATTCGATTTATTGGTGCAAATATGAATATATAGATCATTGAGTGTGGAAGAATGTTTGATCAACTCGAGACAAAACCATTCTTACTCAAATAGTTAAATATGTATTGAAAAACAAACTACCATAACAAACTATCTCAAATCATTTCATTAAGGGAGAATTAAAAAAAGTACCGCATCAAAATGCAACAACCTTACTGACAGATGTGAGTGTCAACAGCAACAAGTATGTGTTGAATGTAGAATTTACAAGGATCTCGCATTCAATGGATAAGCAGAATCGAACAAGATATCACAAGTACCACAAACTCTCTCTGATTCATTATCATCTTCACAAGCTACACCATCTTGAGGAGCAATGTCCATATAACAACGCTCCTGTTCATTATCAAGACGAGCAACACGGATATAACCCTGTTCACCATAGGACGGGGACCAGGAGTTGCGAACAATCCAGTATTTCTTTCCATTTTCCTCACCATAACCAACCAAGACAACAGCGTGATTCATATCAGGATTCGTTTGGTGCACCCATCCCATCAAAGATACCGCTAATGTAACTATACCAGTTGGATGCATCAACAGACATTGCTATGGGACCAATCTTTGCTACAGCATTCATCAATGCCTTGTAGTCATTTGCTGGCAATTGTACGTAGCCATTAATGGTAGCAACTGGCTTTTTCACTGGAGTAATGCATTCAGAGTCAACACCATAGTACGACGTGTAACCATATTGGTACTCTTGCCATAATAATCCCTTACTACCACTGACATATTCAAAAGCGAGTTCCGCATGGGAGAGCACATAGCAATCTATTGGCATTGAGATACTGTAACATCAACATTAGAACAAATACTTCTTTGACTGACCCGTTCAATTACATAATTTAGTTCGGCCTTGTACTGCTGTGGAAATGATGTAATATTATTCTAAATATACGTCTTAGATTATTATGTTTTCCCATTGTGCACCATCCCCAGCAGATCATTCATAAAAAAAAGATTATTTTCCCACTGCACACCCCACACGAGAAACCCAAAACATTGGATTTGGCATATTGTATCCCGGGGATATTGGGGGAATAAGGCCTCATTTAGGAATTATCACAACATTATTGTAGGGATACATGAATGAGCAAGTCATCAGTGTACATATACATTCTGCTTATCTTCTTCCATTCTATTGCAATCAATTTTGCCGGACAGAGTGCACCAAGTGCAAGAGTTGATAGTAAAGGGGATACTATGGCGTCGCCAGTACTGTCTCAACTGCAACTTGTGGCTGAAATTCAACGAGTTTTAGGCTTGCATAAACAAGGGTTTGTGGAAGATGCAATAGAGGGATACGAAAAAATTATTCCTATGATTGACGGAGGTGCAACAAAAGTTTCTTTGTTAGGAAATGTGGGAGCCTTACAAATGAATCAGGGCAACTGGGAAAAGGCAATGGAACATTTCTCCAGCGCTGTGGAAATTGCCCCTGAAAATGCACAAGCACATTTTAATTTGGCAGTAATTCTGACATCAAAGTTGAATCAACATGCGAAAGCTTTGAAACATTGTGCTTTGGCTATTAGGTTGGATAAATCTAGTCATAAAGCATACCATCTCATGGGAAACATTTTGCAAAATCTTGGAAAGCCCGATGATGCGGAAAAATATTTTCAACTAGCGGAATCATTAGCTGGGAAGAAATCTATCTCAGATTTTCGTAATGTTGACCGTCACAGCGAGACACCAGAGGGCTCTCTATCCGAATCAAGTGAAATTTCAAAATTATTTTTTCGGTTGTGGTCTTCTTTGGAATCAGCAATTGCAAATGATGGTGTGATACAACTCCAAGATCGTACTTACACTATCAAGGTTATTAGCAGGCTCCCGTTGGCATTTGTGGTGGATAATTTTTTAACTGATCAAGAATGCTCTTATATATGTGATAAAGCCGTTGATTCATTGGAAAAATCTTTCTTGATGGGCAACAACATTAAACCGGTTTATGTGCAATCTAATAATGACATGGATTTCGCTCGAAATAAAAATGCATCAATTATCCATGATAAAACTGCCACATCAATTACACAGCCGGTTGAAGAGGATTCTTCTTTGTATCGCTCGAGCTACAACACTTGGTTATCACAAGATGAAATTCTCTCAAAGGTCCAGGAACGTTTAGCGAGCTTACTGTCCATCCCCCTTGGCTATATAAAGCAGAAGAGTGAGGACTTGCAAGTCGTAAAATATAATATTGGCGGGCAATTTAAGCCGCATCAAGATTCTTCAGCGTTTCATCCTAGATTGTTGACTGCTTTAATGTACCTCAATGATTTGGAGCAACAGGGGGTAAATCATATTGTTCATGGTGGAGAGACTTGGTTTCCATTCGCAAATTCTGATGAAGATTTATCTCACATTTCCGTAGAAGAATGTGTATTAAGGTCTTTAAATACTTATGAAGATTATGTAGCCAATGGAGGAGAGCGCAGCTTATCTGGTATCAAGATAGAACCTCGGAAAGGACGAATTTTAGTTTTTTTCAATTACTTGAACAGTGGTAAAATAGATCCTTTGGCAGTACATTCTGGACTCCCCATTAAAATTAACAATCCATCGCAGGTTGAGGCATTAAATTGGCGAGAGATTTCTAAATGGATAGCGAATTATTGGCTAGATTACGATGAATCTGTTTTGAAACAGTTTGCAACTTAAATTATTAAACAGTATGAAAGAAAATTCAAACAAACTCCCAAAATGTTTGCGTAGACACAATAGTGCTTCTTTCTTAGGATTTTTAGCTTTAGGCCTTATTCATATATAAAACACACATTGACACGAAACAATATTTTGCGGTTACAGTACCTCTAAACCACAGTTGCAAAGTAAAGATTATTCATGTAGATGACCAATGTGTTCAGACTAAGGGGTGGGAATGCTCTTTCGTTGGAATGATTATTTCAATTCCTGGGCTAGGTCTCTTTCACAGGAGGAATGCCTTCTACCCCTAGACTTGATATGACGGGTTGCTCCCATCCTCTCGCATCACAAAATTCTCTATGAGAATAGAAGATAAGCATTTCCAGCGAAACCATTGATTTTCCTCACCTTAACTTCGGTAACACCCAGTTGGCATAAAATTCACGATTGGAGCGGATTCTTTGGGCATGCTCACACTCCGGGTCGTTACTTACTTTAATTGCTTGTCGTTGAAAAAGATAAAGCATTAACCCTGCGACATTTTTCATTATAAAATTCAAAAATGATTGAGGAAGTGGTGCCCTAGGATTCAAATGAGCAATGATAGTGGACTACATAGAATCAAGAAAAATGAATATTGCTTTTACACAAAATAATTTTTTTTGGGTTACCTTAGCATTGGTTGGCGAATTAATCTCGCAGATCACCTTGAACTCCTTCACAACCATACGATTATGAAACCACCCAACAGCCTTCAAAGGAAGTGGTTTAGGGCCATATTCTTCAATCGATCTGCCAATGATTATTAGCTTTCCATGCTCATGTAAACAATCAGATGCAAACGCATGCAAGCTGAAGTCTCTACTCAAAGGAGGGATACTTATATTCATATAACTGGTCAAGTTACAACAAGCAATTTTTAAATAATATCTAATCCAATTTAATATTTGGCTCACTTTATTAATTCTCCAGTACTAATTTTGTCAATCAAAAGGGCTGACGTGCAAAATGGTACCCATGTGTGAAATAAGTCTGCTTCATGGATTACGGCACACTGTTCAAACAACGGGAGCTCTTCATTACTTCCTTCCATTTTAATAATAATTGAACCATCTTCTTCATCAAGTTTATAATATGTGTTTACCCCGAAGTGACTCGCACCCAGTACCCATTGATCTTGTTTATCTTGGTATTCCAATGCTGAACGAATTTCAACGATTCTCTCTGTCAATACTTTCAGTTCCCTATCCTTCTTAGCTAAAGAACCCTTTGCTGATTCCAACCATTTGATTATGTTTTCCGATGACATATGCTCAAGATGAAAAGGTTCACTATTGGAATGATCTTGTTTTTGTCGTTGCTCAAGAGCCACTTCCGCTGTACGAATCTCTTCTAGGAATGACTTATAAAGTTCATCTGCCGCCAAATACCTGCATGCACCAACAAAAGAGAGAACAAGATCAATAGTCTCCTCCCCTTTCGTGAGCTCCATTCTTTATTCGAAATGGTCTTCAAGTACAATACAATTGAAACAATTTAGGCTTTGTTATTATTTGTTATTCATCATCAGTCGTCCAAAGAATAATAATAATGACATAATGACTATTGTAATAATCAGTCGACCAAAAGCTACTATAATATAGACCAATAGGTCCTGAAAATGGTAGTTCCCCGAGAATCAATGGAATCCATGTATTGTCTATCACAAAACATGGGGGGAACACTTTCTTTTTCAACGACATACACTTTCTTTCTGTCATTGAATAGCCTCATGGCGTCTTCAAGCATGTTCAATAAACGTAATCTCATTTCCTAATGTGGATCTACATCACGTTGATTAGATTTGACTATTGATGAGAATGAAAGATATGAATAAGATTAAGATTATCAGTATTATTTCCTTTGTTTTTATTCGTGTCATCTTTTCACAATCTATTGAGTCTAAGCTAGCGGGAATAGAACAGAGCTTACCTCATGGTTGGCTACAAGACTCGGAATATTCCAGTTTCTTCACCAATAATTGTGATTTTCCAGTTGTTGATGGAACAAACTTAAATAAATTATCAGACTTACCGACTTGGATGTTAGAGAAACCTCTCCTTATTAAAAATATTACAAATTCATGGTCTGCTAAGGTAAAATGGACGAAATCGCAGTTGATATCGTCTTATGGCGAACGGAAGATCAGATCGGGTTCTGAGTCTTCAATTGTAAATAGTGGTGGTGCGGCAGATGTTGACCATACATTTGCAGCATTCTTGAATCATACTACTGAATATTCATTATTAAGAAAAGTTGAAAATCAGAGAAATCGATCATTGATATCAGATTCATTTTTGTTTGATACTACCATTCTACAATCTATACCGGAACTTCGTGAGGACTTCAATATCCCTAAACTGTTTGCCGATTGGGATTCATTCCATGAAGAAACCGAGAGAAATATGTGGCACATGCTGTCTCTAGGGCCATCCCGGTCAGGTAATGCTGTTTTGATGTTGATTAACTTGTTTAATATTGTTTTCGGATTATTACAAGGTCTTCCATTTCATAATCATGGACAGACTTGGATAACTGTTGTTCACGGAATAAAACATTGGTTTGTGTATCCAATAGGATATTCACTTCCTGCGGAGTACTATACCAATCCATCGCATGCAAAGGATTTTATGATCGTAGATCAATGGCTGCTAAATGTATTTCCACTTCTACAACAGCTTCCAAAGCCCCCTATTAATGGACAAATTGTCTATGAGTTTGACCCTTACCATAATAACCATTCATTTGGATTCCAGCCACTTGAGTGTACTCAACAAGCCGGTGATACCCTCTATCTGCCAAGTCTGTGGTCTCATTTAACGATTAACCAAGGAGAAACTATTGCTATTGGAGGTCAGCAAGCTCTCTATGATGAAGAAAGGTATTTAACAATGACATATTTTCAGATTGCTTGGTACCCATGCACTTTTTGTATAGATTGACAAAATCACGCGATGTACTTAATAAGCATTTAGGAACTTTTGAAGTTTATAAAGGTTATCTATGACAATCACGAATGGTATTATTTTTTCTTATGTCCGTAATATTGATCAGATATTGCATTAGCACTGTTTAATATGGCTACAGTGGAACTAGAAGATCTTCGTGAAACGTTTCAATATATGGAAGGAGATGTAATGATTTTTCATTCCAATGAAGATGTGAATCGTTTCGTTACATCTACTGGCAACTCTTTGGTCACTATCGGGCATCATAGAGAGCTTTGCAATGAAGAAGACTCCAGTGCTACCATAAAACAACTTCATCATTCAGCTATTCACCTAAAGGAGGGACTAACTAACCAGATTGAACTGGACGTTGCTATTATGGCGCCCCATTGTGAGGAAATGGAGACAATTGATGAAGATAATGCAAACACGAAAGTGCCTGGAAATATTCATGTAGACATTGCATTTTATCCGGGATTTTCTGATTCTGAGCTTCAAGATTACCATGGAACTGGTGGGATACCTAATTTTAAGCAAGATCGCATTATCCCAGAACGCATTACATTCACTACTCATGATGAATTAATTTCCACCATTCATACCAAGTTTAATGCTAACAATGGAGGATTTGGTTCGATTCATAGTACAACATTGCATACGAAATTTCAATACAAAGTTGCCCTTCATTATTACTGGTGAGTTCACTCTTCTGATCATTTAGATTATATTCTTGGCTTACATTATTTCTTCAACACAGGCAAGCCTATGCTATTCGT
>JACCEA011543949.1_pt1 | contig 15756 bp, 12 predicted proteins | sample 7449851 | NCBI WGS metagenome assembly JACCEA01 (sample SAMN15323453, study PRJNA562643) | freshwater metagenome | isolation source: river surface water | place: USA:Blue River Watershed | collected 2017-08-18 | reverse complement strand
GGTTTTTGGAACATTATTGGTTTTTGGAACATTATTGGTTTTTGGAACATTATTGGTTTTTGGAACATTATTGGTTTTTGGAACATTTGTTGGTTGAGCTGTATTATTTGTATTTGAAACATTTGTTGGTTGAGCAACATTGTTGGTTTTTGAATTATTTGTTGGTTGAGTAACATTGTTGGTTTTTGAATTATTTGGCGTTTCACAAGGTTCGCTAAAAGCATTACCCATTTCTATTGTATATCTAGACGTTCTTTCCCCCAGTCAAAGGAGTCTTGAATAACATCAGCTTTTACACTTTTACGATAGGCGCGGAAATCAAACAAACGTCCTTTAAAAGATTCATCGCGATTTTCATATGTACTCGTATCATTAGCCCAATTGGACTTTCCTAAATAACAATTGGACATTGTACTTGTTGCCGGCAACCATCCACTTTCTTTTTCCATGACTTTTTGTCCATTGATATATACGGCCATATCGGGACGAAAGGCATCGTCGCTCATAGCTGTGATACAAATATGAACCCACTTTCTCTCAGGAATAACGGAAGGAACTTTAATGCTCATCTTGCGAGATTGTTGATCCCATACTTCAAATAATAAGGTGGCCTTACCAGTTTTTTTAGAAGTTCGTTTTCTTTGGCCGGGGAAACTGGGTTGGAGACGTCGTGGAAAAACTTCAATGCCTGTACAAGAATATTCATCCACATTGGCATCAGTTGTTTTCATAAGTTCTTGCGGTGTAACTTCTTCCACAGGTTGTGCGCCTGTTTTGCCTTCTGGAAGTGTTTCATCACCACCACAAAGTAATGGACGGAGTTCATTTGTATCCATAGATGTATCACCTTTACGATAAATCCCTAAAAAGACATTGTCGCGACCTGCGCCGTTTCCAAAGTCAAATATCTTGGCATTATTGGTGAATTCATCAAAATACGCCCAAACCATCCAGGCGCGAACGGAACGAATAGGGACATTGTTTCCAAGCGTCAAATCGGATGAATCCGAAATACGAAGGAACTGATCGCCGCCTAAAAATTCAAGTCCTTTTGTTGTACTATCTTGGCGAATTGTTTCATCAATAGACATTTGACCAGCAACACTCACTTTAACAGAATCAACATAATCATTCATATTGTTCATAAATCGAAGCCACAATACGCATCCATCGTAAAACCGTAAAAGGGTTTGGATATCTTTGGGAGGTTCCGAATCTACAACCTCCTTTGACTCAAATCCGATATCTGTACTTCGATTACATACGGCTTGATACGAACCATCTTTCCATTTCAAGATACGGCAGTAATCATCGCGACCATCTCCATTGATATCACGCATATAGTCGTCATAACTCAAACGGAAACCATCTTTGGTGGAAGGCGTACGGAATTTGGTAGAGTCCAAATTATCTGTTCCAGCCAAGGCACAGGCAAAAAATTTTTCATCAGAATTTTCTTTACTCACTAAGACACGGCAAAAGTCGTACGATACACCTAACCGACTCACATCGGCATAATTATTGAAGTAGCGGGGGTCACGAGTATAGCTGGGATCTTCTTGTTTGGATCCCATGGGATCAAAAGGTCCAATATCACTTCGCGGGGCAACAAAGGTTGACCAATATGTCGTACGGGGAATATTCGCAAATCCTTCTGTAACAAATCCAGGCGATAATAATTCAAGTCCAATTGATAAAACCAACACTATACATGTAAAAAGTAAAAGTGTGGGGAATAACTCCATCTAATCATAGCTCGCTTACTATCAGATGGAAGACACGCAACCCTCCAAATTAATCCAAGAAGGAAGTTACGGTTGTGCCTACACACCACCTCTTCCTTGTCGTAAAAGCAAATTGAAGAAACGTAAAAGTCTTGTTGGTAAAATCACGAAACGAAAAGAAGCCAAAGTGGAGCTAAGTATTTCCACACTCATTGAAGGAATTCCAGGTTATTCACGATATTTTATAAGTGAAAAAGAGGATACTTGTGATACAAAGAATTTTTCATCACTTCGTCAAACATATTCAAAAACATGTGAATTGTATGATAGTTCAAAAGATAAAAATCTTATTCAGCTAATTTCATCGTTTGGAGGTCGGAGTTTAGAAAGTACGCCTATTAACGCTCGTTTTGATTATGTAGAAGTCTTTCGTCATTTGTTAGAGGGGATTGTTTTACTTCACAAACAGGATATTTGTCACAGTGATATTCACGAAGGAAATGTATTAATTGATGCGAAGGGAACTGCGCGTTTTATTGATTTTGGAGCAAGTTTTGTGGGTCATTTGGTATCACAAGAAACAATTCAAAATCATACATATGCCTTTACACCGTCATTTAATTCACAAGCACCCGAATGCGCAGTGATAAATGCTTCACAAGGTAATATACCAACCTATGTTGCCATTCAACGTATTATGGAAAGTAAAAAAATTCTTCAACAAGCAAGTAACGTATTAGGATTAAATATTGAAAAACAAAAACGAAGTTTTGAATATTTTTGGAGACATCAAAGTACTGATTGGATTTCCTTTTACAAAACCTATTGGAAAGGTTTCGATAATTGGTCAATGGGTGTATTAATGTTAAAGGTTTTGATGAAGTGTTTTTTTGTTCAAAGTTTTGTTGAAACAACGTGGCGAAAATCAGCGATTTCCATCACGCAAGTTGTACAAGGATTTTTACAAATGAATCCGAATGAACGAATGAGTGCTGAACATGCACTTGAAATTTGGAAAACTATTTCATAATGCGACGAGTTTTTTTGTATCTCATGCTTCGCTTACCTCCCACCTTCATAAATAAGGGACGATCGCGATGAACACAAAAATATCCACAGAAGCGGTCGTAGTTTAATGGGTCATTATTTTTACGATTAAAATTGTGATTGGCAAGACGAACATCAAACATTTTATGACCTTTAGCATCAACATTTTTGACAGGCATCGCTCCACTTTTTTGCGACCAAAATCCATTTGAATCTTGGCGTAAAAAGTGATAATCTTGGTCTTGATCAACAACAAGAGCTATTTTACTCGTTCCTTTTGGACAGCGTTGTTCAAATTTTATGGGAAGAAGTGTATTGTCGCCATTTAATCGTCCAATCATATTCGGACATGTTTTTGGATCGGTATCATTGAAACGTGGCCAGCCACTCACGCTTCCTGGTTGATGAAAAGGAACGTCGCAATTTGGATCTTCTAAACATTTTCGTATTTGACGTGAATCAATAACATTCATGGCGTAACTAAAACAGTTGTGTGTTGTGCGGACGGATTTGTGGGAGTTCCATCGGGCAGGTTCGTATTTGGGTTCGTATCCACTCAAAGGTGCCTTGCGGGGACATGTGTGTAAATGGTCTTCACAAAAAGCTTCTCCAGGTAAGGATGGCTTTTTACAAGAAGCAAAGCATTGACACTGGTGGTCGGATTGATTCATCAAAATCGCATTGGATTCATATGAATGTTTAGGACGTTTTCGCGTTCGATTGAAACGTGACTGTTGTTTCATTTACTTGTTGGTTAGAAGATTCTTTGGTGTCAGATTGTTGTTGTGGAAAAGGATTTCGCCAAGGTGTTTTTGGTTGTATTTCTGAACCAGTTGAACCTTGTTCAACTGTTTTATAATATTCATCTTCAATTTGTTTCATCCGTACTTTTTCAATGTAAAAGCAAAAAACAGGAAATTGTGTATCGTGCGTTGATGGATTTACGCCTTCTGTAAAATAACGTCCTGATAAATGTACATACTGCCAACCCTCTGACAAAAGCTGTTCAAAGGTTGTATGAAGTGAGTGATATTTCTTATCCATTTTTAACAAAGACATGATTCCATTACTAATTGTTACAAAAAGAGATAATGTCCAAACAATCCAATAGACTTCAGATGATAAATTTGCGCTATTTTCAGTGACATTTCCGCTAGTGTATTGTACTGATAAAACTGCTGGAACAATCAAAGAACCCACTGTTACAATAATACGTAACACATGAAATGAATAAGAATATCGTTGTTTTCGCTTATGATACTCATGTAAAAGGGTTATGTATCGTGCTATGAGCGATTCTCGAATGTCAGGTTTTAAAGAAACTTTATTCAGAGATCTTTCGATAGCTTGAATATGCTGATTTGTTTTAAAAAAATTGAAATAATTTGGTTTGGTGGCCATATAACAAGAAATTGAGGTATTGGTTTAGAATGGCATTTTACAATCTACCTGTGTATTCAAAACTCTATCTGGAAACAGAAAATGAAGAATGGTCTGCCATTCCAACAACAAGTTTGCTTCATCGTATGCATAGGACAGATGAAACAACAGTTCGCTGGATTGCGGTTCTTCATTACAAAGGCAATGAGTTTCATATAGCTGTTGGAGATCCAGTTCGCGATTCGTCACAGGCTCTCTTTGTTCCAGGATGGTTTCTTCATCAAATGGGTATTATAGGGGATGGTGAAGAAATGAAAGTTTCCTTTGTTGCGGCAGAAACCATTCCAAAGGCAACAAGACTACACTTTTCACTCATCGGGGATCGTTCCACGATTCCTGATGGAGTGGAAATACGAGATTTATTGGAGACTCCTTTATCACAACTTGGAATTCTTTCAAAAGGCCAAACAATTCCAATTCCTGCGTTTGAACTCAATTCACTTCTTGTTAAAGAGTGTGATCCTGCGAATACTGTCTTTCTTGATGGTGCAGAAATTGCGTTTGAAATGGAATCTGAACAATCAAATGAATCTCCACCACAAACAAGTCGTCAAGATACACCTTGGGTATCCCCTTTAACACAAACACCTAACGCAACTCCAAGTCTCACTGCAAATTCTAACTTCTTTGATGGACCCATGATTTCATCCATTGTCAGTCCTGCGAATATTTCAAATACAATAAGTTCTCTAAGAGGAAGACAATTTATCCCCTTTCAAGGCAACGGGCGAACGTTGTCTGAAATGTAAAGTATCACAATGAATCAATGTATAACCAGTTACAAAGGAGATAAAAGGTTCCACACGATAATGATCATGCGAACAATAATTTTGTACTTCATGAAGTGTTAAAGCAAGTGTATGTAGAAAACCAAATATAATGAGTAAGTTTATTGTGTTATCAGGATATAATGATAGTAACTGTTTGTATTTTAATACATGAATAAACCAAGCAGCAGAAAAGACAAGATAACGATAACGCAACTGGTGTAAAAAATAGAGTAAATCATTTTTACTTGGTATGATAAAAGGAAGTAAAAGAATATAAGCAGTTTGTGCTGGAAGATACCATGCTTGATGTAACAGTTTGTCAAATGAAAATACAGAACACATGAACAATTCACAAATGACTAGAGAGAAAATCCACAAAAAATAACGTTGATTTATTCCGTAAAAAAAGGAATATTCAAATTCAAAGTCAATTCCACGACGACATGTAGGACATTTGGGTGGAAAATCGCTTGGTTGTAAATGTTTAATCCAGGTTGATTCACAAGATTCGTGAAACCAAGCTGTTCGACATCCGCATTGTAAAAGAAATAGGGATTTGCCTTGTTGGGGAGAATCTAGACAAATTATACATGTTCGTTGTTCGTCATTCATTATTTGTTATTAAAAATTCGCGTTTAGCCTAAGTAATCATCTAAAGTTTTTTTAAATAGTATTACAAATGGATGTGGAACAAAGTGCGATTCTTGTCAAACGGGCAATTGAAAACGCACTTGTATTAAAAGATGGACTTTTAATTGGTCGTTGGGGAACCATTGAATTTGAAATGATATGGGTTGGTCATCAAGAACGACGTTATGTATTAGAACGGAACGCAGGTATTTTTCCTTGTACAAGCAAAACTGAAGTTGAAGAGTGGGCAGAAAAATATGTAAGTGCCATACGAAATACGGATATTTTAGCAACAGGGTGGTTTGCTCCTATAAAAAAACAAGAACAACAGTTTATACAATATTTGTATTGGAAAGGGAAACAAATTGTCTTACGAGGACTTGAACCATATTATGTGGATCCTGAAATACGTTGGACAAATATGTTTAAGGGAAAGCATGTGTGTGTTGTGACATCCTTTGTAGAAACTGGAAAACAACAGGTTTCCAAAGGGGCTCATACAATATGGGGAGAATATGGTGAAAGTATATGGCCTTCAGATACGACCTGGAGTTGGGTACAAACAGGATACGCACCAGTGTTAGCAAAAGGTGTTTGTACTTGGAGTGAAGCGGCAGGAAAAGATATTGTATGTTGGCAAGAAGCAGTTGAATACGTTGTGTTAGAGGTGATGAAAACTAATGCAGATATTGTATTGATTGGATGTGGCGGATTAGGAATGATTATAGGGTCGGAGTTGAAAAAAAGGGGAAAGGTTTGTATTGTCATGGGTGGGGCAACCCAAGTCTTTTTAGGAATTAAGGGACATCGTTGGGAAACTCATGACTTTATTTCAAAGTTATGGAATGAAGAATGGATTTTTCCTTCTTCTGACGAAACGCCAGGAGGAGCAAAAGAGGTTGAATGGGGATGTTATTGGTGAGCGGAGCAACCTGTGGAAGACGACCTTTTAATGTTTGCGACCGCGATGAGTTTTCTTGTGCTTGCGACTTTTGGATTTTTTGTGTCTTGTAGCACGTCTGCGACGACCACCACGCATTTCAACACCTGTGGCAGCTGGTACAGGAGCTTGAGCTGTTCCTGAGTTAGAAGGTGCTTGAGCAGGTGTTGAATTTCCCAAAAAAGCACCTAATAAACCACCCAAAAATCCCTTAGTATTGTTTCCATTTTTTGTAGTTGAATTCATTTTATCTACAGACAACCCAGAAAAAAGTTTTACTTGAGATTGGTTACATATGCCTTCCAAACTTTATGAAACATTTTCAAAGGTTCGTAGCGGTCTTTTTTACCCGCACGTCGGGTAATTCGTTTGTTCTTGTATTTCTTTGAGCGAGTTTTTCTTTTTGCTCCACCTTGACCAATTCGGTAATCATTGCCAACGTATTGGTACTTATCACCGAATGTAGTTCCTGTTTTTACAAGTTGAAAACCAACTTTTTTGTACAAAGAAATAGCAACTTTATTATTTGGATCCACGTATAAAATGATTGGAAGCTTCTTTGGAATTAAATACTTTAACATTTCAACTAACAAATATTTTCCTTCCCCTTGTCCTCTGAATTCAGGTAGAACTTCCACTTGGCGTATTGTATATCCTCCTCCATATCTTTCTGCAATAATTGAACCTTTGTCAGAAATCATATACAAACTTCCAGGGGGAATACTTTCAGGGGCATCAGATGATTTCATTTTAGCTTTGGAATACGTATCATAACCTCCTGCTTCAATACGTGGATTGTAAATTGGACTGTTGGTTACATTTTTAAGAAGAGGGTTTTGAATCGTATAAATAGGGCTTGTTGGAGCATATGTTGGAGTTGTTGGAGCATATGTTGGAGTTGTTGGACCATATGTTGGAGTTGTTGGACCATATGTTGGAGTTGTTGGACCATATGTTGGAGTTGTTGGACCATATGTTGGAGTTGTTGAAGAATATACAGTTAAATTGTATGGATTTGTTGTCCAGCGACTTGGAGGTTGTGTGAATTGAAAGGCATTTGTTGTATATGGAGGACTTATTGAAGTAAGTTCAAGTTCATCAAAAGGTATCAATAAATCATCATTTACTCCAATGGCATTTTTAGATTCTTGCGACAAACTTACAATGGCTCCATTGGAATCAATTTGTTTTACTTTTCCAGTAGCCCCCTCTAAATCACCTGCTTTAACACGAACGGAATCACCAACTTTAAATTTAGAACTGTGACGAAATAAATCAAGTCTTGATAGAAATCCTTCATATTTCGAATAAGAAACAAGAATTAAAAACATTTTGGGCATGCGAAGGATTTCAATATTCATACCAGGAAATGTTTTTCGGTTATTGTACATAAAGGTATTGTAGTTAAGAGGGGCTTTGATGGCAACAATAGGAGCCAATCCTTCGTTCAAAATTGTTCTCACGATATCAACCACATTCGTTGTTCCAAGAAACATATCAATGCGTTTATCTTTTTTATAATCTGTTCCACCCCAAGGAGGATCCATAAAGACTACATCTTGTTTTAATGTGCGCATAATGCTCAAATAATCTGCGCCAATCACTTCCACTTTGTTTTGTTTGTTTGTTACAAGTATGTTATTTGCTAACATACGCGCGCGTTGTGGAGAATATTCAACTGAATTCACGTAAAAATAATCAGCAAAGGCAATTGTATTTCCACCAACGCAAGCAGTTGCGTCCGTTATAACAGCATCGCGCATACGTGATGAACCCAACAAGTTATAAAGAACTCGTTTAATATGTAAAGCTTGAAGTCTTGCTAAATTAGGTTCTGTCACTGAAAATAAGGCAACATCGTCCATTTGAATTTTCCAACGTTGGGCTTCTGGTACAAACTTGAAATAGTAGTTGAGTTTTACTTGTACATCTTTGGAAGCTTTTTTCACATCCGCAGCACTTGAAAAAATGTAGCGTTTTGAAGGCGCATTTGCGTTATACACATTTTTACGCATTCCATCATATAATAAAGTTTTGTATTGTTCTTCATTCATCGAAACAATATCTATTAAAGAGGTTTGGAGCTGTTGTACTCCAGTTTGGTTATACAATGAAAACATATTGGGTTGAATTGGATGAAAGGGAGGAATTGTTGTATTAATGATTGTTTGTAAATCGTATCCATCAACCATGGGAACTTTCATTGCATCTGTTTCACTTATTTTTTCTTCCGCAAAGATTCGTCCTGCTTGTCCAAGCGCTTTACGATATAAATCAGGAATATTTTTATCATCTTTTGCTCCAAATATGTCTTTGAATAAATTTTTAATTTCTTGTGGATGAGGGCGATTAAAAATCATAGCGCGACGCACACCAAAATGTTCTGCTAAACCATAACGGAATAAAAATCGAGCCGCATCAAAATTACGAAAGACAAGCATATACATAATAGCATGTTTGCGTTGTTCTTCATTTTCTAAGGGAAGTGTAAGATGGTAGTAGGGAATAGTTTCTGGATCTTTTGGATATTTTGGATCTTTTGGAACTGCGAACATATTATCACGCGGAAGCATTTGTGGAAAAACAAAAAATCCCGTACGCATATCGAAACGGAGTTTTTGGTGACCGTAAAAGGGAAGTCCTAATCCTTTTGTTTCAATATGATTCATCCATTTTTGAACATAGTCTTCAATTTTGGATTTGTTGATTGTCGCATTTGTTCCAAATGTATTTGTAGTTGCCTCGAGACAACTAAAATCAAATTGACCATTTACCATATCAATTACACCATCCACTGTAAAAACTGCTAAAGGGAGATAATTAAGGTTATTGCGTGATGCCTCATAGACCATTAAATTAATCGCATCCGTATTGGAACCACATTTGCGAAGAACATTGTGTGGCCCTGGGTGATTTTTGTAAGGATAAAGAGCCAATTCAGGAAAACCTGCGTGATTCTTATTATCTTTGTAGGCCCATGCTAAAAGTTCTTTTCCTTGACCAGGAAATTTTTTGTCTAATTCTCGTGCGTAATACGCCATGGGAGCAAGTCCATTTATGCGTTGTAATTCATTACCACGCTCTTTGGCATTAAGAGAATCCAAGTTCGCAATTGCCATCCAACCACGTGTTCCTGAACGTTGTTGATATTCTGGGTCAATACAGTTATCGTATTTTCTTCCTTGAATTTCTCGGGGTGTTAGAGGGTGGCAAAGATAGTTGAATGTATCACATCGACGATATACCGATTTTGGACTCGCCATGTAAGCGTCACCACGAGTTTTTTCGGATGGACTTACATTACAGATAACAGTTAAAGGATGGACTAACACCACCGCATGAACGGAGTTTGCATAAAATGTTGTTCCCAAATCATGAATTCCAAAACCAATAAAGGGAAATGGATAAAAGAAAACATTGTGTGTTGGTGTTAAGCAAACTTGTTTCACAACAACTCGCCCACCTTTACGAATATCTTCTGGTCCTCCTAAATAATCACGATAGAAACGACGTACATCATCACCTTCTTCTGTATTCGGAATATGCGCAGCACGAAACAAAAGTGTTCCTGGAGGAAGTGTCACAAGATCAAGTGTTTCATCACCTTCTTGAACCTTTGTGACCGTTTGGTAAAACTGACTCTGGTCCTTATATACCTGGAAGGCCATCTATTGTAAGAGCAGAATGATTATCTTCATTTATTGAAATGTTGACGGAGCCATAAGTTTTGATGCGACATCGCGTTGATATGATTGATAAAAACTATCAATCGCATCACGGAAATTAACAAAGGGGCGGAAGGCAATCGAACGTCGTTGTTGAATATACGATATGGCTTCTTCGGGAGTAAATCCTTTAGCGGCTATTAAAAACATGGCTACACAAGCAGCGGAACGTTGCATTCCTGCGGCACAATGAACTAAGATAGGTTGTCCAGTCGCATATTCTCTTGTCATTTTCATAACAATTTCATACGACCAAAGTTCAAGATTTCGAATTTCATCGGGTTGTAAATTATCATCCACTGGAACACGATACTTTCTTTGAATTTCAGGCAAAAAGGGAATGTCTTTTGTACAATTAAAAACACATTTAATCCCTTTTTCACCAGCCCAACGGGAATCCAATGCGGCCGTACGATTTCCTAACCAGAGCCCTGTAACAATTTCATCGGCAGGATTTGCTACATATCCGTTAATAAGACTCGTCATCTACAAAAGCACTGTCAGTTGTGGTATAAAGATTTAGACGGATACCATTTTAGTGTAAAAATGTCGAACGAACCTACTCGTATGATTTTACTTACGATGGTAAAGAATGAGTCACGTATTATAAAACGATTGATGGATTCAGTAAAAGGGAAGTGCGATGCCATCATCGTATGCGATACGGGTTCCACTGATAATACTGTTGAGTTGGCCAAAGAGTATTTGGATGAAAATAAAATTCCAGGTGGTGTATATGAATACGTATTCAAGACCTTTGGTAAATCCAGAACACAATCCTTTGAATGCTGTCAAGACTGGGTGAAAAAGGTAGGTTGGGATGCCTCCAAATGTTGGGCATTGTTATTGGACGGTGATATGATGTTGGGCGAACATCAAACTATTTCCAAAGAAAAACTTGCGGCAGAACCTCAAGAAGTTGCTGGTATTTTATTGAATCAAGCCAACGGATCGTTGGTCTATGGCAATGTTCGGCTCATTCGTGTCTCGGAGCCTTGGATTTGTAAAGGTGCCACCCACGAAGCATGGACTTGTCCTGATGGAAAACGTACGCCACGTTTTGATACACCCATTTTAATTGATCACAATGACGGTGGTTGTAAAGCGGATAAGTATCCTCGCGATGTGCGACTCTTGTTGGAAGATTTAGAAGAAATGCCTAATGACGCTCGTACTCACTTTTATTTGGGTCAAACTTACTTGTGTATGGGTGAATATGAAAAAGGTATTCCTGTACTAAAGAAACGTATTGAAATTGGCGGGTGGGATGAAGAATTGTATATTACGTATATGTATTTGGGCGAATGTTATATGAACTCTGGTAAAGTGGATGAAGCAGTGAAGACTTGGTTGGATGGTTGGCAATTTCGTTCGTTCCGTACAGAAATCCCAATGAAACTTATAACCTATTACAGAAATTTACATAGACACCAATACATTGCGACTATGTTTTTAGAACAACTCTGGCAAACACAAACGGGAGAAGATTTACGTTCGGGTGCCATTGTAGCACCTCCAGTAAGAAATAACGACAGCTTGTTTGTGAATAAACGTAATGAAAACTTTCACATTTATGAAGAAATGGGTATTTTAGGATTTTATACAAATCTCGCCAAACCCTTTTGCTTGCGTTTAGATGAACATGACTTGACGAATCGTTTGAGTTGGCATGATTTCAATCATTTGTTTGGCAGACTCCATTGGTATGAATGGTGTATGAAACCTCGTCGTAAAATCCAAATTAAAATTCCTTTAATTAAACTACCTTGGGGTGAAGAAGATGAAGGTCATATTTGGCAACCTTTTAATCCCAGTATCCGTCAAAAGGCCGATAAGAGTGGCTATGAAATGAATGTTCGTTATGCGAATTATTACACCAATGAAGCCAAACACTATGCCTTCCGTGCCTTTCAAGGTCAAGTCTTGACACGCAACTGTTTTGTTGAAATTCCAAAAGAAAATGGTATGAACCAACCAAGTAAGTTAGAGGAGATTTTGATTGATCCTCAATACAAACAGGATGAAGGTTCTCATATCAAAGGTGTGGAAGACTGTCGTTTGATTGCGAATTCAGACAAGTATGAATTCTTAGGAACTTCTAAATCCTATGCGGACAATGGTATCAATAAGATTTTCCATGTGTGGCGTGGGCAAAATGACCGCAAATGGCATTTGAAACAACTTCCTTTACCACCTTGCGCGCATCCTTCAGAAGTCCAAAAGAACTGGATGGGTTTCCGTTGGGGGGACAACAAGGAACTTCGTTACATTTACTCTTTTACTCCATTCCGTGTATGTGATGAAGAAGGTAAGATTGTGAGTTACTATGATACTTACAACTGTGGCAGTAAAAAGGGTGATAACCATCATTACCAAATCCGTGAATATCGTGGATCAGCGGGTCCTGTTGAATGGAAGAGCAGTAAATATCCCAATGAAGCCTATTTGACAGTTATGCATAAAGTGTATATTGGTGAAGATGGTCGTCGTTACTACCACCGCTTTATGACTTTGGACAAAGACTTGATGCCTTCTCGCGTATCTTCTTGGACCAAGATGACCAAGGAACGTGTGGAATACTGGAGTGGTATGTGTCCTAATTTAGAAGGGGATGGTTACTGGATAACATATGGTTTGAAGGATTCAGAAGGGTATATGGCTGAAGTGCGTACCACAGACATTGAAGAATTAATGTTTTACGATGTTCGTGATGAGTCTAAAAATGTAAGTATGGAAGACCGTACAAAAGTTGTTGGTAAATATTATTAGATTGTTGATTGATAAGCATCTTTAGTAAAGATTGATATCAAGGATTATGTTTTAAAAGGAGTATCTGATGACCAAGTAACGTTAGAATTTGTTATTAAAAGGGTTGGTATTCCACTGTTCGAGTTAAGTGTTGCAGCCGTTTGTGCTAACAAAAGAATCGCAGATTGTGAATTTGAAGCAACAGGAAATGTTGGTCGTGAGAAATTAGAAGTATATTTGACTACACCAGGAAGCCAATGAAAGTTTGTGATCCATCCTTTAAAGGCAGTATCTGCTCTTGAAATTATATTGCCTAGTCGTATGACTGTTTGAGGGTCAATTGATGTAGAATTATTGACAGGAGAACCAATAGCAGTTCCATTTTTATAAACTATAATTGTTCCTCCTGACCGTACAATAGCAAAATGCGTCCATGTATTTAGAGTAGATATTTGACTTCCATATGTTTGATAAGATGTACCTGAAATCCACAAAGTAAAAATTAAATTTGCATCGCCTGATTCATACGAAACAGCAAAACGCTCTTGATTTGGAAATCCAGTATTATCTGTTGAAAATACACGATATGGTTTACTTGAGTTTGTTTGCATTTTTTGAAACCATTCAATTGTAAAATTTCCTGACAATGTTAATGAGGCATTATCAGGCACTGCTATATCACTCCAACTCGGAGCTACCAATGTTCCATTTAAAAATAAACTTCCAAATCCTTGTGTTTTTGAAAAAGAAGAACCAGCTGAACTTATGCGAGGCATTCTACATAGACTATAAAAAGTAGATTAACCGTACGTCGCATAATTTCCAAGAACAGTCCAAGTTGCGCCATTATAAAACAATGTGAATGATTCAACTTCCTGTTTATTTCCAGTTGGCGCAGGAGTAGCGTTATTTGCCCATCGTAAAGTAGTTGCACCACTATTAATTTGAACAGCTGTTGCAATACAAGAAATTGTAGGTTGTTGATTTAATAATAAACTAACATTGTATATACGATTTGCAATTGTAGGCATATTTGTAAAGTTCGCAGTAAAGGTTCCACTTGTTACTGTTGGTGTAAAACTGAATGTTAATGTTGAAGCTGCGTTAAATGTTAATGTACCTGTAGGTTGTACTGATAAACTTGTAACAACATCCGATAGAACTGTTGCTGTACCTTCAATTGTTGAAACTTTTGATGAACCATTTACTTCAAGTGTATATGTTGGATTTGGTTGATTAATACCAACATTGCCATTTGCGTTAATATTTAATATATCACCATTATTGTAATGTCCTATAGCTACACGATTTGTACTTGCGCCATTCCCTGACCAGTAATAATGAAGATCCATAGCATTATTTGTGTCATTTTGATAACCCATTATAAATGCTTGTGATGGTAAACTATTTGTTATAATATTTATTCCCCAATCAGCAAACAATGTACTTGCTTGCTTTAACATTAATCCCCCAGATGCTCTTATATTTCCAACAACATTAACAGATGTATTAATGGAAGAAATACTCATAGTTGAAGTTATTACAACACGTGAAAAAGAACTTACTGTACTTATATTTGGTGTTAAAGAGGAAATATATCCTGCTGTTCCAAGACCCGCAGTTGTAGAAGTAAGTTGTGTTGAAGATATATAACCAGCTGATCCAAGACCTGTTACCGTAGAAGATACATCTCCCCCTGTTGCTGTACTTATATATATTTGTCCTAATCCAGATACAGTTGAAGTCAATTGAGATGTAGAAATGTAGCCAGCTGAACCCATGCCTGTTACAGTAGAGGTTAAACCAGAGTTGTCCGCTAATTTGGTTGGTCCTGCTTCGCCAATCGCCACTTGTAAGTTACCATCAGACGCCAAGGAAATCTTGGTTGTACTCAAGTATAAGGAACCAGAACTCAAATACAAATCACGCCATTGTAAATCAGCTGTACCAAGATCATATGTATTTGTAATACGAGGAACTAAGTGAGAATTGACCAATGTGCTATTTGCAGAAATAACCAAGTCAGTACCAAGAATACTACTCACCTCTAACTGTTTCGTTGAAGCTTGCGCACCAATCAAAGTAGAGAAAGTAATTTCTTCGGCATCCAAGTTTGTTGTGGAGATATAATAAGAATCTTGGACACTTGATAAGTAAATGAAATTTACAGCGGTAATGGAAGAGGCAGTTAAAGAGGAAATATAACCAATATCTGCTATCAAGTTACTTGTTTTAACTTCATTAGAAATTTGAGAGGCAGAAACATATCCTATTGATCCTAATCCTGCTACAGTGGAAGACACATCCACAGTACTAATATAGGTTTGTCCTAATCCACTTACTGTTGAAGTCAATTGAGATGAGGAGATATAATTGGCACTTCCAAGACCTGCTACAGTGGAAGAAACATCAACAGTACTAATATAGGTTTGTCCTAATCCACTTACTGTTGAAGTCAATTGAGATGAGGAGATGTAATTGGCACTTCCAAGACCTGCTACAGTGGAAGACACATCCACAGTACTAATATAGGTTTGTCCTAATCCACCCACTGTGGAAGTCAATTGAGTGGAAGAGATATAATTAGCAGTTCCAAGACCTGCTACAGTTGAGGATACATCAACCGTACTAATATAGGTTTGTCCTAATCCACTTACTGTTGAAGTCAATTGAGATGAGGAGATGTAATTGGCAGATCCTAATCCAGAAACTGTTGATGTTAAGTTAGCTGT
>JACCEA010706437.1_pt1 | contig 15767 bp, 16 predicted proteins | sample 7449851 | NCBI WGS metagenome assembly JACCEA01 (sample SAMN15323453, study PRJNA562643) | freshwater metagenome | isolation source: river surface water | place: USA:Blue River Watershed | collected 2017-08-18 | reverse complement strand
GCCGAAATTACCCAAGAGATCAGTGAAATCGTAGGCGGCGCAGATGCGCTCGCCTCAGCTAGCGCAGGGAGCGAATAATGTCAGTCAAAACAGCAACCGGACGTGTTGCCCGTGTAATTGGACCGGTAGTGGATATTGAATTTCCAGCCGATGCGATGCCGGCAATCTTTAACGCGTTAAATATTGATGTCACCTTGGCAGGTGAGACCAAGAAATTAACCCTTGAAGTTGCCCAACATATAGGCGATAACTTAGTCCGCGCCATTTCAATGCAACCAACTGACGGCATGGTTCGTGGTGCAACTGTTACCGATACTGGAAGTGCGATCTCAGTTCCAGTAGGTGATGTAACTAAAGGACATGTATTTAATACCTTGGGTGAATCATTAGATGTACCAACTGCTTCATTAGATATTAAAGAGCGATGGCCAATTCATAGAACCGCTCCAGCTTTTGATCAACTGGAATCAAAGACAGAGATGTTTGAAACTGGAATTAAAGTTATTGATCTGCTTACACCTTATGTAAAGGGTGGAAAGATTGGATTATTTGGTGGTGCAGGTGTTGGTAAGACTGTGCTTATTCAAGAGATGATTTATCGAGTAGCTGAAAACTTTGGTGGTGTATCAGTATTTGCCGGTGTTGGTGAGCGTACTCGTGAAGGTAATGACCTTTTCCTTGAAATGACAGAGACTGGCGTTATCAATAAAACAGCATTGGTCTTTGGTCAGATGGATGAGCCACCTGGAACTCGTCTACGGGTTGCCCTTTCTGCCCTAACAATGGCTGAGTACTTCCGAGATGTGCAAAAGCAGGATGTGTTGTTGTTCATCGATAACATCTTCCGCTTTACACAAGCAGGCTCTGAAGTTTCCACCTTGCTTGGACGTATGCCATCGGCTGTGGGTTACCAACCAACACTTGCTGATGAGATGGGTCAGCTGCAAGAGCGAATTACCTCAACTCGTGGTCACTCAATTACTTCGATGCAGGCAATTTATGTTCCAGCAGATGACATCACCGACCCAGCACCACATACAACCTTTGCTCACTTAGATGCGACAACTGTGTTATCTCGTCCAATCTCTGAGCTTGGTATTTATCCAGCGGTAGATCCACTTGATTCAACCTCTCGTATTTTGGATCCTAGATATATTGGAGAGCACCACTTCAAGGTTGCAAACCGAATTAAGCAAATCTTGCAGCGTTATAAAGATTTGCAAGACATTATTGCAATCCTTGGTATTGATGAGTTATCTGAAGAGGATCGAATCCTGGTAGGAAGAGCTCGTCGTATCCAACGCTTCTTGTCACAAAATACTTTCGTAGCCAAGGTCTTTACTGGTCTAGATGGTTCATTTGTACCGTTAACAGAAACCATTGCTGCATTTGAAGCGCTCGCAGATGGTAAGTATGACCATGTTCCAGAGCAGGCATTCTTTATGTGCGGTGGATTAGAAGATGTTGAACGCAAAGCAGCAGAGTTAGCGAAGTCATAACATATGTCTGAGACAGTGCTAAAAGTTGAAGTAGTTACACCCGAAAAACGGGTGTGGAGTGGTGAGGCAAAGATGGTTACTGCTCGCACACTCGAGGGAGATCTTGGAGTGCTACCAGATCACGCCCCACTACTAGGTGTTTTAGCTGATGGCACTGTTTCAATTAAATCTACTGATGGTTCAGTAAATGATTTTGTTATTAATGGTGGATTTATATCGGTATCTAAAAATCGAGTATCAATTTTAGGTGAGGCACAACCTTCTACTAATTAAATTGAGCGATGTTCAGTCTCAATAATTCGTACTGTTTTTGACCTTCCTCTAACTACAAGTGATTGACTAATTGCACCAAAACTTGTGTGCCTAATACCATTGAGTAATTGACCGTCTGTAATGCCAGTAGCAGAAAAGAAAACATCATCTGAGGTTACTAAATCGTTAGTTGAATAAATCTTCTTTAAATCATGCCCGGCATTAATTGCCGAATCGCTTTCGAGCTTACTTTGTGGTGATAGTTGTCCTTGAATCACACCACCTAAAGCTCTCACTGCAGCTGCAGTAATTACACCTTCTGGTGTTCCTCCGATGCCCATTAGAATATCTACTCCAGTACCAACCCTTGCAGTTTCGATTGCCGCTGCAACATCACCATCTTTAATTAACTTAATTCTTGCACCCACAGCTCGTAGCTCCGTAAGTAAATTAGAATGGCGTGGCCGATCTAGCACTATCACCGTTACATCACTAGGTTTCATACCTTTAGCTTTGGCAACTTTATTAACATTTTCGGCAACTGGAGCGGAAATATCTATTACGGAAGCGGCTTCAGGTCCAGTGACTATTTTATTCATATAGAAGGCACCTTTTGGATTAAACAAAGTTCCCTTCGGAGCTAGTGCAATTACACTGATTGCTCCATTTACTCCATTTGCAGTCAGAGTTGTTCCATCAATTGGATCTACAGCTACATCGCATTCTGGTCCATTTTTATTTCCAACTTCTTCGTAATTGTGCAACATAGGTGCATTATCTTTCTCACCTTCACCGATTACGATCACACCCGACATATCAACGGTATTAATCATTTTTCGCATAGCCTCAACTGCAGCTCGATCAGCCTCTTCTTTATTACCCCGTCCAACCCAGAATGATGCTGCTAGAGCTGCAGTTTCAGTAACGCGCACAAGTTCAAGAGCTAAATTGCGATCAGGAAAACTAAATTCTGCTGACATCGGCACCTAATAACTTTAATTGATTCGGAAAATCTGGATAACCTCGATCAATGTGATACGCGTCCTCAATAATCGTAATACCATCACTTACAAGGGCAGCTAAAACCAAACCTGCACCTGCCCTAATATCTGTTGCAACTACTGGAGCTGCAGATAATTGATCAATACCGGTAATTGCAGCATGATGACCGTCGATTTGAATTTTTGCACCTAATCGCATTAACTCATTTACAAACATAAACCTTCCCTCAAAAACATTCTCGGTAACAATTGATGTTCCATCTGCAATTGAATTTAAAGTAATAATCATGGGTTGAAGATCCGTTGGAAACCCTGGATATGGCAATGTTGCAACATCAACTGCAATAGGTCGTTTATCCATCTTTACTCTAAATCCATTTTCTGTGGTTGTCACTACCGCACCAGCTTCAACTAATTTATCAAGCGGCATTTCCAAATGATCAGCTCTTCCATTTTCGATTGTAATGTCACCTTTTGTCATAGCGGCAGCAAATGCCCAGGTACCTGTGACTATTCGATCAGGAAGAGTGGCATGGGTTGCTGGATTTAGATTTGATACACCCTCAATTTTTATCGTGTGTGACCCTAGGCCAGAAATCTTTGCTCCCATAGCAATTAAAAATTCACCAAGATCTACAACATCTGGTTCTCTTGCTGCATTTTCAATAGTAGTAATACCTTTCGCAAGTGTTGCCGCTGTCATTATATTTTCTGTTGCTCCAACACTAGGAAACTCTAAAACTACTAAGGCTCCCGTTAATGCTTGCTTAGCACTTGCAATAATAAATCCATGCTCTAACTTTATTTCTGCACCCATCTCAGCTAATCCATTAACATGAAAATCCAGACCGCGTGAACCAATTGCATCCCCGCCTGGTAAGGCAACTTCGGCTTGGCCAGTCCTTGTAATTAATGGACCTAGTACATTGATCGAGGCTCGTAGTTTTCTAACTAAATCGTAATCTGCTCGATGACCAAGCTCTTTTGGAACATCTATTGTTACTTCCCCTGCGATGTTATCAATTTCAACCTTACAACCTAATCTAGTTAGAAGTTCTGCCATGTAATCAACATCTGCTATGGCTGGAAGATTCGTGATTTTTGATTTGCCAACAGCAAGCAGGGAAGCGGCCATCAATTTTAGGGCTGAGTTCTTCGCTCCTGAAACTTTTACTGTGCCCACTAATCTGGCGCCACCAACTACTTTGAATCTATCCATAATCACCTATTGTAATTGCTTGGCGCCAGATAAGTTAACGACAAATGAAAAAAATCGATTAAAAGGCCATAATAAATTACCGATCACCCTAAGGTGAGTTGAAAACCCTTGCTTAGTTGTTACTACTTAAAGTTGCTTTGGCAATTTTTAAGTCCTCTTCAAAAACTAATATTTTTGGACCAGTTCTAGTTTGAGACAAAGTTGCTTTTATTCCTACTGCTAGAAGTTTTTGTCGCATAATTTCACCTTCAATATGATTTTTTGGTGAACTTGCAACCTTTAGCAAACCGTAATCTTCCTCAAATCCAATTCTTTTATCCTTTTCAATTAGTGACTTATTACTCGAAAAAGCCCATCTTAAAATTAAGGCCAAAACTGCAACTACTAAAAATCCAGAAAGAGATTTAAAAAATAATTGATTATTAATGCCACCTAACATCGTTTTCCTAAACTACTTTTTCACCGGGGTATAAATATTTGTTGGTACCTTCTCATCTGTTGCTGATTTATGGCAAGTAGCTGAGATGTTACCTACTACTATGCCAGCTCTTGGCGTAGCTGGGGCTGGCAGTTGGGTGGCCGGATCAATTGTTTGAGGTAAAAATAATGGCTCCTCACTAATCAGAAGTATATTTGCATAGGTGTTTGGACTTAGTGATCCATAAGTAGTTCTTAAAGTACCAAGTAGTACTTTTTTACTTGGGTCATTTAAGTCTGTTCCAGATACCGTAGACTTAATCTCCCACCATTTACATGAGTAATCTGCAGCAACAATTACCGCACCGCAAGCATTTGATTCACACTTAACCACATCAGCAGCTAATCTTTTCTGAGCGGAAATCAAACCTAGCAACTCTTTGCCATTTGGAATCTTTGCATAGATTCCTTTGTTGCTTGTAAATCCAACTGGCGGCCAAATTGGTGACGGTGAAGGAATTGGGGTTGCAGTTTTCTTAACCTTCTTCTTTTTCTTTTTGACTGGCTTTTTAGTCGCTTTTGTAGTGCTTGGTTTTTTAGTAGCTTTTGAAGTACTAACTTTCTTGGTCGAGGAGGGATTAACAGAATTTTTTGTAGTTGGTGAAACAGTATCTTTCTTTGTAGGCGTGGCTTTACTAGTTGGTTTAGGCGTTGGTGTTGCGGCCTGCACATTTGCAGTAAACATTATTGAACATAAAAGCAGAGCTAGAAAAAATTTTATCTTCATTCTCTGCTCCATTTAAAAGTCTTTATGGATATAACTAATCCAACAATTAACCACAGGATTAAAACTACGGCAGTCTTTCCGATTTCCCAGCTTCCAGCCACCTCTTGAGTTGCAAAATCTTCAGGCAAAAATACTGATCGCATCCCTTGAGTTAACCATTTGAGAGGAAAAATTGCGGCAAATTGTTGCATCCAAATCGGCAATGAAGTGAATACAAAAAATACACCGCTAAAGAACTGCAGAATAATAACAATCGGTGAAACTACTGCAGATGCGCCGCGTCCACTTTTAGGAACTACCGAAAATGCAATTCCTAGCACTGTCGAGCAAGCACTTCCTATGATGACTAGCCAGGTGAAATTCCACCAAAGGGAAGCTTCGGTAGGTAGATTCAAGTCAAACATAACCGATCCAAAGAAGAGCAATAATGCAGTTTGCAGAATCATTAATATTGTTACTAGCAAAGCTTTGCCAATAAAGTATGAAGACACAGACATTGGTGTCCCTCGAAGCCTCTTTAAAGTGCCGGAATCTCTCTCCATTGGTATCGTAATTGCAAGTTGCTGAAATCCTGTATTCACTAAGCCGGATGCGATCATGCCTGCAACAAAGTATTGACTAAAGGTCACTCCTGGTGCGATCGTATCTTGGAAAACTGAGCCAAAAATAAAAAGTAATATAACTGGAAAAAGTAATGTAAAAACAACTGATTCGCGCTGGCGTAAAAATTGTTTTAACTCAAGTAATCCTCTTAACAGACCAATTCTTAATGTGACTTTAAATGAGTTCATTTCACCTCACCAATCATCCGAAGGTAGATCTCTTCTAGGTTGGGTCTTAGTACTTGCAGCTCAGGAATTTGACCATTGAAATGTTGATTTAACTTTATGACCTCTTCGGTTGGATTATTCGTCAAAATCTCTTTACTTACACCATTTTCTACCCAGGTTACTTTGGCTGGTGCCGTATTCCTACCTCCTAAAGTTGAAGGTGGAGCTATCTCAATTAATTTACCATTGTTAATAACTCCAACCCGATCTGCAAGTTCTTGAGCCTCATCTAGGTAGTGAGTAGTAAGTAGAATTGTGGTGCCCTCTGATTTTAAAGTTCTAATCAATTCCCAAAAGGATCTTCTAGCCTCTGGATCAAACCCAGTTGTAGGTTCATCCAAAAATAGCAACTCAGGGGATCCAATTATTCCAAGAGCAACATCTAGTCTTCGTCGTTGACCGCCTGAGAGTTGATGAACTTTGGAATCAATTTTCTCAGTTAATCCAACATCATTAATAACTTGATCGATATCTTTTGGGTTTTCATAGTAATTAGCAAAGTGTGAGACAGTTTCAATAACTGAAAGATCTGCCGCATCACTTGCTGATTGCAAAACTATTCCAATCCGATTTCTCCATTTTTGACCTGCGCTGCCTTTGGTTGCTGGATCAAAACCTAAAACTTTTATATCTCCTGAGTTAGCGCTTCGATATCCCTCTAAAATTTCGACAGTGGTTGTCTTTCCAGCACCATTAGGGCCTAGAAGTGCAAAAATTTCGCCTTGCTCGACAGTCAGATCAATTCCAGCAACCGCTGTTTTGTTTGCATACTTCTTAACTAGGCCACGGACCTCTATTGCAGCAGCGGTGTTCATAGCGACATCTTTGCCTAATTGGTAATAATTACTCAATTTACTTGGGAGAATAAGCCTGTGAGTCCGCGCAGAAATAAGCCAAAAGGCAGATCTAGGCACTCAGAAAATCTTGATGAGCGAGAAATCACAACATCTAGTGATTCGGTTGAAGAGCATAATGATGGAATCTATGTTGTTCGAAAAATTAGTGGCTCAACCTCAAATAAACCTTACAGATGTCCAGGGTGTGATCAATTAATTCCTTTGGCAACTCCCCATACTGTGGCATGGCTTGAGCATGATCAAGATGGCAGACGTCATTGGCATAACATCTGTTGGAGTAAGCGGAATTTGAGGCAACCAAAGGTTGAGCGAACCAGAAATGCTCCTAGATACTGAGATTTAAGTCTTCAAAATATTTTTTTACAAAGGTTATAGTTATAGTTGGCATGTGAATAAAACCTTTACGGCACAAAATCCAGCTACTGGTGAACCCGTAGGAGCCCAGATCATTGAGTGGGATGAAAATCAAACTATCCAGGCCATCAAGTCTGCCCATAGCGTAAAAGATAAATTGGCTAACACTGACCCAAATAAGCGTGCAGCTGTTCTAAATTCAATTGCAGATGCAATCGAAGCTGAAAAAGAAAACTTGGCACAGATTGCACATTTAGAGACTGCTTTACCGCTACCAAGACTAAATGGTGAAGTTATGCGCACGGTGATTCAAATTCGTGCTTTTGCAAATTTAGTTAAAACAGGCGGCCACCTCTTACCAATTATAGATTTAGCAGATCCTAATTTTTTACCTGTTGCTCGACCAGATCTTAGAAAATCACAGCAACCGCTAGGAGTTGTCGCAGTATTTGCAGCATCAAACTTTCCATTAGCGTTTTCAGTTGCAGGTGGCGATACCGCATCTGCGTTGGCAGCTGGTTGTCCAGTAGTAGTTAAAGCACATCCATCACATCCAAATACTTGTCAATTAGTTTATGAAGCGGTAGTTAAAGCAATTGAGTCACACGGATTACCCAAAGAGTTATTTGCTATCGTTCAAGGCGTAAACCCAGAGATAACTCACTGGTTAGCAAAAGCTCCGGAAGTTACTGCAATTGGCTTTACCGGATCTGCGCTGGTTGGAAAATTATTACTTAAGTTAGCACAAGAAAGATCCGTACCGATCCCAGTTTATGCAGAGATGGGGTCATTGAATCCAGTTTTCTTCACACCGACTGCGCTGAGTGAAAAAGCCGATGAACTAGCAAAAGCGGCCATGGATTCAGCCTTGTTAGGGTCGGGTCAATTTTGCACTAAGCCAGGCATAATTATTATTCCTAATGATTCAGTAGGTGATAAGTTCATTGATCAAGTTAAATCTTATGTGTCACAACAAAAGGTTTCACCCTTACTAAATAAGGCAATTGCAAACAGATTCAATGATGCAACAGCCAAACTTTCAACATCTAAAGGGTTAGAGGTAATTTCAGGAGTTACAAATTCTGAAGGTTTTGGGGTTACACCAAATATTTTTATTTCTAATTGGTCAGAGGTAGGTCAGCATGCAGATCTACTTGAAGAACACTTCGGACCAACCTCAGTGATTATTCGAGCACCATTTGATCAGTATTTGAATGTTGCAAAATTTATGCAGGGGCAATTAACTGCAACTATCCATGCAGGTGATAATGAGGATGTAAAGGCACTTGTAAATCAATTAACCCAAATTGCTGGCAGAGTGATATGGAATGGCTTTCCGACTGCTGTTTCAGTCACAGCCGCACAAAACCATGGTGGCCAATGGCCAGCATCTTCAACCCACACAACCTCAGTTGGTTTGGATGCAATTTATAGGTTTGTCAGACCAGTTGTTTATCAGAACTTTCCTGATAATCAGCTGCCTATTGAATTACAAAACTCAAACCCATATGCAATTGAGCGGGTAGTAAATTCTGTGAGAACTAGTAAGGCAATTAGTTAATTACTTGTAGTTAACTACCTTATTCTTAATTGTTCCAATTCCCTCAATAGTTGTAATTATATTTTCTCCACCTTTTAGGTATTTTTCTGGCTTAAATCCCATACCAACACCCTCTGGAGTTCCGGTATTAATCACATCTCCAGCTTTTAGCTCCATAAATTGCGAGATGTACCAAACACAATGATTTATTCCAAAGATTAAATCATTAGTTCTTGAGTTTTGCCGAACTTCGCCATCAATTGTGCAACTGAGTGAAAGGTTATTAGGGTTTAGTCCATTCTTTGCTAATTCATCTGCAGTTACAATCCATGGCCCCATTGGGTTAAATGTTGGAAAGGATTTTCCTTTAACCCATTGTCCGCTGCGCTCAACCTGCCAGTGGCGCTCTGAAATATCTTGTGAAATTGTGTAACCTAAAATGTATTCAGAAGCTTGCTCAGGTGATTTCAAGTAAAGCGCATTTTTACCAATAACCACACACAACTCAACTTCATAATCAGTTTTTAAAGAATTTGGTGGAACTACAACATCATCATTTGGCCCAATTACAGTATCTGGCGCTTTCATGAAAATTACTGGTTCAGCAGGAGGTGTCATGCCGGATTCAACAGCGTGCTTTGCATAATTTAATCCAACACAAATTACTTTTGTAGGTCGAGCAACTGGTGATCCGATTCTAAAGTCTGCGATCTTAACTTTTGGTCTACTGCTTAGATCTGCTTTTTCTAACTTGGAGATCGCACCATTTTCTAATTCAACTCGATTAAAATCCTTAATTAAGTCATCTACCAAAACTGCCTCTGTATCAGAAACAATCACCACAGGTTTTTCTCGGTTTAACTCTCCTAGGCGGGCAATTCTCATTTTTACCTTCTTATCTATCTGAGGTGAATTTTTACTCTATTTGAACTAGAATGAGAAAACCCTAACACAGGATTTTTCTCAGTATTTGAGAGTCCAAAGATTGGATTGTGGCCTAGCGTGAGCGAAGAAAAGTTTGATCGCCGCAGCCAGTACTGGTTTGGATTAAAAGATAAGGGTGGTTATATCCACCGAGAGCGCCTTCGTAATCAAGGTTATGCACCAGATGTTTTTGATGGCAGACCTGTAATTGGAATTGCAAATACTTGGTCTGAGTTAAATCCTTGTAATGGATCGTTAAATGATGTTGCTGAAGCAGTAAAGCGGGGAGTTTGGGAGGCTGGTGGTTTCCCTCTTGAGTTTCCGGCAATGTCACTTAGTGAGTCGTTACAACGCCCAACTACAAGTTTGTATCGAAATATGTTGGCGATGGAAGTTGAAGAGTTAATTCGTTCCCATCCATTAGATGGTGTAGTCCTTCTTGGTAATTGCGATAAAACTCCTCCTGGATTATTGATGGGAGCAGCAAGTGTTGATTTACCAACCCTAATGATTACTGGTGGACCAATGTTAAATGGTCGCTATCAAGGACAAGCGGTCGGATCTGGAACCTTAGTTTGGAAATATAGTGAGCAAGTAAGAAGTGGCAAGATAAGTTTTGAAGAGTTTATGGCGATGGAGTCTTGCTCAGCTCGCAGTCAAGGATCTTGTATGACAATGGGAACCGCCTCAACAATGGCCTGTGTTACTGAAGCACTTGGCGTACAACTACCAGGTGCTGCTGCAATTCCAGCAGTAGATTCACGTAAATTCACTCTTGCCCATCTATCTGGTCGAAGAATTGTGAAAATGGTTGAAGAAGATCTAAAGCTATCTAAAGTTCTAAATCGAAAAGCATTTGAAAATTCAATCAAAATTCTTGCAGCAATTGGTGGTTCTACAAATGCGGTAGTACATCTACTTGCAATTGCCGGTCGTATTGGTGTGCCACTTTCGTTAGATGATTTTGATAAGTTAGGTAAAGAAGTTCCAGTAATTGCCAATATGATGCCAAGTGGTCAATTCTTGATGGAGGAGTTCTTCGACGCAGGCGGTGTGCCAACTGTGATGAAGGAGTTAGGTAATTTGATTCACACAGATCACATTACTGTCACTGGAAAAACTGTAAAGGAAAACATTGAAGGTGCAGAGAATTGGAATAAAGAGGTAATTACCCCAGCTACTAAACCATTCCAAGCAGCTGGTGCAGGGATTGCAGTACTTAGAGGCTCACTAGCCCCAGATGGTGCAATCATTAAGGTCTCCGCTGCATCACCAAGATTGTTAACGCATAAAGGTAAAGCTTTAGTATTTAAGGAAATTGAGGAGTACTTAAAGGTTGCAGATGACCCAAATCTTCCAGTCACTGCTGACACGATATTAGTATTACAAAACTCTGGCCCTAAGGGTTATCCAGGATTTCCTGAGGTAGGTAATTTACCGATGCCAAAGAAAATGTTAGACCAAGGCGTAACCGATATGGTTCGAATTTCAGATGCCAGAATGAGTGGTACTGCTTACGGCACAGTCGTGCTACATGTTTCTCCAGAATCAACTATTGGTGGGCCACTTGCTTTTGTGCAAGATGGTGATGAGATTGAGTTAGATGTGCCTAACCGTAAGTTAAATTTATTGATATCAGATGAAGAATTAGCAAAGCGAAAAGCTGCTTGGGTTGCCCCAAAACCTAAAGCAGATCGTGGCTGGAGCAAAATATATATTGAGCATGTTCAACAGGCACACTTGGGCGCTGACTTAGATTTCTTAGTTGGTGGCAGTGGTGATTATGTACCACGTCACTCACATTAATTAAACGGATTTATAAATTTAGTACTTTCTATAACTTCAAGTTCTAACAACCTATTCCATTTTGAATTTCTTTCAGAACCATGAGTTGAACCAACTTTAATCTGCCCGGCATTCCAACCTGTGGCTAAATCAGCCAGCCAAGAGTCTTCATTCTCGCCAGATCTAGCTGAAACAACTGTATTGAAGTTATTAGCCCGAGCCTGCTTCAAAACATTAAGAGTTGAGCTTACTAATCCATTTTGGTTTGCTTTGATCAATATTGAATTGGCACTTTTTTCTGCAATCGCTCTATTTAATCGGTTTAAATTTGTAGTCAGTAAATCATCACCTAAAATCTGCAGATTTTTAGGTGCAATATTCATAAACTCTTGCCAAGAACTCCAATCATCTTCGGCAAATGGATCTTCTATAGAAATAATTGGCTGACTTGATACCAAGTTATTAATGTAATGAATAAATTCACTCTGGGAATAACTCTTATTCAGATTGGCTAGATTGTAGTTTTTGCCATCAAAAAATTGCGTTGATGCAATATCAAGTGCCAGGCTTACTTCATTTCCGACTTTAAGCCCAGTTTTCTCAATTGCATTAACTACAAAATCACACGCTTTTTCCGTAGAGTCAAAAGCAATTGCAAGTCCACCTTCATCGGCAATTAAGTTTGTGATGTGGCCAGATTCCTTTCCTAGCTTTGCAGCCATTTCACGAACTGCGACTATCCAAGAAAGTGCCTGAGTAAATGTGGCAGCACCAGTTGGAACTATTAATACATCTTGAATATCTAAAGTCCGATTTGCATGCGCACCACCAGAGAGAATATTTACCATTGGCATTGGAATTGTTAATGGACCCTCTGGCGAGAAGAATCTAGCCAGTGATCTATTCTGTGAGTGAGCTGCTGCAATTGCGCAAGCCAATGAGACTGCAAGTGTTGCATTTGCACCTAACTGAGAGTGATCTTCAGTCGGATCTAATTCAACTAATTGATTATCAATGCTATCTAAATCAATTTGCTCTTCAATTAATGCTGGTGCAATAACTTCATTTATGTTACTAACTGCCTGCTGAACTGATAAGCCAGAGAAAAACCTTTCAGCAAATTTTCCGCCAGCATCTCTAAGTTCCTTAGCTTCATGAGCGCCAGTGGAGGCCCCGGATGGAACTCGTGCTGTATGCGTTGAGCCATCAGTTAGAGAAACCGACGCTGCAACAGTTGGTCGGCCACGAGAATCTAATACCTGATATCCAAATACCTTACTTACCTTCATCGAGCACCCATTTCAAATAATTTGTTAATGGTAATATTAGAATCACTTAACAAAATTTCCTTAGTGAACTTTTGAATTTTTGCTTGCTGGTCTGTGCTTAAATAATTAACTGGTGATTTTCCTTCTACCCTCGCCAGAGCAATCAATGCAGCGTGCCGATATACAGTTGGAGCAACCGGCCTTAACTTCTGATAATTGTTTACAAAAACGCTTGCAGTATTGGATAGCAGTTTTGCTTGAAGTGCATCAGGGGCATGAAAGAACTTACATAAAAGATGAGCAAGTAAAAATGCTAAATCAAATAGTGGGTTTCCAACATGCGTTACTTCAAAATCTAAAATATAAACATCTCCGCTCATGGATACCATAATATTCTTAGGAGAAAAATCTCCATGAACAATAGTTGTTTTATCTCCCTCTAATTCATTTATAAGCTTTCTTATTGAAACTTCAATCTGTGGATTTTTATTGGCCACAAACCTATAAAAGGGATCAATTCTTAACTGCTCAAAAAGTGAGTCCTCCATAAACTTATCCTTGGCACTGGAGTTTTTCTCACCGTAGTTGTGCCAAGTTGCAAGGGTTTCGCCTAGTACTGCCCCAACATCTGGATCAATTACTCCAGCTAGCAGATCAGATTTCCACACAGTACTTCCTACCGGTACTCGTTCTAAAACCAGAATAAATCGATCAGGATCTAGAAATACTAAACTTGGAACTTGTTTAGGGCTAAGTTTATGAAACAGTTCTATCGCATCTGCTTCAACAATGGCTCGCCTTTGATCTGCCTCCCATTTTTCACTCACCGCCAATTCAGCCAAGGCTTGCTTTAAAACGAGCTTTTTACTCTCTGTTGTGATTGCTAAAACTACATTTGAAACTCCGCCAGTAAGAACTTCAACCTCAGCAGATTCTTTGCGTGAGATTATATTTTTACTAACTAAGTAATCAACGACCGTGCTTTGGTTAAGTAGCTCAACACCCACTTGATAATTTCCTAAAGCACTCTGGACACTGAAAAACCGTAATCTACAAATAATGATTGACCGGATATTGCAGTATTTTCTTCACACCCTAATAAATATGCAGCACTTGCCACATCTGCTGGAATAACCATCTTATGTCCTGGCGTTTGCCATTCAACGCTCTCAATTTGCTCTGGTTTTAACAACCCTCTTGCCATTGGAGAATCAACAACTCCAGGAAGTAAACCATTCACCAAAATACCTTTTGCATTTCCTAAATCAACCGCCATCGATCTAACTAATCCGCCTACTGCAGCTTTTGTAACTGTATATGACATTTTATCTTGACGAGTTAGTTGTTCCCAGAAAGAGCTTAAAATTACGATTTTGCCTTTATGCTTAATCAGATTATGTGAGATTAGTGCTTTAGTAGTTTCACTTATGAAACTTACATTTGCCTCAAATAATTTATTCAAATCATCCAAAGAGTTATTTATTACCGAATCATTAATATTGGCTCCCTGGGCAAAGATCACAGCATCAAATAATTGACCCTTTAGTAACTCTGGTACTGGTCCTTCGGTAACTGGCAGTAAAAATTGATCTGCTGGATTTGTAATCTTTCGAACCCCAAAGGTTGTTTGATATCCCTTTTCTTTAAATTTTGAGACAATCGCACCTCCAAGCACACCCGTACCACCAAAAATTAAAAGTTTTAGATTGGTTGATTCACTCATTTATTTTTTAAACCCATACCTATCTAGGATAGCTTTACTAATTGCAGCTCTTCTAACTCGCTCACGAGCCGTTGACTCCACTAAGCCTTGAATATGAGCTCCTGAAGGATAAAGTCCAGGGGAGTTTCTAATTGTGAACTTCAAATATATTGGAGCGGCAACTCTAACTAGGTCTGGCGTTTCATAATGTCGAACTGCGCCACCAAAATCATCTGGTCCTTCAACGTAGATATCAACTGGAATTTCAACTTGAGATCTAATCGCAGCAATCTGTTGTAGTGACAAATCCGTAGCCAGATTTAAGGTAGATGCTCCTAGATCCTCTAGTAATGCTGCAGTTGCTGGATTATTACAAACCAATGCAACCGAAGTCTTTAAAATCAGATCTTTAGGTAAGTCACCTTTTAACTTTGCATTTCCTAAAACCTTAAGTAAACCTAGATCTCCAACCAAAACACTTCTAAGTCCAAGATTTACTCCATGAATTACATCCTCTAGGGCAAATCTAAGTTGATCGCTTCCACGAAGTGTCGGAGATGCAATTACACCTGCTGAGGCTGAAACTTGCTTTCCAATATCCCAAGATGCTCTTGGCCCTACAAATAAACAAACCTCAATTTTTTCTTTTTTGCCAAGTGAAACCATTTGCTTAATTTCTTCATCTGTCTGCATCATAATTCCAGAACCCTGGGAAATACGATGGATGATTAATTTATGTTTCTTAGCTTCTTCAATAACTGTTTTGAATGCAGCCGGGCCTTCAACTGAAGGTATTTCTATTTTGTACCTTGAACCATCAGCAAATCTTTTAGCCGACTCTGGTAAGCCATCTGAATCCTGGGATTGAATTTTTTGTTTATTAAGTATTCCAATTGAGCGCTTCATTGGACCTTTTGGATCACGCGTGCTTGGCCAAGATGCCATGATGCTCCATTCAAAAATTTTAGATTCAACTGTTAGGCAAGTATAATCGGATAATAATGAGTGACAATATAGCGTTTGAGAAAACCTCATATGAAGGTCAAGTTGTAGTAGTTACTGGCGCAGCAAGTGGTATTGGTAGATCTGCTGCAGAGTTAATTGCATCTAGAGGTGCAAAAGTTATATGCGTTGATTTGAATCAACTTGGCGTGGACGAGACCGTAGCAAGTATTTTAAAACTTGGCGGAAAAGCTGAAAGTGCTGTACTTGATATATCGAATCAAAAAGGCATTACTGATTTCATTTCTCAGACTGTCAGCAAAGACAAAAGAATTGATGCATTGATTAATTGTGCTGGTTATCCAGGTCCAACTGGAAAATTTGTTGAAG
>JACCEA010563325.1_pt1 | contig 15771 bp, 11 predicted proteins | sample 7449851 | NCBI WGS metagenome assembly JACCEA01 (sample SAMN15323453, study PRJNA562643) | freshwater metagenome | isolation source: river surface water | place: USA:Blue River Watershed | collected 2017-08-18 | reverse complement strand
CGGCGACGTCGATCTTCCCCATCTCCATCATCGCCTCGAACGCGCGCCGCGCCTCCTCGCCGCCGGCGCTGAGCGCCTCGGTGAGCGTGCGCGGCGTGATCTGCCAGTTCAGGCCCCAGCGGTCCTTACACCAACCGCAGGCGCTCTCCTGGCCGCCGTTGCCCACGATCGCGTTCCAGTAGCGATCGGTCTCCTCCTGCGAGTCGGTCGCGACCTGGAAGGAAAACGCCTCGCTGTGCGGAAAAAGCGGTCCGCCGTTGAGGCCGATGCAAGGGATGCCGAGCACGGTGAACTCCACCGTGAGCACGTCCCCCGCCTTGCCCATCGGGTAGTCGCTCGGCGCGCGGTGCACGGCCTTCACCACGCTGTCGGGAAAAGTCGTCGCATAAAAACACGCCGCCTCCTCGGCGTCTTTGTTGAACCACAGGCAGATCGTGTTTTTGGGGGCGCGCGGGGAGGTCATGGCGGGGAAGGGGAGCGAAGCCGGAAAGGGATGCGCCGGATCCGCTTCGTCAAAGCGGCGCGTGTTTTCGGCGCCGTCTTCGCCGTTCCCCAATCGATGCCCCTGTGATTTCAAGCCCTCGAACGGGCTCTGCAAGCGACGCAAAAGCGACCTCAAGCGCCCGCTTGCGCATCCAAACGCGCGGCTTGAAGGTCGAAAAAGGTCGCCGCGCCGAATCTGCCGGATGGGCAAATAAACCGGTGTCGGCTCGAAATGCTTTATGGCGAGCTGAGCGACGTCGGCCCCGACGTCAGACGCGTCGCACGCCACGGCACTTGGGGTAAGTGGAGCAGCCCCAGAAGTCATTACCGGCATTTGCACCTTTTCGGGCGGTGCGGCGCACCATAGGCCCCTTGCACTCGGGACAATCAGGCGAGGTGATCGACGGTGCCGTAAAAGTCGGTTCATGGGCCGCCGTTGCCGGGGGCGTCGCCGTCACCGCGGACGGCGTGGTTGCGTGGACCTGGACGGATTTGACCAGGGAAAGGAGTTGCGGACCGTCGACGAGTTCGAGCGGCTTCCCTTCTGCAAAGGCATTGGCTTCGCGGGTAAATCGCCCGGAGGTGATTATAAGGGCGCCCTTTGCTTGATGGTGGGTGACCAGCCCGAAGATCTCGCGAATAACTGGAGCGCCCACGGCTTGAGTCCTCCACTGCTTGCATTGCACAAGCCACGTGCCTCCGTTCTTGCGCAGGATAAGGTCGATACCGCCATCCGCGCCGCCGCCGAGGAATTCCTCCACCGCGTATCCTTGACGGCGATACGCTTCGCCGATCAGCCATTCGAATTCCTTCCAACTGAGGTTTCGAAGCGAGGCGAGGTCGGTTTGTTCATCGACCAGCGCGCGCTTCCGTTTCGCAAGGATCACGGAAAGCACCGCGAGGATGCCGAGGGCAAGAGCCGGAAACCATGCGAAACGGGTGAGCGCAGGGATGAAGACTTTGAAGATAGCGTTGTCGGTATGGATCGAGGGCAGGACCCATCGAAAGCCGATAAAGGTGATTCCTCCGAGGGTAGCGCTGACCCACCAAGGCAATTGGACGAGAATTTCTCCGGGAGATGGATTTCGACGAGACATGATAGACTAGCCTTTGATCGAGCCGCCGAAGATACAGAAGGCGAGGTGTTAATGGAGGCGGAAATCCTCAGCCCGGCGCTTTAATGAGCGGGTTATTCTTGGATTAATCTGCAACAGAAATTGGCCTTACCCCGTCCGCTTGGCCCCATGGTCGTTCCGGCAAAGATGCAGAGTTTAACCATGGTTCGTGATCCTTGGATCAGGTGCGGGAAAGCGGACGCCGTCAAAACGGAAGCCGCAACCCGCGCTCGCCTCGGCGATCTATCGCAGCGGGCTGCGCGAGCTCCGTCGTCGAGCCAGGGTCCGGTGTTCGCGGCTACGCATCGAGCCGCACCGGTCGGCGCGGCTTGGTGGGAAGCATAGCCGTGTTGCCGCTTCCCTTGCTGCGCCAATGGCAGAGCGGGCGCGCGCTCCGACCAGCGGCCACGGGGCGAGTGCGCCGGCCTGCGCGGAGAATTCCGGAGCGCGGTGACGCCCGCCCGCCGGCTGGGCGCGGTCTGGCAGCCTCGTGAAAACCCCTGTCCGCCGCGCGCGCCGCGAACTTCGCCCGGTGCGCGGGAGCCGCAGACATGTGCTCGTGCCGGTCCGGCGGGGTGGCGAAAACCCTCCGCGGGCTGACGGCCTTCCTGGATACCCCGCCGCCGAGGCCCTCGGCCTTACGCGAGCAATGTCGGAATTTTAAGGAAACTACCGCATTCGCTACTCGCGGAACCTCAGTGGATAAAAAACTCTGTTTGTGCATAAGTATTTCGATTTAGGATTGAGGGCGGCGGGCTGGCTGCTTCTTGGATAAGTAGTTTCCTGCCGTATAAACCCTAATTGGCCATCACCGTGGCCTATCGGGGTGCCGGGGTAGGGAGCGTCCAACATAAACACCACCCGCTGATTCAGCACCCATATGTCCGATCAACCTACACCCACCTCCGGTTCCGGGGAGCCGGAGAAAGAGAAGAGCAAGCGAGTCCGGTCCGCCGTGCCCAAAGTGCTCACCAACGCCATCGCCGCCGCGACCGAGACGGCCGGCACCGCGCAGAAAGAAGCCTACGCGCCCTCCTTGGCCAGGGTGGGCATCGATGCCGCCTTCGTCACCGCCCTGAACGCGCGGGTGAAGGCGGCCAACAAGCTCGTCTCCGAAGCGATCGGGGCGCGCAGCGACAAGTCCACCACCACCGATGTCGAGGAGCTGGCCAAGCGGACGCTCGAGTCGCGGATCGAGGACGTGCAGTCCCTCGCGAAGATAAAGTATCCCACGCCCGGCGATCCGCAGCGGAAGAAATACCGCATCGGCGAGGTGGTGGGCCGCAACCGTGCGCAGTTGATCGGCGTCGCCGGCAGCCTCCTCGAGACGCTCGAGACGGATCCGGTGCCCGGAGTGACTCCCGAGCTGGTGGCGGCCTTGGGCGCCGCGCTTGCCGACTACAACCAGATGCAGACCGACCAGGCGGGCGAGCAGACCGGCGCGGGCACCGCGCGCAAGCAGCTCGATCTCCAGGTGGAGGAGCTGAAGACGCAGCGGAAGAAAATCCTCTACGCGGTCGACGCGCTCTGGCCCTCGCGCGATCCCGCCAACGCCCCCATCCGCCGCGAGTTCAAGGTCCCGCCCGACCGTCCGCTGAGCTGAGAGAGCCTAGCCGTGTTTTCCCCGTGGCCGCGCCGCAAACGGCGCGGCCATTTTTTAAGCGAAGATTTTTGACCGCGGATGGGCGTCGAGGAAGCGGTCGAGGTTTATGGTTGGATTCATTGGCCACAAAGAACGCAAAGAGCACAAAGGGGAAACCTGGTCGGGCGCGTGCGCTTACCCGGGTTTTTTGCTTTCGCTCAGGCGGCTTTGCGCGGCGGTTCGGACTGTGTTGTCCGAGTCGGATGCCAATCGTTCCAAGACCTCGCGCGAGGTCTTGGGGTGATTGGCGACCGCTTGGCGGATTCCCCAAGATTCGTCGCCAGCCAAAGTGGCGAGCGTCTCGGGTGAGATCTCGGGATCCTCGGCGACCACGGAGTAGCGGATATCGGTCGACTTCGCCGTCACCGCATCGCGGTAAAAGGCGGATTTCCACTCTGCCTGCGCCGCCGGGTGCAGGATCACTTGGTGCCGCACCTCCATCTCCGCATCGCGGTTCAGCTTCTCGAGAAGCTCGAAGGGCAGGGCCGGGTTGGTGGCCAGCGTCGCTCGCACCACGGTTCTCGGATCGTCCGCCAGTTTTTCCATCAGGCTTCGGGGCAGACGCGGGTTCTTGGCCGCGACGGCGCGGGTGGAAAAATCCTCATTCTCCGCCGACAGCCGCAGGGCTTCGTTGGCGATGTCGCTGCGCTCCGGGCCGAAGCGGACGACGATCGCATCACGGGTTTCCGGGTAAGAATCGCCCTGCAGTATTCGTTTGAGGAGGGCTTCATCGCACGCGGGGTGAGTGACCAGAGCCATCTCGAGCGTGCGCAGATCTTCTTTTTTCCGCCAAGCGGCGGTCCGATCCCAGAGGGTTTCGAGCAGGCTGAGCGGGCAGTCTTTTTGTCGGGCGAGTCTTACCGCGAGCCAGTTGTTGTCGGGGAAGGTCGCGGCGATTTCCTCCAGCTTCCACGCAGGGACCGTCGGCGTCCGTTCCAGCCATTGGATAACCTGCCCGGCCACTGCTGGAAGCCGGGTGTCTATTCCGGCCCAAGGTGAGACGGTGCTCGGCGCTGCGTTGAGCGCTTGCAGGGTTCGATGCTCGAGGAGCTTCGCGCGGCTGTGCTTGGCCACCGTGAACCCGACCGGGATCAGCGCCAGGCCAAACAGCAGCGCCGCGGGGACCAAGACCGAGATCGGTGATCGTTCCTCCGAGGGCTGGCCGAGGCGGCTCCAAGCCAGAATAGGCAACCAGAGGATGCCGACAGCGATGCCCCCGTAGTAGGCCGTGGCCATTACGAAGACCACGGGGAGCAAGCCGAAGGGATCCGATTGCCCGGCGAGCCTAAGCGCGGCGAAGACGACCCCTGCCACGCCCCCGATCAGAAGCGAAAGCAGGAGAGACGGCCAGAAGACTGGTCGCGCGGGTGATGAAGGTGCGGCCACGTTGGCGGTGGTAAGAAACCGCTAGCCCTTGATCGAGCCGCCGAAGACGCAGAAGGCGAGGTATTGCTGGAGGCCGACGACGTCGGTGCCGCGCTTGAGTTCCTTGGTGTAGGGCAGGCCGCCGCCGGAGACCCAGATCTTGAGTTCGGCGTCGGCATCGAAGCTGCCCGCCGTCTCCACGCTGAACTGCGTGATGCTCCGATAAAGGATGCTGTGGTAGGTGACCTTCGAGCCGGTGAGCCCCTGCTTATCGATCAGGATGAGGCGGTGGTCGGTGAAGACGAAGAGATCGCGGAAGAGCTTAAAGCCCTTCCCGATGGTTTCGCCCGGCACGAGCACGGGCGCGAGTTCTTGCTGCACCTTGGCGATGTCGATCTCCGAGGCGTTTCCGAGCAGGCTGCTGAGAAGTCCCATGTTGGTTTAGTGTGCGAAAGGCTTCGCGTTAGCTACTTTGATTTTGTGCGCAGCCAGGTCTGAACCGACCGCCCTGCAACGAAAACGCGGCGTGAATCCGTCCGCGTGGGGCCGAGAGGGAAATCGTGTCGGCCTCAGTCGAGGAAGGTCCAGGTGTCGAACATGGCGGCCTGGCCACAGGGGCGCAGATCGGGCGTGAGCAGATTCCAGACGGTCGTGCGTTCGATGCGAAATCGTCGCCCGCCGCGGCTGATCCGGATATCTGCCGGCTCGGGTTATGTAATTCGTGAGCGAAGCACGTAGTTCTTTTGTGGAGACAAGAAAACCTCATACCACGGCTCGGCGTCCAGGAAGGTCCAGAGCATCAGGCGCATTTCTCGCGGCGTGTAGAAATCGTCGTCCGGCCACAGGGTATGCCAGCCTCCCACCCGGGCTACGGGAGGCTCGTCGGCGCACAACGGGAGATGTGGATTGAAGTGCTTTTCGTATTCTTTGCGTATCTCCGAACCCGCCGCCGAATATTCCCAACGCTTTATCCCTTGTGCTTCTATCCATTCGCCAATGGCTGGGCCGCCGTAGAGGATGAGCGCTTCCAGCGGCGGGAGCGAAACAGCGGGACGTGACGTGAGCGGGATGGTGTCGTCGAAGGCGGCCTCATCCAAGGTTCCGGTGCCGACCGATTTGGCGTCCAGTCGTTCATCTCCGGCCGAGGTCGTGACGATAGATAGCGCAAACGGATATCGCCCGGCGATCCCCAGCTGAGAGAAGACGGATTGATCTACCGAAAGCAGGTGGCGTTGAGATCTGAGCGCGGTGACAAAGCTCGGGAATTGCTCGGGAAGGTCCGCACGCCGTCCTCCCCAGTGGGCAACGATACGGTCTCCGGTTTGTGCGGGCACCAAGTCAACGCAGGGCAGGCTGAGGGCTTGGGCCTCGGAAATCAGCAAGTCCATGAGACGGGTAAGTGGGATTTGGTTCTAGCCCTTGATCGAACCGCCGAAGACGTGGAGGGCGAGCTATTTGCTGGAGGCTGCTAGTCCTGCTTTTCCAATTCGTCGCGAAATTGCAGGGCGAGGAAGATGAGCAGCGGCGTGAGCATCTGGCCGATGTCGCCATCCGCTTTCCATCGCTCGTAAATAAAAATGCCGCAGAATCCGAAAAGGACGTAGCTGGCGAAGCGATCGAAGGTGCGAAGGAAGGCCTTCACGAACTTGGGAGAGCGCTTAAAAATTGCTTCCGCGATTTCGGAGATACGTCCGATCAAATAACCGATGATGAGAAGCACGCCGAAGACCCCTGTGATCTTGATCGTGTCGGCAAAACCCAGCCCGCGAAGGGTAGCGACAACGACGTAGATCAGGCTGACCAGCGCCACGGCATACAGAATGGCTTTCAGGAGATTCCATGTAAGCCAACCGGGCACCATGCCTCTGAAAAATTCACGACGAGTGAGGGCTTCGGGGTTTGTTTGCATGAGCGAGACGCCAAGATGTTCAGCCGGTGAGACCCTGCTTATCGATCAGGATCAGGCGGTGGTCGGTGAAGATGAAGAGATCGCGGAAGAGCTTAAAGCCCTTGCCGATGACCTCGCCCGGCACGAGCACGGGCTAGAGTTCTTGCCGCACCTTGGCGAGGTCGATTTCCGAGGCCTTTCCGGGCAGGCCGGGAGATGAGGCGGAAAACGCGCGTGGTGTGTTACCGCGCGGCGAGTTCCTCCGCCGTCGGCATCTCGTAGGTGATCTTGCCTTCGATGACCTCGCGCAGGGCGATGTCCTCGGGGGCGAGCTTCTCGAGCGAGACCACGAGCGGGCGGCTGCCGCGTTTGAATTGTTTCACGCGTCGGGAGATCACGTTGATCAGGATATTCGGGTCCTCGATGACTTTGCGGGCGGCCTGCAGATAATCGTTTCGCATAGGGTGTGTCGCCGGCCGGACTCGGACTCGAGCGGCCAACCCCGGCATTCTAAAAAAGGCCCGTCGTATTCACGACCTGATACGGTGCGCGCCGGCGGAGAAGCGGGCAAGGGCTTGGCCGGCCATCCGCTTGCGCCCTGTAATTGTTTCGGCGGTGGTGAAACTATCCGCAATTTTTCATTCTTTAGTGATTTATGGAGACGGATATCGCCACGCGCACGGTGCAGCGGGCGACGGCCGCTCGAAACCGCGGCCGAGGAAAAGGCCGTGAAGCGCGAAAAGAAGAGACAGCCGCTAAGAGCCTTGTCCGGCGGGCGTCCGCGGGGCGGGTTTCAGCCCGGTCCTTCCGGCCTGCGACTCAACGCATCGCGGGTCGCAGGGCGCGGCGCAGTTCGCTGGCGAGGCTGAGCTGTTCGCGGCAGGAGGCGGCCACCGCTTCGGCGTCGGCGCTTTCCGGCGCGAGGATACGGAACGCGACAAGCAGCGAAGTGCCGGCGGGGATCTTGGCGGTGGCAAGGCGGCGGGCGCAAAGGTCGCGCAGACTGCCGGCGCGCGATTCGAGAACGAGGTAGACCGTGTCCGCCAGGCCCTCGCCCTTCGCGTAGATCACGGCGACGCCGGGTGAGCCGGCGGGGATGGCGGTGCTGACTTCGCTCGCGGTGCAGGTGCTGAGTTCATAGCGGGCCTGCCAGGAGGAAGCGGTATCGGTTTGCATCCATCACCGTCCGGGAGGCGGTGCGGCAACACAAGGTGCATTATCGCGTGGTGGCCGCCTCCGCCGCGTTCTCAATTCCGTAGTAGGTCGCGTTGTGGCTGCTGCCGAGTCCGCGGAGCTGGGGGGAGCACAAACCACATCCACGGAGCCGCGAGGCGTAGATGGTCAATCGGCACGATTGACCCAGGAGCTCCCAGCAGGGGAGCGGAGTGGGTGACTGAGCCGGGCGCCCTTTGGGCGGCGCAAGCAACACTGCGTGCGCTTGTCGCCGGCCTGCAGCTCGGCGAGCGCGGTGGAGTAGAGCGGAGCCTGGGCGTCGAGAAAACGGGTGAGGTTCATGGGCGGATTTATTGGCCACAAAGAACGCAAAGAGCACAGAGGGGAACCCCGGTTCGGATTTGGCGCTTAATTAGGTTTCGCGCGTTCGCTCAGTCGGCTTTTCGCGGCGGTTCGGACTATGTTGTCCGAGTCGGATGCCAATTGTTCCAAGACCTCGCGCGAGGTCTTGGGGTGATCGGCGACCGCTTGGCGGATTCCCCAAGATTCGTCGCCAGCCAAAGTGGCGAGCGTCTCGGGTGAGATGTCGGGATCTTCGGAGACCACGGAGTAGCGGATATCGGTAGACTTCGCCGTCACCGCATCGCGGTAAAAGGCGGATTTCCACTCTGCCTGCGCCGCCGGGTGCAAGATCACTTGGTGCCGCACCTCCACCTCCGCATCGCGGTTCAGCTTCTCGAGGAGCTCGAAGGGCAGGGCGGGGTTGGTGGCCAGGGTCGCTCGCACCACGGTTCTCGGATCGTCCGCCAGCTTTTCCATCAGGCTTCGGGGCAGACGCGGGTTCTTGGCCGCGACGGCGCGGGTGGAGAAATCCTCATTCTCCGCCGACAGCCGCAGGGCTTCGTTGGCAATATCGCTGCGCTCCGGGCCGAAGCGGGCGACGATCGCATCACGGGTTTCCGGGTAAGAAGCGCCCTGCAGTATTCGTTTGAGGAGGGCTTCATCGCACGCGGGGTGAGTGACCAGCGCCATCTCGAGCGTGCGCAGATCTTCTTTTCGCCGCCAAGCGGCGGTCCGATCCCAGAGGGTTTCGAGCAGGCTGAGCGGGCACTCTTTTTGTCGGGCGAGTCTTACCGCGAGCCAATTGTTGTCGGGGAAGGTCGCGGCGATTTCTTCCAGCTTCCACGCAGGGACCGTCGGCGTCCGTTCCAGCCATTGGATAACTTGCCCAGCCACTGCTGGAAGCCGGGTGTCTATTCTGGCCCAAGGTGAGACGGTGCTCGGCGCTGCGTTGAGCGCTTGCAGGGTCCGACGCTCGAGGAGCTGCGCGCGGCTGTGCTTGGCCACCGCGAACCCGATCGGGATCAGCGCCAGGCCGAACAGCAGCGCCGCGGGGACCAAGACCGAGATCGGCGATCGTTCCTCCGAGGGCTGGCCGAGCCGGCACCAAGCCAGAATAGGCAACCAGATCAGGCCGGCGGCGATGCCCCCGTAGTAGGCCGTGGCCATTACGAAGACCACGGGCAGCAAGCCGAAGGGATCCGATTGCCCGGCGAGCCGGCCCGCAGCCAACACGGCTCCTGCCACGCTCCCGATCAGAAGCGAAAGCAGGAGAGACGGCCAGAAGACTGGTCGCGCGGGTGATGAAGGTGCGGCCACGTTGGCGGTGGTAAGAAACCGCTAGCCCTTGATCGCCCCGCCGAAGACGCAGAAGGCGAGGTATTGCTGGAGGCCGACGAGGTCGGTGCCGCGCTTGAGCTCCTTGGTGTAGGGCAGGCCGCCGCCGGAGACCCAGATCTTGAGTTCGGCGTCGGCATCAAAGCTGCCCGCCGTCTCCACGCTGAACTGGGTGATGCTCCGATAGAGGATGCTGTGGTAGGTGACCTTCGATCCGGTGAGCCCCTGTTTATCGATCAAGATCAGGCGGTGGTCGGTGAAGATGAAGAGATCGCGGAAGAGCTTAAAGCCCTTGCCGATGACCTCGCCCGGCACGAGCACGGGCGCGAGTTCTTGCTGCACCTTGGCGATGTCGATCTCCGAGGCGTTTCCGAGCAGGCTGCTGAGGAGTCCCATGCCTGTTTAGTGTGCGAAAGGCCCCGCGTTAGCTACTTTGATTTTGTGCGCGGCCAGGTCTGAACCGACCGCCTTGCAACGAACACGCGAACTGAGTCCGCTCGGGGCCGAGAGGAAATCGTGTCGGCCTCAGTCGAGGAAGGTCCAGGTGTCGAACATGGCCGCCTGGCCGCATGGGCGTAGATCGGGCGTGAGCAGATTCCAGACGGTGGCGCGTTCGATGCGAAAGCGTCGGCCGCCGCGGCTGATCCGGATGCCCGAGTAGTCGGCGATGAAGCCGTCGCGCGTCACGCGCTCGAGGAGCCGCGCGCGTTCCTCGCGATTCGGCGCCTCGGCGGTGAGGCGCGAGGGCATGCGGATGAAGTCGTCCCACGCGGCGTCCCAGAGCGTGAGGGCGGCGCGGTTGCCGTAGTTGAGAATCGGGTCGGCCTCGGTGCCGTGCGAAGCGAGGACGAAGGGCGCGTCGAAGAGGAGGCGGGCGCGCTCTTCCGGATTCGTCACGCCCGGCGCAAGGTCCCGCCCCGTCCAATGCTGGAGGCTGCGGACGAGGATTTCGCTTTGGGCAAGGAGGGCCGGAGACATCCGCGAAGGGAAGGGGAGCGCGGTGCCGTCTGCAATCGGTCACAGCTATTCTTTGGGCGCGGCGGCCGAGAGCATGCTAATTAACAAGTATCGGCCTGACCCCGTCCGCTTGGCCGATTCATTACGTGCCAACTAGCCGAGAACCCGCGCAGGCGCAAATGGGGTGGGAGCAGGACGGCTTGAAGCGATTGGCTGTAATAAAAGGCCGCCCGAACCCCTAGGCTTGGCTCAGTCGAGGAAGGTCCAGGTGTCGAACATGGCCGCCTGGCCGCAGGGGCCCAGATCGGGCGTGAGCAGATTCCAGACGGTGGCGAGTTCGATGCGAAAGCGTCGGCCACCGCGGCTGACCCGGATGCCCGAGTAGTCGGCGATGAAGCCGTCGCGCGTCACGCGCTCGAGGAGCCGGGCGCGTTCCTCGCGGTTCGGAGCCTCGGCGGTGAGGCGCGAAGGCATGCGGGTGAAGTCGTCCCACTGAGCGTCCCAAAGCGTGAGGGCGGCGCGGTTGCCGTAGTTGAGAATCGGGTCGGCCTCCGTGCCGTGCGAGGCGAGGACGAAGGGCGCGTCGAAGAGAAGGCGGGCGCGCTCCTCCGGATTTGTCACGCCCGGCGCGAGGTCCCGCCCCGTCCAGTGCTTGAGGCTGCGGACGAGGATTTCGCTTTGGGCGATGAGGGCCGCGGACATCTGCGAAGTGAAGGGTAGCGCGGTCCCCTCTGCAATCCGGCGAGAGGCTCTCTACGAGCGCGGCGGCCTTAGGCGGGCCAATTAACAAATATTGGCCCGACCCCACCTGATTGGTAGTGATGTGTTCCGGATCATAGGCGCTTCGATTCCGCTGTTCGAAAATCAATTTCCTGGAACTTCTGGATTTGTATGCCGAGTTTATTGCATACCTGCTGCTTAAGTTGATCTTTTGTATTGTATAGATAGAAGTGGCTAACGACGAGTCTGGAGAGGATGCGCTGGCAAAATATTTCTTTGCTTACCTTTTCTTTCAGGCCAAACACGGCGGCAGATGGAAAACTGGGGTTGTCTAGCTTGAGTGCCAGATCGATCATTTCGTAAGCGCGCGATGGCTCTTTTTCCATTAACTTTGCGTATGTGTCTAGTAGCTCTCTGGAGCCAACGGCTTGGGCTACTCGTTTGATCATGTTTACAGTTATCGTCTCGCAGAAAAAGAAAATGAAGCCTTTTATCGCCTTCTCTAGTTCCTCCTTGGTTTCTAAAGATGTATTTTTTTCAAGTATGACATCTAGAATGTCTCCAATAAATTCGTCCCCTGCCTCGTTCCACATCTTCACGCAACGGGCAATTACCCTCAATCCGAGGTCGTAGCACTCTTTGACGAGTATATAGCGTGGATCGCTTCGCATAGAGCTTGCGAAGTTTTTCACGATTTGTCCAATTACGTCTAGGGTGCGAATTGCTGCTTTGAGCTGCTTAATCAGTTCTAGTATGTCGGATGGGGCATCCTGTTGTTCGGACGCTGCTATGGGTTCTAGGGCTTCATCTTTGAAGCCATCTCTGTCGAGCCTCTCTCGTCGCTCTTGTCGAATTTGGCTAATGCTTTTATCAACATAGATCAAAGACGGGACCTTTTCGAATAGCTCGTCTAGGAACTTAACATCTTCATCTAGGCGCAGAGGGGGGAGTTCAGTGAAGAAATGCTGGGCGTAATCAACTACGGTGTCCAAGAGGAATTGTGATCGAGACTGATGCGTAAGGAATAGCCATATGTTTGCGTGCTCTTCCTTGTCGAAGTCTTTGCAAAGGCCTTTGATTTCATCTCTTATTTCGTTTTCGTCGATGTGTCGGCTAAAATACTGTGCTACGAAGTAATAATAGAAGTATTGGTATTTGAATCTGTAGTGATTGTCGTATATTTCAAGTATGCCCGCTGCCTCCAGTGCTTCAAAAATTTGCGTGCGTTCGATGGGCGGGTATTCCGTGCAGTATCTACGGTGAAATAGCTCGTATTCGACATCGGATAGCTCCGTATGTCGCTGTTTGAACATATAATATGCTAATTCGACTAGATAGCCGAGTTTTCTTTCCAAGGTGATGTTTTTAGCGAAATTAACTAATTTGTCCGTAATGAGCACTTGGTATAGGTATCCGTAAGACCCTACATTGGAGTGTATCGATTGGGTGTCGGCCCCTTGGAGAATTGTTAAAATAAAGATTGGATATGATGGGAGATAGCTTCGCCGCATCATGTCGTCGATCAACTGTTCTGCCGATTGCACTTTCCTTTGCAGTGCCTCCTCGTCCAGCGTGTAGTCTGAATTTAAGGCATACCACTTGTCGATGAGTTGAGACCGCAGGACGTAGCCGAATTCCTTTAGCTCAAAATGAGCAAAGACTCCTAGTGTTGCCGGATTGAATTGGCGGGATGCTATCTCTTCAATGCGGAGAAGGTCGTCGCCAAAGATCACGACCCTAGGGTATTTTGCAGATATTTGCTCGATTAATTTGGAGCGGCCCTTTGGTCCTAGCTCATTTGCATGATCGAGATCATCGATAATAACTGCGATTTTATCGATGTCATATTGATCAAATAGCTCTAGCTTAGGGTTTTCATAGTGTAGTTCAACGTGTCTTCGCACTACTTTGGTGACATTGTCTATGTCCCCGCGCTTTAGGTTGTGCCCCTCGATTAAGATCGGCGTATAGCCGTTCGAGTAATAAGCTTGGAAGAGCAATTTGGCTAAGGTGCTTTTCCCTGCTCTTTCTCTTCCGATAACGAACGCCTTTTTTCGGTCGATAATTGATGGGAGTAGATTTTTCCCTTTTATGATCCCGGCTCGCTCTGGTCCTTTTTGGGGCTTTATGGAGAGTTCTTCTGCGTCCGGTGCGATGAATATATCGTCTATGGAGAGATTGGGTTTTGCTGGGTGTGTGAATGGGACACCTGCTTTCGTGATGTTGGTAGTCATCGAACTTGTTAGTTCGAAGTCTCTGCTTTTTAGCGCTTTTCTGTATGGTCTCCAGCCGCCGGAAATGTCGCTTTTCGAAAAGAGTTCGCCGTCCCATGAGTATTCACGGATTAGTTCTTCACATGCGTCTAGATTTACGGTGATTAGGTTAAAGCCCGAGTCATTTGCTAAATCATGGGCGGCTAAAACAGCACCTTCGATGTATGCGGATGATCCGGAGGCGTAATTGGATTTTCTGTAATGGGCAGGTAGATGCTCGTGCCCTGTGAGTATCAGGTCTGAATGTTTTTCGTTAAGTGCTAGAAATTGGGCCTTTGCGTCGGGTGTTAGCCAATTATACGGGTGATGAAATATTGATATGCTGTAGTCGCCTCCCTTTGGGGCTTTTATCCCTTTGAAATTCTCCGTCGGCATAAACAAACTTCCTGCTTGCTCGTGTTTGTGTGAACTTAATGCCGTATTAAAGCAGGATACGGTGATTTTCCTTCCGCCTGTATTTATTTCGTAGCGCCAGTGAAAGTTTCCGTCGTTGGAGGTGGGGGCTATCGTTTCGTTCTCTCTCAGGAATTCAAAAAAGTTTGTTTGGTGCGAAACGCATTGTTGTAGTGTGCCCTCTTCCAGTGCCACGTTGGGGGATTTTAGTAATCCGTTAATGAGGTATTCTCTCGTTTGATTATTTGGATTCTCGAAGTCGCAGTCGTGGTTTCCTGGAGTCGCGAAGAAGTATATCTGCTTTCCTTTCGTCTTGCCGCGTATCGCATCAATAAGCCCGGTGATATAGTCTTTCGCGAGCGCGTATTGAGTGTCTTGTCCAGAATAGGCTACGTCTCCAGAGAACGCTATTATTATGAGATCTGATTCGACATCTTGGCTGCAGACAGCCTCTGCAATCCGGTCAATGCGACTCTTCACGTGTTCGTTTCGTTCTTTGATGTGGAGATCGCTGAGGTGAAGGATTGTTATTTGCATTTTCTTTGCTGCTTGAGGTGGTGCGGTTGCAAAGGCACATTGTGCCTAGAAGCTAACGCGATGCGCTGGAGTGTTAACTTCCAAATAGTTGTGAGGGTTTGGCACATTCAGTGCAAGATTGGGCTAACCGAGACTACAAGCCCGATAATAACCGAATTCGGTTAGCTGGTGCCCCGTTAGCTGTGAAATACGAAACACGTGTTGAAACCCGCTCGGAAACCCGCCTTTTCGGCGGGTTCATGTCACTCGATACCGTCGGACAGCGTTGCGTCAGTGAACGAGAGCCCGAACTGGGGCTGGGAATCGTCGCGGAAATCGACCGCGCGCGGGTGACGATCGAGTTTCCCGCCACGCGCGAGCGGCGCATCTACGCCCGCGGCACTCCGGTGCTGAAGCGTGTGCGCTTCGGCGTGGGCGAAACCGTCGCGGCGCGCGATGGCTCGGGCTTTGCCATCGAGGAGGTCGTCGAGGAGGGCGCGCTGCTCGTCTATGTCGGCGGCGGCAAACGCGTCCGCGAGGACCTGATCTCCGACGTGACCAGCGTGGGCTCGCCGGCGGAGCGGCTGATGTCGGGCCAGGCCGATCCTTCGGCGGTCTTTGATCTGCGCCTGCGCACCCTGCGCGCGCAGGCGCGGCTGCGGCAGTCGGAGGTGCGCGGCTTTCTCGGCGGGCGCATCGATCTGATCCCGCATCAATTCTACATCCTGCACGAGGTCTCGAACCGCCAGATCCCGCGCGTGCTGCTCGCGGACGAGGTGGGCCTGGGCAAGACGATCGAGGCCTGCTTGATCCTGCAGCGGCTGTTGACGACGGGGCGCGCGAGCCGGGCGCTGGTGCTCGTGCCGGAGGCGCTGATGCACCAGTGGTTCGTGGAGCTGCTGCGGCGCTTCAACCTGTGGTTCACCCTTTTCGACGAGCAGCGCTGCATCGATTGCGAGGCGGCCGAGCCGGAGAAGAATCCCTTCCTTTCGGCCCAGCTCGGGCTGGCGGCGACGACTTGGCTGGCGGGCGATGAAAAGCGCGCGGAGCAGGTCGTGGCGGCGGGCTGGGATTTGGTGATTGTGGACGAGGCGCATCATCTCGGCTGGACACCGGGGCAGGGCGGCGAGCCGGCGGTGGCGAGCGCGGAGTATGCGCTGGTGGAGAAGCTGGCGGCGAAGGCGCCGGGGCTCTTGCTGCTCACCGCGACACCGACGCAGCTCGGGCAAGCGGGGCACTTCGCGCGGCTGCGGCTGCTCGATCCGAATCGCTACGACCACTACGAGAGCTTTCTCGAGGAGTCGGAGAACTACGCGAAGGTGGCGGGCGTCGCGGAGAAGCTGGTCGAGGGCAAGGCGCTGACGGCGCGCGACCAGAAGACGCTGACGGAGATTTTTGATGCGGATCCGGAGCGGCTCACCGAACTGCTGGGCGCGATGGACGCGGCCAAGCCGGGCGCGCGCGAGGACTTGTTGCGCACGCTGCTCGACCAGCACGGCACGGGGCGGGTGGTGTTTCGCAACACGCGCGCGGCGATGAGCGGCTTTCCGAAGCGGAAGTATCTCGCGG
>JACCEA010492857.1_pt1 | contig 15783 bp, 8 predicted proteins | sample 7449851 | NCBI WGS metagenome assembly JACCEA01 (sample SAMN15323453, study PRJNA562643) | freshwater metagenome | isolation source: river surface water | place: USA:Blue River Watershed | collected 2017-08-18 | reverse complement strand
CAGTGAATGGCGCTATCGATGAATTGATGTATGATGAATATAAAAATTTATCAACGGTTATTCCTCATTTCCACACTCCACTGCAAGGTGCCATTACTGGTAGTTATCCCATTTTGTCATTAACTGGTGCACCACTACCCTATGTCTTTCCGGATTTATCCCATCGTACTTTATCTTATCGTCAAATTATTCAAAACTGCTTAATTTCTTTGCCAAATTTATATACGGATTTGTATCATACCGCTAAGTTTCCGGAAGGCGCTGAAGGCATAACCATCGATGATCCTGTGGTATGTTTAGTGTGTGGAACGGTACTCAATGCGGGTAAGTTTTGTAGTGCTTTTAAATATTCTTATAATATTTGATGTCCCTTTGTTTAGGCCGCAGAGTAAGCAGTGGGGCAGAAAGCTCCAAAAATCCAGGAGAATGCACAATTCATGCAGAACGTTGTGGGGCTGGTGTCGGAGTGTTCTTTTTGTTGCATCAATGCCAAGTTCTACTTATCCGAAGTGCCCGTGCGATATACTATCCTTCTATATACCTCGATGAAAGTGGTGAAACTAATGAGAGTGGATTTCAAAATAAGCCGATGTATCTATCTCAAAAACGTTATCGGAAATTGGAAGAGTTATATATTGGACATCAAGTTGGCAAAGAAGTAGCTAGAAAGCGTGTGAATTCCGACTCCGTTATTCGGCAATTTTGGCATTAGTTTATGCTGATTGAATGCAGTAATTTATAGCGACTGATATAAATTTTAAGGCCTAATGATAGATTCTTCACCATACCCCGTTTGTCACAGAGTGAACTGAAAGTAGTCGCATTTGGCTAATATTTGATAGCCCAACGGCTGGAGTGCATGAAACCGTCGCTCGCCATGTACTATTCCCATAGTAATTAATTGGCTCATTCACCATTTGTTTCTTCTTAGCATCAAGGATATCAATTGATATCGCAGAAGCTCCTCGTTTGTAGCCTTTTAGAAGCAAAAATGGAGGTATAATACTTGTGTTTTTTATTTTGGCTGCTTGACAGTATCACGCGTAATAGACAAATGCCGAACTGCTTGCTCTCCAACGATTGGATGAGACGTCAGCACAGTTGCAAAAGCAAGGAAACTATCTAGAAGCGCTGGAGTGCATGGAGCGTGGCTTGGTTCTACGCCAGCAAATGTTTGGTGCGGACAGTGAGGAAGTATGGAAGGCTTGTAAAACTGTGGGAGAAATGTGTAATCTCCTAGCCATGACTTATTTGCAACAAGAAGAATTCAACACAGTATTGGAGTTGTTAAAGAAAGCAGAAATATTAACAGAACGTGATCTAGCTGGCAGAGCTGCCACGTACAATAATCTTGCGTGTTACTACCGTCGACAAGGCAAATTGCATCCTGCTCTTGAATATCTTCAAAAGGCTTTGAAGATTGAAAGCAAATTACCCAATGTACAGAATCCAGCTGATACACATATTAATGCTTGTGCAGTATTATCGCAGTTAGGACGACATCAAACAGCGTTGGAGCATGCTCAGAGCGCATTGATTTTGTTGCAAGAAGAACTCTTGTCCCCTCCAGGAGTAATGGGTGCTGCGCCACCGCAAGCTGATAGAATTGCGGTATTAGCAATTGCTTATCACAATTTAGGTGTAGAGCAAGAATTTTTGAAAAGGTTTGAGCAAAGTGTTATATCGTATTCAAAAGGCGTTGAGGTGGCAGAGAGATATTTAGGTCCAAAACATGCAGTGTGTGTTACCCTGAAGAATTCTTTAGCTGCTGCAAAAAAATCAGCAGCTGCAGCTGCATACAAGAATATGGTAAAGAACGGAACACAAGGTGCATTACCACAGAATGGGAAACATGGTGGGAACTCCACCGCTGGTGCCCTTACGAAGACGAAACCTGGCGGACAATCGGGCAAAATGTCGTCAGCTACTAGTGGAAGGGCATCACCACCTGAAGGTCGAGAACAAGATGTTCCTGTTTCATTACCACCCATCAACGCACCATCACCGCAACGGAAACATAAATGAACTTCCTAAAATGTGTTTGAATTTTGAATGTTAAATGGTTTATATGTCTTGTAGATAATATGGAATGCCTGTATGTATGTTTAATATAATTTGACGAACCAATGCAATATTTTTTGACTGATTATGGATGGTTTGAAAATATTATCTCAATACGCAGAAAGTAGAGCAATAATAAACAATATGTGCAAGTATTACATACAATAAAACAAAAATCACTCACAGGTGTTTTGATTTCTTGACACGTCTCAGTGAAGATGTACCATTCATATTTTGATTGATGTTCTCCTTCTCTTCATGTCGAAATTCACCCTTCAGCGAAGGAGTTGACTTTATTTCATGATTATGATCACAAGAATAAAGAGTTTTCCTTTTCTTGTTGGTATCCCATTTGCTCTTCGGCACATTCTGCTCAACTACCATATAGAAGCTTCCTTTTTCATGATGATGTTGAATCAACGTTTCCCAGCTGAATTGGGTTGGTTCTAATCCAAGTTGGGTGAGCCGTTGGTTTAAGGTATCCAGTGATGCCAACACCGAGCATTCATCATTATGCTCTGTATTATCCCACTGATGGTCAAGAATTTCTGCCAATTGTTTCGAATGGTACCAATAACCCGCCGCATGGGCTGTAATCTCCTGTGGTAACAATGATATGTTTGTCTTCTCAAATCTCTCAATCATGTATTGTGCAAGACTATGACCGCGTAATTGTGTATCAATAAAATCTATCAAGCATACTCCGCATGGATTGAAAATTGCACTGCCTTCTTCGGTCTTGGGTCTCATCAAAGAATGCTCGTCAACCAGCATCCATCCAATTACTATCTGTCCATTTTGCTTCAGCTTATGATACAAATCTTGCGGTAAGACATCCTTCCATGTCAAATATCTTATATTATACATAGAACAATCAGTTTGTGGACTTTTCATGTTGATCCCTCCCATATTTGTCGACCTAACCTTTGCGCTGCTGCTCGTCGGGGGACTCTTGCATGGACTGATCTCGATCAATTTCTGTCTTTTTCGGAGTATCTCTTCATCACTATCAATCTTTGCAACCAATACATGAATATATGATAAGGATGCTAAAAGAGTGCTTCGATTTGGATGGGGCTTGATAATATTGTCAATGAAGTCAATCAAAGCGGCAGATGACTTCCAAGGGCAGCTGAAGACAGTTGCAAAGTCAGCCTCTTTGAGAATGTAATCATTTCGATTCAATTTAAGCATGGCTGGTGACAAACTTCTTTTGTTTGGAGACAACATCACTGCTTCTGTCAACCGGTTCAATATGGAATAGTTATCGTTAAATTTATGCAGCGTTGTTGGTATTGGTATTATATTATTTTGGCTTGGATTGTGTGAGGACATCGCCCGCCTCCTAGGAACGTTATAGTATATTTATCAATATTATATTTTCTACTATGTAATTAGTAATTTGATAGAGTGCTATTTTATACCTACACATACTACCATCTCATACCTCATTGATATATTGACTATTGTGAGACCGATTAGATTGTGTGGTCCATCACGGGGTACTTGTAAAATAAAACTCCAAAAGGACATGGTGCTGATTTAATCTCAATATATCCATTGAAATGATCGACCGTATTCCTGAGACATTCAAAGACGATTTCAACGAAAAAGGGGCGCAGAAAAACGACGACAAAGACACCAAGACAAGCCGTGACGTGGTTCACCACCATTCGTTAACTTATCATGTGCTGACAACTGGTCCTGTTGCAAGTTTACAAATTCGTTCTTCCATTACTGTTGCTACTCATGCGGACGAAAAACCTTTGTCCGATAATCCGTCAATGAAGTTCAATGGCATGGCTTCTTTAGCTAACATTAATCTTTCCAGTAGCCACTTAGATAGCAAGAACGATATAATCGAACTCTTAGCACCAGAAAATTTTGCAGTGGTAGAAGGAGGTGTATATCGATCTTCATTTCCTCGGAGCAAAAATATTCAATTCTTGAAGAAACTAAAATTAAAGTCTGTTGTGTCTTTAGTCCCTGAGGATTACCCTCAAGTCATGTTGGAATTCTACCATAGCCAGGGAACGAAGTTATTAGCTCATGGCCTGGAAGGTAATAAATGGCCATTTAAAGGAATTGATTTTGCCCGATTGCAATATACCTTACACGATATTTTGAATCCTGATAATCGCCCTTTACTTATTCACTGCAATAAAGGTAAGCATCGGACTGGTTCAGTGATCGGTTGCTTGAGGAAAATCAGGAATTGGGCAATATCCGCAATTTTTGCTGAGTACTTATTATATGCCAGTCCGAAGACGAGATTGGAAGACCAGATGTTGATTGAATCGTTTGAATATGATCCAACCTTTCGATTGGACGAAGACTCTGAGAAAAAACTCTTCAAAGAGATGAAGAAGAAAGCTAAATTGAAAAAGGATGACGATGACGATGAAGAAGATGGAAGCGATACTGAGGATAAAAAGGACAAGAAAAAAGATAAAGAGAAAAAGAAGGACAAAGACAGAACGAAAGTCAAAGAGCAGATGGAGAGGACAACTCCGATTGGAATATCTCTGGACATCAATTAACAGAGAGCATTCTTTGGAAGATTACTTTTGATTTTGAAAAGCGATAAAGTTCATTAATGTGCGGTGGTAGGTTTAATCTTTGTTGCTGGCCAAATCAAATATTGTACAATATTGTTTATAGTAGTTGTTGCTAAATTATCTCAAGTTAAAAGATTAAATTTGCCATACACGAATGAGGAAATCTGATATAACATTTCCCACATGCGCCTCGAAAACAATTACAGATGACAATATTACTTATATACAAATCATATTTACAAATTCGTACCATCATAACTTTCCGGCTTTTAGTCGTGTTATGATCTTATCTTTTCTCAATTCCCAACTGTATTTGGAACGAAAATAATAACCAATTTTTTCAGCCGGAGGATCATTCAGCGTTAAACTTTCTCTCAATGCACCTAAAGTAGTAGCGTTATATCTAGCTCCCGCCGCCAACAACACATCTGATTCCAAACAATAAAGTTCCACAGCTGTTGATGTTACTGCTGCAACCGGAGAGGGCTGATTTGGGTCGAGAGCCGCTAGTTCACCAAAAAGTTGCCCTGAACCCAAAATAGCGACAGTGAAGTCTACGTGCTCAACACTTGGACCATATTGTCTCTTCAATTCATCGTCCAAATGTGTATTCCAACTCTTTTGCAAAATCCACAAACCAGGAACCTCATCAAATTCTTCATTGATAACTAAACCGTGAGTCTTGTCGTTACTACGTTTCACAGTCATGATACCAGGTTTTGGTATAGGCTTAATCAATTGTACAATTCCACTCTTAATTACCACTAAGTCTTTTACCGGTTCATTCGCTTTCATGATCTCCATATTGGCACCGAAGTTTTTAATTATTGCAAAAGACGCCAAGTAATCAAGTTTACTTTCCTCCCAGTCATGAAATGGAGCCGAATGCTTTAAAACCAACTTAACTTCTTCTTTTAATAAATTTCTAAATTTCGAAAGGATTGCTTGGTATTCTTCTGCACCAAGCACCAACAACCGACTGATTTGCGATGCTATTGCGCCGGCTGTGCGCAATCCACCTTTACTTTCAATTGCAGTTTCACCAAATGTTTGTCCACGAAACATTTTAACCAATACGGTTGTTTCATATACATCTTCAATAATTTTTTTCACTTTTACAATACTAACTTCACCATCCAGAATGATATAAAAATGATGACCCGGATCTCCTTCATTGAAAATTACATCATCTTTATTGTAACTGCGCATTTCAACTTTGGAAGCAATTGTGGTCAACGCTGCAGCGTTGTTTGAAAAGCTTTGAAAAAATCGCAAACCTTTCAAGAAATCGACGATTGGCTCCAATTGTTGGGAGGTTCGTTGTGGACCAGGCGTGGCCAATGATATCATGATTGGATCTTCTGCAAGTTTTGCTACGTAGATCAAATCACCATCAATGCGAATATCGTCACCTGTACCGCTGTTGCCGAAATGGCTCTCCAACAAAGTTTTAGCTAAACCAGGTTGATTCTCCAAGGCTTTTGATAACACTGTATCCTTCACTGCTTCACCATAATAATTGCACTCACGAAATAATTGAGCACGAGTGTTGCGATATTCAATGTTTGCTGGTGATATTTTTACTGCGCGGTTCATATCAGCAATTGCTTTTTCATACTCTTTCTTTGCCTTATATAATCCCGCGCGGTTGTAAAAAGCTTCAGCAGATTGACTATTCGCTTTGACACAGACCGTATAATCGGCTATTGCCTTGTCAATTTTCCCAAGCCTTTCATTAGCCAACGCGCGCTGGAAATGTGGATAAAATAATGGAGCTGATGGTTTATATTTTTGACTAGTTACTCGTTCACCGCGCATGAGTCCAGTAATGATATGTGTGGCATTGTGAACTTCCTTCACAAACACATCCTTTGAGCGATGATGCAAACCGCGCGCTGAAAGAGTTCCCTCCCTGGATTTCATAATTTCAATGCTGCGTTTGTTGAATAAATTAAGTTGTGTTTGTCTATATGTGCCATTCCCAACGTAATCTATTTCAAATACTTGAGGTCCTTTTGATGACGTAGCTGGACCGGTTGTAGGATCATCTACTTCTCCTCCTTTATTCGATTTGCGTCTGTCGCCACTCTTAATACTTGCTGTTCTCGCTCTACCTCCAGCACTTCGGCTTGGCGATCTTAATCCATCTGTCCCAGGTCGAGCACTGTTTTGTCGACTCTCACGAAGAGAATGTCGCATCGATACAGACGGGGTAACATCATCATCTAAATCGTCGTCGGTGTAGTAATCATCTTCATCACTGCGTAAATCAGTTTCATCTTCTTCTAGCAATATCGGGCCTGACAATACGCTTGGTTTGTTCGCAGTGTTTCCACGCGATAGTGATGGTACCAAAGGCGGCAGTTGAGAAGTCGAGTTGGTTGAGAGACTGTTCGACTCTTCACTCACCGTACTCAAGCGAGTGAAGTTTGGAACAAGAGCTTCCATGATTGGTGACTTTATTTTCTATCTATCCGCCCGTGCCGGCCATGCGCCAGCAAGCAGAAAAAGAAACCGTTGTTACATAGTACATCAGACTAATTATATTGACAATAAAATTATCCATATCTATTTGTTAATTAACCCGTCAATAAGTTGTTCAACTGCTTTCAATTCGTCAAGTCCTTGATAATGGATAAGCATTTGTGAACAGTTGACACAAACAAAAATTCATTCCCAGCATTTCAAAACTTATTTTGAATTTAAAAAATTGTCTATTAATTTTTCATATGAGTGGTGGTCGGAAACGTGGACTTTAAATATTAGTGCCTTTCGTCGATGTGCTTGTGGCAAAGGTCTTGAGTCCTAACCAACTACGAAATCAAAATGCTACGTTTGTGTAATCCGTTTGCTGTACGGGATCAAATTACCCCTACTGCTGGTAAAAAGTATCAAACGGGTCGTCTTACCCATCAAGGTTCTTTCACTGAACATAGCCAAGGTTTGAATTCTGAAGTGGACGAAGGAATTGACGGTGTTCATGACGACGAGGATGATGAAATGCAGAGCCATCCATTGGGAGATGGTATCAGACAGAAACCAAAGCTTGCAAGAGCCAATAGCGCTGTGAGTAGCATTGGGGGAAATAGCTTTAGGATCAGCGTAAAAGCTAAAACGTTAAGGGTGGTGGAGGATGAAATATTTTTGCTGACATTGGATTTAAAATGGGTAAATCGTCGATATTCTGAGTACGAGGAGCAGCTATTGGTCGCTTCGTATGACCCGCAAGGAAGCGGCAAACCTTTCCCGTCAAATGGTACAACTACTAATGTTACTCACAACCAAGCATTTGTCTCAAACGATTTCACTTATCTGTGCTATGATTGCGAGCAAACCCTGCCAAATAATATTGCGCAATTATTGAATAACAATTTAGGGACTTCTCCTACATCTTCAAACGGTGCTTTTAAATCCGTCTTGGTGTTAGTAATTCGTTGCACAGTGGCAAACAAGGCTTTTTCGACCAACAGTAATCAACAACTTCATCATTTACTTTCAGCTATGGCATCCTTACAATATTTCGTGGAGAATTATCAAGAATTACCAAAGGGGTTTGATATGACTTCGCCATATAATCACAACTGCCTAAATTCAATCGAGTATGCTTTCATGTTTGCTGATATTTTAATGGCAGCCAATTTGAAATATTTGATTCACGTTCATAATTCGAACGTCAATACATCGGCAGACAAAGCATTGCATTGTTTCTACGTTCATAGTGGTAATAATACAGGTAATATTCAAGTTCACTCTGGTGGGAGCGGTAAAGAGATTAATGCGACACATACTACGGTTGGTTCTAATAGTGGGAATGCTTCTTTCATTCGCCATATTCAGGATTTGCTAAACTCTTTGAACAATATTGTTACTTATGCTTCGGATGAGACAACAAGAACTTCTACATTGATTGCCTATAGTCATTTATTGATAAAACTTTGTCAATCTATTGGTTATTGTATTGCATTATTCGAACAACGACATCAAGAAATGTTGAAGAATTTTCATCACTACTATGATTCATTGCATGAAGTTGTTACATTGGTGAGTAGCTGCATTCCTTGTATACAGATGATTAAACATCTATTGGGTCAAGAGTCGATTTACTACTACATTTTGTCGATTCGCTTTTGGCATATAAATGAACAACTTATATGGCTAATGTATTTCTTCGTCAATAAAATTTCTAGCAGTTCTCCTCACCGTGCTATGTTCATGCTTTGGAAGCAAAAACTTTTTGCAGGTATCTATTCGATGTTGCCTAATGCTCAAGAGTTCTTTTTCGAATTGCAACGCATGGAAACCAGGAAGCAAAATGTATTGGGTTTATCAGACGATTTTCTGTTCGATAATATGATTCAAGATCTGTTAGCTCAGCAAATCAAGCCGATTGAAGAAACAAATCGATTATTGACAATGACCAAAAAGGCAATTGTTAATAGTTTGCTGCCACCCAAATCATCAGGACGAAAAGATGATCCGGGATCTGCATCAACCGAAGTTATGCATTTCTCTCCACCGGTGATATCGAAGAAAGGTGCCGGTACAATTGGAAATGGAAACACCAACGGTGGGAATCCAAATAAGGTTGATGTGATGAGTTTTCATGCGAGATTCATTCTTTTGGGAATGATTCGTATGATTCAATTGCATCCTTCTTATAATTTATCAATGTCACCAAACGTAGCTAATCAGTACTATTCGAGGTAAGTGTTAGTTTTCAGCTATTTATTACCTTTCTCTTATTTGCCATGGACCACTAATATTTTTAAGCTCAATGACTGTGGCTATGAAAGAAAAATACTTCATCGCATTGTACGAAATTTTGTTCCATCTCTTGGATGTAACAGTGGAAAAGAAAGGCTTATTCAAACCATACCTTCTCCCCATTATCGCTCATTTGTTGATGAAACTTTCCATTGGTATGGATCGGAAGCCATCCACGGATTGGGTATTCTGGAAAATGGCGAAAGTAAGTCCGCTAGGAGTTTTTTTTTTTTTCTGCGAACTGATAACATATTGATTAGGAAATGTCCAGGTTTAACGATTATATCAAACGAAGAAAATCCATTCAGAATATAATCTTTCAGAATCCATCAGGAGGGATGGCACTTGGTGGTGCTGGAGGAACTATCCAATCTCAGGCGTCATTTTCTGCACGTTCTCATGATACGCATCTGTTTGGCGGGCGGCCTCCTACTCATCGGACCAATAATACCGCCAATTTGACTCATCGGAGCAGTATCATTGAGCTGAATCTTGACACTCCTTTCAAGGACATGAAGCCCAGTTTGATGGACTCCCCATCTCCAATGTTGTCGCATAGGAAGCACATCTCTATCTCTCAGGAACCTCTTTGTAATAGTGGTGCTGCAAGTGATGCTGGCGATGATTTTTCACGCAAAGGCACTCCAATTAATGTCTATAACATTGGTGATTTAGTAGATGGTATGTGTACTCTGCCCAATGGCACGCAACGGTGGTATCCAGGAAGAGTTAATGATATTGATATGGACAGCAATACCTATACCGTTAAATTTGATGATGGAGATGTTGTTGAAGGAAAACCAGTTACTGAATTGCGTCCTACAAAGCAAAGAAGAAAGAAGAGTACTTCCCAGAAACAGTCATCGGTTACTGCATGCATTGAATGCAACTCCTTGGAGGAAAAAGCTAAGTTGTCCAATATTGAAGCAAATTCTCTCAAAACACCACGCACTGAGAATCAATCCCAACATGCTTCCGCAGATTCAGATAAAGAAAAAAATTTCGAATCTATCACAGTTCCTCCTCCATCGCAATCAATTGAAGCGACGCGCCCAAGTTTCGTGAAGCAACCTTTGTCGACAATTTTATCCGTTGGACATTTTTGTGCCAGTGAGTTACCTACACAAGAAGATGAAGAGTTACTGGGAACAAGAGAAATAACTCGAGTTACCAGTCGAGACTTGTACGATATACATAGTGAAGATGAGGGTGATGAAGATCGAATTTTTGAAATTCCATCAGTATTTGACACTAATCGTGACCACGACATGCACAAACGTCATGGAGGTAAGTTTTTGAGGATATTTTATAAGGAATATTACTCATCATCACATTTTTAAATAGATGTTATCCCTAAGATGTCCCTTGCGGGATTGCCACTATCGAGTTCTTTACCTCAAATGTCTGCATTACAGTCACTATCCGCATCTTTGGTTTGTGAAGATTCGATATCAGCAATTTCCTCCCCTGCGGTAACGCTCCATAAGTCTGTTCCCAGTTTGAAGATCGGTTCTTCTGGGCAACCAAGCCGTTACACTATGTTAGCCAACAGCAATCCTCATTCTCATCGCAGTGATGCTGGTGATGAAGGACTTCATGGTTGCTCCAGCGGACGTGGTCCAAGTCTTAATCTGGGTCCCAAGTTCTTGGAATTATCTGCACATGGAAATAATTGCATCTCAGATGATCTCCCAACTGGTAATACACGTTTGCAGTCTTGGCGGCAAAGTAGTTCAAATCACATGGGCGGTGACGATTCTTCGCGATTTACTGGTAGAACCAGTGGTCGAAGTACCTTAAAACCACCCAGTAGTAATCGTTTGCATGATTTAAAGAATGCAAATACCTCTCGTTCTGATTCGAATAGCACGATCAATCATGTGCATGGGACTGGTGGTGGGAAAGTGCTAATAAATGGTCAATATTTCAATGGAATTGAAGAAGATCATGGTGGTAACGCGGAGGATGAGTTTTCAGAAGAGAATAATGTGATTGTGCAGTATTTGCTTGATACATTTGGAATTGTCACGTTTATTTTGCTAAAGCACTGTCTTTTGCAAAGTAATGAATTGGATTATCATTGTTGTAAACCGAATGAATCTGGGCAGGATGATGTTGGTGGTGGCGTTACTTCCCTTAATGGTGGTGGGATTGCAGGTGGTCTTATTGTAGGAGGTGATACCATGATATCGGAATCTACCAATGTATTGTTCATTTTACGTGAGTATTTAGAATTGACTACTTCAATATCTAGCAAGTACTCAATAGCATCTTACGCATTATTTTTTGAACCTGGTGTGTATCGATTGTGCAAACTTCTGAGTCCTATATTTTTTGATTGTTGCTTAAAATATCACGTTAACTGTGTTGAATTAGCTGATAAAGTTGGAGAAGGTGGATTCGGTTCAGTCTATCGTGTGGTTTGCCCAAAAAGTTGCAATAAGTTTCATGTATATTCTCATTGCTTTAGTTGTTATCAGAAAGAAAACTGTTACTTCCAGTTTCTCACAACTCCAGCTGCGGCTGTGATGGCTTCCTCGAACAGTCATAGTAGTAGCAAAGTTTCTTGTTATTGCTGGAAAACAACTCGTTGTGCTGAAAAGTTTTCTGGGTCTACTGTTCCTGGATCCACGGGACTTAATATGAAACCGCTAATGCTTTCTCCCCAATCGTATTTTCAGAAAACTGGGTCGAGTAATAGTGTTGTTAGCCTGTTGAACACTAACAGCATTGCTACAAACGCGATGGCTACCGGTGGTACAGGTAGTGCACAAGTGATAGATCGATCATTTGCTGTAAAGAGAATTCCCAGAGAGAGATCTATTCACGACTCATCTGTTGCGTTTTCGTTATTCCAAGAGATTGCAGCACTAGAGAAAATGAAAAACTACATTGGTGTTTGTGGTTTGGAAGACTATGGTGTAACAGGAAGTGAATATTGGCTTGTCTTGGAGAATGGTCAATGTAATGTTAATGAATGGAGAAAAGACTTTGATCAATTCAAGGCATTACAAAGGAGAAAACAACAGGAAAAGAATGATCAAAGTGAATGTGTAGATCTATTGGATGAAAATTATGATGATCGCAATGATGATCCGTCAGATTTTCAATATTTGGAGCGTGAAGATGTTATGCTATTTATGATAATGTTTTTGGATATATTACTTATTCTCCGTGATGTGCATACAAATGATATCGCACATTTTGATATAAAAGGTAGTAATTTCATTCTTCGTGATGCAGATCCTGTCCCTCTATTATCATCCATGTTTTTAATTCAACAACAACAAAGAAAACCATCAGGTGTATTGTTTCTGGCAGATTTTGGTGAGTCTATTGTGAATATCTCATCACTGAAAGATCCTTCGTCTGTACGTCAACGCGCACGTGGAACTATGTGTATACAAAGTCCTGAAATGTTATGTATTTCAGAACAAACTGAGAATGAAATGACAACTACAATGTTGAATACCCTTTTAATGCAACAAGTTTCCTCTTCTCTTTATACTGAGATGATGATGGGTGATTTGTTGAAAGTCGGTGGATCATTCTCTCGAAACTCGTTTTCATTTCCTCACCTAACTGCCTCTGCAATGAATTCACAACACAATTCAAATTCATCTATACAATTACAACAGCAACACGCTAATATGATGGGTAGTAACACAAACAAAGGAAAGATGTTCAGTGCTCCTTCAAACCCGATCAATGCTAATGGAGGTAGTGGGATTAAAAAGAAGGTCTTCCCATTACCTGATAAAACAAGTGATGTTTGGTCTCTTGGTTGTCTATTATTTGAATTATTGACTGGAAACATGCTATTTGCTGATCGTACTTGGCCTGAATTGTACTCAAAATTCTGTTTAGATATGATGGCAGGTGGACCAGGAAGTTGTGGAGCCAATGCGATGATGGCTATGACTGCTTTAGGTGACAAACTATTTGGTAAATATGCAGATATTAATATTGATACAACTTGTAGGACTGAAGGAATTGGAAATTGTTCATCAAATGATGCTAAAATGGGCAAATCAAATCAAAAGAAATTTTGTGCAACTCTATTAGCTTTGATTGATGCTGGGCCTTTAGTTGAAAAGATGTCACGTCATATCTCTTTAACTGTCCAAAAGAGTATTTTACGTATTCTATGTTCTTGTATGCAACCAGACCCAAAGAATCGAATTCCTCTCATGGATCTAATTGATATGACAGATGAAGCAATTCAAATGTTAATGCGTGAACATGTTTCAACTTCCCCTACAAGTACAATGGTTGGTTTAGCTGCAGCAGCAAATGCAGCAGTTGCTGTAAATGGAGCAGTTGGAAATAGTAGTAATCAATATACTAATAGTTTAGGGCCTATTAGTGGTACTGGAGGAGTAATGGTTGGTGATAATGGAGTCGTTGGTAATAGTAGTAGTAATATTCTTGATGATTTATCATTTTCTTTATCAATATCACTCTCTGGATGGACTACAGATAAAAAACTTCATAATAATTTAACTAATAATCGTACTTTATTAAGTGGAACAATGAGTCCTGTCACTGGGAATGGTATACATGGTATGAATACAAATGATAATTATTTAACATATTCTGAAGAAGATTTAAAAGTCTTTTTACCATATTCATTAATGACAAAAGTAACTGATTGTGTTTATGTTACATCGAGAACAATGTTTATTTCAATTTTACAACAATTTTTACAACGACGTCATGGAAATAATAGTAAGAATCATCCAAATGATGATAATAACAATAATGAGCCTAATCAAGCTATAAAACATCTATCATCCTATTTAGGTGATTTTATACATCCATTAGATTCTAATTATAAATTATTTAAACCATGTTATGATTTACAATCATCTATTTATACTCATATGTCAGGATTAGGTGGTAGCAATAGTAATAATAATATGGGAAGTAATAGTAATCGTGAAAATTCAATTGAAAATATTTCTTCAAGTGAATTATTTTCTGATTTAATAAATTATTTATTACATACAAATGTTATTGGTTTACATTCTACTAGTTCGATTCCTTCAACCAATATAACAACAACCGGAATAGATTTAAATAAACATAGAAAACTATCCTCTTCATCATTATTTGGAGGAAAAGCTGTTAATGGATCTACTTCTGGTGTTACATCATCATCTGGTGGAAATGTTTCAAAACAACAACATCAATCATTAACACAAAAATATTCTCCAACATTATTAAAAACAATGAAAACACCAATTGTATGGATACGAATACAAACTGTAAAATCGTCTTCTAGTGTAACGACAACGGTAGATTCAACAACTGAACAAGATGATGAGAACTTAAGTAAATCATGTGGAATAGTTGTTGTTACTGTTCCAATCCCTGAAGTACCATCAGCACCATCTCCCATTATGGTTGCAACAGGTAATGGGAATAATAGTAATAGTACCAACAATGGTGTCAATGCAACATCATCTGCAGTCCCTTGTAAAATTGATCTCAAGGTCATTGCAGCACTAGTGCTGGAAGTTTCTAATATTATACAGACAACCACTGGAAGTAGAGGAGCAGCTCCAATTGTTGTAGTGACTGTTGAAAACCATACTGTTGGAGGAAATGAAGATTGTTCAGTAGGTGTTGGTCCAGTAGAACCTTTGATGACGACCATAGGGCAATACCCTGGTGATATTATTCGGGACAATGCACCAGCAGCGGAAAACAACATAGTTTCCGGAGGGAGTAAAAAGCCACTAGTTCCAATTCTTTTGACAAACAATGTTCATTCTGGTGCATCAAATAACCTTGGTGGAAGTTCATCTCTTCCTCCACCTCTCAGTTATATTCGCTCTGTCAGTGTGAATAGCTTTGGATTAAGGTCCAGTGAATATGGTGAAACCTTCAGTCGACTGGAAGTAAGCTTCGCCCTGGCCATTGCTGGATTCTTATCGCATGCAACAACAAAGGCTGATGTCGAACCCATATCCATGGAAGATGCTGTTCATCTATTGGTTCGAATGTTCAGATTGATGCCATGGATGGAAGATTTGTTAGACTCTGAAGTTCTTTTTACGTTCCTTTGTTATTGCTTTCGTCAAGACTTGATGAAAGTGTGATTATAAATTTGTAAACATTGTATATAAAATACTTATTATTATATCGATATTGCTTCTTGAAGTATGGATCACTTCTGTTTTGTACGTTAGTTTGTTCTTCTGCTTGGATAAGAATGGAATATTGCAGCTAGTAAACATCAATGTATGAAGCATATTAGTATTTTATTTATTGCATTAAGGTGAAGTCATCAAGTAGATAATAGGTAGAAGTAGGTAGTTGGTGAATTTCAACACGAGAAAGAAGTGATCTTGATAAATTAATGATTCTAATGTTATCTTAGTATTTACAATTATTG
>JACCEA011102477.1_pt1 | contig 15792 bp, 17 predicted proteins | sample 7449851 | NCBI WGS metagenome assembly JACCEA01 (sample SAMN15323453, study PRJNA562643) | freshwater metagenome | isolation source: river surface water | place: USA:Blue River Watershed | collected 2017-08-18 | reverse complement strand
TTTTAGTATCGTGATAAACAACGGGCACAAAGGTAAATAAAAAAAGCCTAAAAGCATTGGATTTGTGGATATTAATCTAGTTTTGCCCCTATTTAGCCCAAAAATTCCCTTGTCATGAAGGTAATCCGCACCGAAGCAGAATGGAAGCCCATTTGGACTCAGATTTTTAAGGAAGACAAACAGCTGGGCTTTGTTCCCACCATGGGCGCACTCCATCAGGGCCACCTAGATCTAGTGGCAAAAAGCACTGCATCCATGGACTTTACCGTGGTGTCCATTTTTGTCAATCCCACCCAGTTCAACTCTAGCGAAGATTTTGACAAGTATCCCCAAACACTGGAAGCAGATCTTGCCCAACTCAAAGCCGCTGGAGTAGATGTGGTATTTGTGCCTTCGGTAGCGACCATGTACCCACAGCCGACCTCCCTCCGCTTCGATTTTGGAGATCTAGAGGAGGTACTTGAGGGTGAATTTCGTCCTGGGCACTTCCATGGTGTAGGGCTTGTCGTATCCAAACTCTTTCACCTCATCCAGCCTAATCGAGCCTTTTTTGGCCAAAAAGACCTGCAGCAAGTAGCCGTGATCAAGCGCTTGGTTCAAGACCTTTCCTTTGGTATCCACATCGAAGTGGTGCCTACCCGCCGGGAAAAAGATGGACTAGCCATGTCCTCACGAAATATGCGCCTCAATTCGGAAGAGCGCCTTCAAGCCCTGCTTTTGTACACCCACCTGACTCAAGCAAAGGAGAGACTGCTTGCTGGGGAGGCTTGGAGCAGCGTACTGGCGGATACCAAATCGGCTTTTTCCACAGCTACCAACTGTGAACTGGAATACTTTGCGCTCCTGCATCCCGAAACATTTGAAATTTTTGATGCGTTTACCCAAGATGGAGCTCGATCACTTTGCATCGCCGCCTTTGTAGGCCAGGTAAGATTGATCGATAACTTGCCCATTATTCCCTAATTTCGTGCATTGAAAACTTCACCATGCAACTCCAACTCTTAAAATCAAAGATTCACCGGGTAAAAATCACCCAGGCCGAATTACACTATGTAGGATCCATTACCCTCGATGAAAATTTGATGGATGCCGCCCAGCTTTTCGAAAACGAAAAAGTACAGGTGGTCAATGTCAACAATGGGGAGCGTCTCGAAACCTATATCATCAAAGGAGAACGCGGAAGCGGGACAGTTTGCCTCAATGGGCCTGCAGCCAGAAAAGCCGCAGTAGGAGACGTAGTGATCATCATCGCCTATGCAGGCATGAGTCCAGAAGAAGCCAAAACCCACCAGCCGATTCTCGTATTTCCAGACGATAAAAACCAACTCATTTGATGCTCCATCCAAAAATCAAACAAGTCCTACAAGTGGCGCTCTCACTGGGAATTGCCCTGTGGATTTTTTGGTTTTTGTACCGAGACATTGAATTTGCACGCCTCCAATCCCAATTGGCATCCAGCAATTGGTTTTGGATTGGCACATCCCTAGCAGTGGCCTGGGCCGGCTACTGGCTGCGAGGTTGGCGCTGGGCCTTGCTTTTCCGACAAGAAGCAGACCAACTCCCCGTGACCTCCAACCGAGCCTACCATGCAGTGATGGTGGGCTATCTGGTCAACCTGCTCATCCCTAGAGCTGGGGAAGTGGCGCGTTGTACTGTATTGACGCGCAGCAATGGCATTCCCCTCGGACAAGTCATCGGTACCGTCCTTGTCGAAAGAAGTGTGGATCTCCTATTCATGGCAGGCACGTTTTTTCTAGCCTTCCTACTCGAAAGCCAATTGTTTGTCTCCCTAGTCGGACAGCTCGTAGACATTTCTGCGTTGACCTCCAAACTCCTTAGCCAGCTCCCTCTGCTGCTCGGAGGAGGAACGCTATTTCTTCTATTTCTTTACCTGTTGGGTAAAAAATACCGTAACCATGGCTTCGTCAATAAACTGCAACTCTTTTTCAGACAGCTACTTTCTGGGGTCCTTGCCATCAAAACCCTCAAAAACCCACTCGGATTTTGGGTGAGCTCTGTGGTAATCTGGATCATTTACTTCCTGACTATGTATACCGTCTCTCAAGGCATCGGGTCGGCTGCCAATTTGTCGGGAAGCCAAGTACTTCTGGTGATGGTGATGGGAACTATTGGCATGATTGCCCCTGTTCAAGGAGGCATTGGCACCTTCCACGCATTGGTAGCTTATATTTTGGTAGTTTTTGGAGTTTCTGAAGCCGATGGCAAAATATTTGCAGCAATCATTCACGGCACCCAAATGCTCTTGGTCATCGGAGTGGGACTACTCAGCTGGATTTTAATGCTGAAAACTCCCGCTTGGAAAAAACCTTTAACTTCTTAATTTCGTAGTTACACCCAGTTTAAAACAAACTAGATATGATTATCCTAATTGTTATTGTATTTGCTATCCTCGGTTTTGTGGTTAGCAACAAGTTGAAGAACAAATTCAAGTTGTACTCCCAAACTCCACTTCAGGCCAACCTTTCTGGAGAAGAAATCGCCAAGTTGATGCTTGCGGATCACAACATCCATAATGTACGTGTTACCTGTGTAGAAGGCCAATTGACGGACCACTACAATCCAGCAGACAGGACCGTAAACCTTTCACCTGATGTATTCTATGGTAGAAATGCTGCTGCTACAGCGGTAGCTGCTCACGAATGCGGCCACGCGGTACAGCATGCCACTGCCTATTCTTGGTTGACCATGCGCTCTGCCATGGTTCCTATTCAAAATATCTCCAGCAAAGTGTTGAATTTTGTGTTGCTTGCTTCCTTATTTGGTGGCTTTGCTTTAGGATTACCCTATGAATTCATTGGCTATTTGGTAGTAGGATCCTACTCCATCATGACCTTATTCACCTTGGTGACTCTTCCAGTGGAATTTGACGCTTCCAACCGTGCCTTGGCATGGGTGCAGAACCGTAACGTGGTCACTCCTTCAGAGTATGCCATGTCTAAGGATGCGCTCAACTGGGCTGCTCGCACCTATTTGGTAGCCGCCATGGCCTCATTGGTGACGCTCGCTTATTACATCTTTGTTTTCTTTGGAAACAGAGATTAATCCCATGCTAACTTTTTAGAAAAGGGACAGGAGTCCCTTTTCTTTTTTCCTTCCTTTTGCAGATGTAAACCCAAGTTTAACTTATGAATTTTCACCTTACCGAAGAACAACTGGCCGTACAAGAAGCGGCACGCGATTTTGCACATAGTGAATTGCTTCCTGGAGTGATCGAACGAGACACAGAAGCCAAATTTCCTAGTGAGGAAATCAAAAAAATGGGCGCTCTCGGCTTTATGGGCATGATGGTCGACCCTGCCTATGGCGGTGGAGGGATGGACACCATTTCCTATGTGATCGCCATGGAGGAGCTTTCCAAAATTGATGCCTCCGCATCGGTCTCCATGTCTGTCAACAATTCCTTGGTCTGCTGGGGATTGGAAAAATATGGAACAGAAGAGCAGAAGCAAACCTACTTGACCAAGTTGGCCACAGGTGAGGTGTTGGGTGCTTTCTGTTTGTCCGAACCAGAGGCTGGATCAGATGCCACTTCCCAGCAAACTTCCGCTACCCTCGAAGGAGACTATTACCTTCTGAATGGCACCAAAAACTGGATTACCAATGGCTCTTCGGCATCCATCTACCTCGTCATTGCCCAAACGGATCCAAGCAAGGGTCACAAGGGCATTTCCGTATTTATTGTCGAGCGAGGATGGGAAGGCTTTGTGGTTGGCAAGAAGGAAGACAAACTAGGAATCCGTGGATCGGATACGCACTCGCTACTTTTTACGGACGTGAAAGTACCGGTCAAAAACAGAATTGGTGCAGAAGGATTTGGGTTCACCTTTGCTATGGAAACCCTCAATGGAGGACGAATAGGCATTGCAGCACAGGCACTTGGAATCGCCTCAGGGGCATACGAACTAGCCCTGGCCTACTCCAAGGAGCGAAAGGCATTTGGCAAGCCCATTAGCCAACATCAGGCCATTCAGTTCAAGTTGGCCGATATGGCTACCCAAATTGAGGCTGCCAGACTTCTAGTTTACAAAGCCGCTTGGCTAAAAGACCAAGGAGAGGATTACGCACAGGCCTCAGCCATGGCAAAATTGTACGCCTCTGAAGTGGCCATGAAGGTGACCGTGGAAGCAGTACAAGTACATGGTGGCTATGGCTACGTCAAGGAATACCATGTAGAACGTCTCATGCGAGATGCCAAAATCACACAGATCTACGAAGGCACTTCTGAAATTCAACGCATCGTGATTTCAAGAAACGTTTTGAAATAAACTACTCAATCGCATTCCAAGGGGGTAATTAGACAAAAATTACTCCCTTTTTTTTAGTGTTCTTAATTTTTTAATTCTAAAATGCAGTTTTGTAATTGGAAAAATCATATTTTTAGGCATAAATTTTTATTCGACTATGGAGTATTATAACAAAGTCATTGAATCGGTTCAGGTTCGCTTTTTGAAAGGCAGCAACTACAAAATCGAAAAACCAATCACGGTTTTAAACTATCAAGAAAACGAAAACACGCTCCTTTTGCTCCACCAAGGCAGCTTAAAGTTTGGCGAAGATCAGGAACTCGTGAACGAAGGAGAGGTAATTTTCCTTCCCAAGGACCGAAAGACCACGCTTACTTTTGGGAATAAAACAACCAAGCAAGAAATCACAGGGGAGCAATTTGCTGAAACCAGAAGAAAACACTTGCAAAGCATCAGCTACAAGGAAATCAAATCTGCCGAAGAAGACTGCATTTCGGTATTCCAATTTGAGTCCAAGGTGTTTGATGTGGTCAACTTTTTCAACTCCTTAGACATCCCTCCTTTTATCATCCGTTTCAATGACCGGATCACTACTTTGGTAGAGGACCTGATGAAAGAAATTGAAAACACCGGGGTGGGCAAAGAGCGTAGCTTGAAATCGCTGACCGAAGTACTCGTAATTGAATTACTTCGACACATTTTGAAGAATCGTCTCTTCACCGAAGAGTTGTCCACCAATGCTACCTACTTTAAGGATCCACGCTTGATCGACCTTTTTAACTACATCAAGAGCAATATCGGCGGAGACCTATCCAACAAGGTGTTAGCCAAAATCGCCAATGTATCCGAAGACTATGTAGGCCAATACTTCAAGATGCTCACTGGCATCAACCCGCAGGACTACATCGAATACCAGCGCCTAGAAGCAGCCGTAGATTTACTGCGAACCACCAAAAAATCCATCCGTACCATTGGCAAGGAAGTAGGCTACAAGGACACGGCCTATTTCTGTCGAAGATTTAAAATGATGTACGGAGTGCCTGCTGGCAAAATGCGTAGACGAGAGTCACTTATCAACGTCTAATTGTTGAGACCTGTAACCTTTGAGGTCTTTAAGACCTCGAAGGTTTTTTTAGCTTAAAAAAATCGCGCCCTTTTAAATTAAAACAATCGTAGATTTTTAAACATTCGAGGTATGCAAAACCTTAACTATTGTTTTTCTTTTCAGGAGCTTGCTCTTCCCCAGCAAAAAATTGCGCGTATAGTTTGTCCTTCGCTAAGGCTAATCCCAAGAAAAGAACTTTTTGAGCTAATCCAGTCCATAACGAAGATTGCTTGGGTTGTGTAATTCGCTCCTTTAATTCTGGATTGAGCAAGCCTTCTCGCTCCAATACCTCCAAGGCTTTATCCGTGTTTTTTGCTTTCTTTTTGTTGGTCAGCTGCACGACACCATAGACCACTAAAGCACTTACCGCTACCACAGCACCTACTTTAACCCAGTCTTCAGACCCTTTTTTGAAGACGTTGAGCTGCTTGGCCAAGGCCTCTTCTAGCTCTGCTGATTTTTTCTCCAGTTCCTTACTCATGGGTGTTTTTTCGGTTAGTTGGTTTAAAAATAAACTGCTTCAGTGTGGCATTCACCTGGTTCTGAAAGCCTTGAGAATCCCTCGTCAAGTAGAGGAAAACAACTACTACCAAATACCCCAGCGCCACTACCAGGAATCCAAAGTATGGACTATGGGTAACCTGGCTGATGTAGAAGGCAAGAGATAGGGAAAGAAACAGCCCTGCCACCAACAAAATGGATCCGATCAACAACAACAAAATCAGGCGAGAAAGCATTCCGACCAATTGGTCCTGAATGTCAGACTTGACGAGTTCGATTTTTGTTTCAATAAGGGATTTGATCGTCTGAAAGATCTCTGCAAAATTCAACATACCGAAAATTTTTGTAGGGAAAAGGCCTCCTAAGAATCACCGAATATACTTAAAAAAGAGCCGACCTAAAAAGGAACCCTTCCCTTATTTTTCCCCCTCTTGGTAGTACTGGTACCGCAGTACAAGTTCTAGCGCCAGCAAAATCGCTTCATTGACTGGATGCAAGGCCGAGAGCGCTTCGTCCACGTCCTTCAAGCGGGTATAGTAAGCCGGGGCCAAAGGGATGTCCAAATCGGCATTGATGCGGGTGGTCACTTCTTGGAAGGCTTCTGGCCGTTCTGCCTTGAGTAATTTACAGGTGATCAACTCTTTCAGATTGGTCTTATTGTTCTTTCGAGCCGAGGCCCCAAATACACGGCAGATCAAACCCCTTTTGGCATAATTTCCACAAAAGCCCTTACTCAAATCGTCAGATTGCGCTCGATATACCACACAAACTCCCTTGGATTTGTCTGCAGCGAGTTGAGCAGCTAGCTCCTCAGCCAACCCCTTTTCATACAAATCAAAGGCTAGCGGTAAAAATTCCAAGGCCGATGCAGGCACCTCTGGATTGGCGCAACAAAAGCCGCAACCGGAAATACATCCCATCCCCGCCTCTTGGTGGAATTGCTTGGATTGTTCCTCCAATTCCACAAAAAGCCCTTCTACCGCCTGCGCCTTTTCAAAAAGATTCATCTCAACTTAGTTATGGAACAAAATTAGCAGGGCTTTTGGGTATTTGCCCTAGAAAGTAACTTGATTTTTTTCTGCTCTAAATCAGGGACTTGTGTGGTGTTTTTCAAAATTCCCCATCTTTACTGCCTAGGAATCGTATCCTTGAACCAAAAATAAGGAATAACATGAGTGAGCTAGAAGATAAAAATTCGGAAGAACAGATCCGAAATGCCTTTAAAGAACGGGATTGGAACGAAATCAAAAGTGCCGACTCCTGGGCCATCTTTAAGGTGATGTCTGAATTTGTCGAGGGCTTTGATAAGCTGGCCAAAATCGGCCCCTGCGTCACCATTTTTGGTTCTGCCCGAACACCTCGGGACCATGCCTACTACAAAATCGCCGAAGAAATCGCCGCCAAACTCGTACGCCATGGCTATGGGGTGATTACTGGAGGCGGTCCAGGTATTATGGAGGCAGGAAATAAGGGCGCATTCTCAGAAGGAGGAAAATCCGTGGGACTAAACATCCAGCTCCCCTTCGAACAGTTTAACAACCTCTACATCGACCGAGATAAGCTCCTCAACTTTGATTACTTCTTTGTGCGTAAGGTGATGTTTGTTCGCTATTCCCAAGGATTTGTCGTGCTCCCCGGAGGATTTGGTACGCTAGACGAGTTTTTTGAAGCGCTCACCCTCATCCAAACCAACAAGATTGGTCGATTCCCAATCGTATTGGTGGGAAAAGACTACTGGGGTGGATTGGTGGACTGGATCAAAAGTAGACTACTACAAGATGACCTGCATTATATCAGCGAATCGGATTTGGACCTATTCTGTGTGGTAGATACGGCCACGGAAGCGGTCAAAGTGATCGATGAATTCTACAGCAAATACCTGCTAAGCCCTAATTTCTAAGGGCGACCATGTCAAAGAATGTTGAGTTAAAATTAGGAAACCTTCAAGCGAAGTTCGCCCTGTCTTTTGATCACTTTCAGATCGAAAAATTGGTTGACAAAGCCCTTGCAGTGATTCTCAGCCCACTCCGCACGAGATTCCGTATCGTGAAGCAAGGTCATCCGAAGCAGGGTTTTCACATAGGGCTCGTGCTGGCCCAATTGCCGCACATAGGAAATAAAAGATGCCCTCCAGTCCTCTTGGAATTTTTCAAAATGGGTGCGCCCATCAAATAAAAGCTCGAGCTGGTTGTCCCCATGTCGGAATCGGTAAATTCCAGAAAGCTGTCTGTAGATCAATCGGATTCGCTCTCGAGGGAATTCATTTCTCTCCAAAATCGAACGATAGGTATGATCCATCAACTGTAGAGGATTGTACAGTTGGGTATACGACGCTTTTAATTCAATGACCATCTGGTCCAACAACTCCTCTTCGAGCACCGATTGGGCCTGACGAAGGATGTAGTTTTTGTCCAGAGGAAATAATTTTTGAATCATGAGCGAACGCTTTCTTTCACAAAAATAGAACTTATTGCAAAAAACACCCCCTTTCTTGAAAGGAAATGCAAATCTTGCTCCATATACTGCTTACTTTTTGGTGGCAGCAGCAAACATTTCTTCGATGAGCAGGGTATAAAAATGGGATATTTCCATACCATTGGCCCGCACCTGCTGCGATATCAAGCTGGTTTCGGTTTGCCCCGGTACCGTATTGATTTCAATAAAATAGAAGGCCCCCGTTTCTTCTTGAAGGAAGTAGTCAATACGCACTGCTCCTTTGCAATTGAGTACCGCATACACCTTTTTTGCGATACGCTCCACGCGCGCCACTTCTTCGAAATTCATGCGACCTGGCGTGATTTCCTCACATACACCGGGCACGTACTTGGCTTCGTAATCAAAAAACTCCCTGCTGCTGACAATTTCTGTGGCCGGCAATACGGTGATCTTTCCGTTTTCCTTAAATATCCCCACTGAAAACTCTCTACCGGATACAAATTCCTCCACAAGCACCTGGGAATCTTCGGCAAAGGCCTTGTCCAAGGCTTCCGGCAGTTCCTCCCAAGTCTTTACCTTGCTCATGCCGATGGAACTTCCCCCATTGTTGGGCTTGATAAATAACGGTAATTGAAGTTCCTCCTGAATTCTTCCGGCAGCCGTTGGTTCCTGCTCAAAAAGCTGCATCGAACGGGCCACCTGCAATTCGGGGATGGTTTGCACGATGGCTTTGGTGTATCCCTTGTTCATCGTGATTGCAGACGTAAGCTGGTCACAGGTCGTGTAGGGAATGCCGAGCAGGTCAAAGTAGCCCGCTAACTTGCCATCCTCACCCGGAGAACCATGCAGGATGGTAAATACCCCGTCAAAAGTGATTTTTTCATCCCCTAGGGTAAGGCTAAAATCATTGAGATCCACTGCAATTTTTTCGCCAGATGGAGTCAAATGGTACCAATCCCCTGGATAGATGTAGATTGTAAATACATCATAGCGCGCTCGGTCGATGGTCTTCTCCACTACAGCGGCACTTTTTAAGGAGATCACTGACTCACCTGTAAAGCCTCCGGTGACCAAGGCAATTTTCTTTTTCATGGGGAAAAATTTACGCTGCGAAATAGCTTATTTTCTGTTTACGCTCCAAAGGTTTAGAATCCCTGAGCCATTTTATATCTTTAGGCCTTTCAATTCACCTGATCTGTATCCAAAAATAAAAAATTATGAGTAAGAATTGGCAATTCCGAGTTCTGCTTTGCTGCGTGATGGCTGCCTTCAGCTTTTCGCTTCAGGCCCAGACTCCTAAAAAAGTAAGTTTGGAGGACGTGTTCAAAAAAGGAACCTTCTCCCAAAAGTCCGTTTACGGCATCAACTGGATGAAAGATGGCAACTATTACAGTTCCTTGGTTCAGCGAAATGGCGCCCCTACAGTAGTCAAAATCAAGGTCTCGACAGGCGAAGAGGTGGGCGTCCTACTCGATGGACAGGCCTTAGGCATCCCTTTTTCAGAGTACAGTTTCAATGCCGATGAATCCAAAGCCCTCTTGGCTACGGATGTGGAGTCCATCTACCGCCGTTCCTCCAAAGGGATTTTTTATGTAGTAGACATGGCCTCTGGACAAAAGCAGCAACTCATGGGAGGCGAAAAAATCTCCTATGCCACCCTTTCCCCAGACAACAATCAGGTAGCCTTTGTCAAGGACAACAACCTCTACGTGACCGATCTTGCCAGCAACACCACCACCCAACTTACCCATGATGGAGAAGCCAACCGCATCATCAACGGGGCCGCAGACTGGGTGTATGAAGAGGAATTTTCCATGGCTCAAGCCTTCAAGTGGTCTCCAGATGGAAAAAAAATTGCCTTTATCCGATTTGACGAAAGCGATGTTCCAGAGTTCAATATGCAAACTTGGGGACCGCTCTACCCGGAAGACTACAAGTTTAAATACCCCAAGGCTGGTGAAAAAAATGCCTTGGTCTCCATTCATGTGGTAGACCTTGCCTCCAAAAAAGTACAACAAATGGATGCGGGACCAGAAGCAGATCAGTACCTCCCTCGCTTGTATTGGACCAAGGATGCAAACCAACTGACCTTTATCCGCCTGAACCGACTTCAGAATCAACTGGACCTCTTGCAAGCCAATGCGAGCACGGGAGAGAGCAAACTCATCCTATCCGAGAAGTCTGCGACCTATGTGGACTTGGATTACAACGATGACCTGCAGTACCTCAGTGATGGAAAAACCTTTATCCGTACCTCCGAGCAGGATGGCTACAAACACATTTACCACCACAACCTAGATGGCACCTTAATTCGCCAACTGACTACAGGTCCTTGGGAAGTGAGTTCCTTGGTGGGAGTGGACGAGAAGGGCAAAAAACTCTACTACCTCTCCACCGAAAAATCCCCTATGGAGCGTCACCTCTATGTGGTCCAGTTGGATGGCAAGGGCAAAAAATTACTCAGCCCGCTTGCAGGTACCTACAGCATCAACATGAGCCCGGATCACCAGTTCTTTATCGCTTACCACAGCAGTGCTGCTAGCCCTGTTACCGTCACCCTCAACGAGGCGAGCGGTAAGACGCTGAAGGTACTTGAAGACAACCAAGTCTTGAAAGACCGAATGGCGACCTATGCCCTCGGAAAAAAGGAATTTTTCACCTTCCCAACAGTGGAAGGCACCACCCTCAACGGGTACTTGATCAAGCCTGCCGACTTTGATCCCAACAAAAAATATCCAGTGCTTCTCTATGTATATGGAGGTCCTGGCTCTCAAAATGTACTCAACTCTTGGGGCGGATCTCGAGACTTTTGGCACCAGCACTTGGCAGCAGAAGGCTACCTTGTCGCTAGTATTGACAACCGGGGCACGGGTGCTCGAGGACGTGATTTCAAACACTCCACCTATGCCAACTTGGGCAAGTTGGAAACCATCGATCAGATCGAAGGCGCCAAGTACTTGGCCAAGATGCCTTTTGTCGATCCTTCTCGAATTGGAATTTGGGGCTGGTCCTATGGGGGCTACATGTCCTCCCTTTCCTTGATGATTGGCCATGACGTATTTAAGGCTGCCATCGCGGTGGCGCCAGTGACTACCTGGAGGTACTATGATACAGTCTACACCGAGCGCTACTTGCAGACACCTCAACTGAATCCTGCAGGCTACGACGACAACAGTCCCATCACCCATGTCAATAAGCTAAAAGGTAATTTCTTGCTAATTCATGGCACGGGAGATGACAATGTCCACTTCCAAAACGCGGTGGACTTGGTCAACGCACTCATCGCGGCGGACAAGCAGTTTGAATCCTTTTACTACCCCAACCGCAACCATGGGATTTCGGGCGGAAATACCACCTGGCACCTGTACACGCAGATGACAGACTTCCTGAAGCGAAAGTTGTAAGATGGGATGATCCGCAATTTTATTGTGAATCAGAATTAACCTTGGGCCAAGCGGATCACCCCGTTAACAGCCGACTGACCACAGTCCACAGCAGATGCTGGTTCATCAGTCCTATTTTTGTGGGATAGTCATGCAAACCTGACTCAACACCTAAAAAAAATCCGAAAGTCACCCTTTCGGATTTTTTTTTGTTCATTTTAAAAACCTGTTTTTCAAGAAGCATTCTGTTACAAAGGAACTATTTTGAATTATTTATGAACTAATAAACTACTTTGACGTATACCCCCTAAATGATTCCAAAAGTGGAATACTACTACTCCTAAACTAAAGGCCTATGAAAATTCTAGTTTTTTTCCTTGCGAGTACATTTTTTGCAATCTGTTCCTTTGGACAAAGCGCTTTTAAACGGAATGACGTTTATTTTGAAGCCGGGGGCAATGGTCTTTTTTCCTCCATTAATTACGAGCGACAACTGACACCCCAACCCGGGCTTGGGGTTAGAATTGGGTTGGGATTTTATTCTGAAAATGCGTTTTACTTGACCATCCCTACCGGTGTGAATTACCTTTTCAAATTGAAAAATGACAACTCCTTTATTGATGCGGGACTTGGAGCAACCTGGACGCGTACCAATGGGGAATTGTTTAGCGACTCAAACCCTTCCAATGGGGAACATTTTGTAAGTTTTGTACCCAGTATCGGTTACCGGAAGCACACGGCAAACGATGTAATGTGGCGAATCAGCTTAGCTCCTATAGCCAATAGATATGGACTGGTTCCATGGCTTGGCTTATCCTTGGGAAAACGGTTTTAATAGAAATTGCCCCTAACGGATTTTTTTTGAACTGACTTTGTGAAATCTAGGCGTAAAATGAAGGAATAACTCCCATCAAAAATGAAACTAATCCTAGATCTACCGGAATATCCTGAGTTCAAAAATTTGGACGTCAAAGGCTATCTTTTCGCCAAACTATACGAAGACGGAATACTTTCATTAGGACAATCGGCCGACGCATTGGGTACCAGTTAGAAGCAGTTGTTGGAAAATTTAGGAAACTTCGGGGTTTCTGTTTTCAGTACATCCGTTGAAGACTTTTTGAAGGATGTAAAAAATGCCTGAGAGATTTGGATGGGGACCTTATAAAATTTGAAGAAGTAAATGGGGGAAATGAATTAGTATCCGAGAGAATTATCCGCTTTAACCAAAAAAAGCTTGAAGTTCAATTAAGTGAGCTGTGGTCCGTGGACAGTCGACTGTGGACGATTACAACTTTATCTGATCCAAATAGAACTTCATCCGACTATGATTTCTGGCTAAAAATTCAATCTTCTCAATTTGATCGAGTTTGTGGTTGTAGAAAACCTCCACGTATTCGTCCCCCAGTAAGTAGAGATTGACCTTGTGTCGGTAGTAACGAATAGCCACCACAAAACTGCCCTCTAGGTAGAGGGTTTTGATCTTTTGTGAAATCGATAGGCGGCTAAACTCTTCTTTACGCATCGTTACTTGATAAACTAGACTGAAATCTACGTAAAACAGGTAGGAATTTGGCCTCGAATCGGCAAATACTCCATAAAAAAGCCCTCCAATAGAGGGCGTTTTTGATTATTATTTTTTTATGAGCATCCGCTTTTTACCAATCACCAAAGAAAACAAGGTTTGAAGTTCAATTAGGTGAGCCGTGGACCGCCTGTGAACCGCGGTTTATGGACTTTGTACCGTTGACAAATTTTTCTGCTTAGTGTGCCGCTGTTTGGAAGTCTTTGATCGCTTCGCTAAAATCCAGAACGGGCACTTGCTTCACTTCATTGGCGACAATGCTTACTCCTGCCGCCGAGCGATAGCCTCCTGCACAGTGAACCAATACAGGCTTATGCTGTGGGATTTCATGAGCTCGTTCTCGGAGTTCGGGTAGGGGAATATTCAAGGCTCCCTCAAAAATAGGAGTACCAGAATGCTCATCCCTGCTGCGAATATCCACTAACGTATAGTTGGAAGGATTGGCTTTGAATGCATCCAGGTCAAAAGAAGTTCCTTTTGCCGTCATCCCTGCGGGATTGACTACGGCACCAGCAACACCTTCTTCGTAGCCGATTTTTGCTGCCTTTTGAATCAAAATTTCGAGTTCCACCGCGGTATCTGCCACCAAAAAGAATTTCTCCTCTGGCCCCACAATGGAACCCAGCCAGGTTTCAAACTTCCCGCCATTCATGATATTGATTGCTCCAGGAAAATGTCCTGCCACAAACTGAGATTGTTTTCGGGTATCGACCACCAAAGCACCGACAGGAAGAGTTGCTCCCTCAGTCAAGATCGTTACTTGGGATATGGAATGCTGATAGGCAGGCGCGCCTTGCTTGTTTAAGTCTACATCGTATCCAAAATACTTTGGAATGTAAGGCTGGCCTTGGAGCAGTGTGTCTACAAATGTTTTCTCGTCTTGAGCTGCAAAGGCCCAATTGGTAGCGCGTTGCTCTCCGATGGTGGATTGACGTGCATCACTCAAATTTTTGCCACAAAGGGACCCAGCTCCATGGGCAGGGAAAACCAACACGTCGTCTGCCAACGGTTTCAATTGCTGCTGCACCGTATGGTACATCATTTTTGCCAATTCCTCCCGCTGAGCGGTCAGGTTACCAGCCTTCTCGCGAAGATCTGGTCGTCCCACATCCCCAATAAATAGCGTGTCTCCGGAAAATAAAGCATGGTCTTTGCCTTGCTCATCTCGAAGCAGGATGCTAATTGAATCTGGCGAGTGTCCAGGCGTATGAAGGGCATGTAAGGTGAGCGCACCTAAAGTAAGTACATCGCCCTGATCATAGGATTGGTGGGGATAAGTAGCTCCTACCAGTTTTGACACATAGATGGTCGCGCCTTCATTCGTATGAAATTCCAAGTGGGAGCTCACAAAATCTGCGTGGGGGTGGGTTTCTATGACTGCAACAACCTGGCCACCATGGGATGCTGCAAAGTCCCGATATGCTTGTGGATTTCGTCCTGGATCTACCAAGGCTATTTTTCCTTTGCTAAAAATCGCATAGCTAGCATGAGCTAGGCCTTCGTCATAAAACTGCTGAATGTGCATAAAAAGAGGTACTAGTTAGTGTTGAAGTAAAGATACTACCTGAAGGGAGACTCTTTCCCTATCTCATAGAGGATTTATTTATTAAGAAGATTCTTTTGAATTTATTTGTTTGAGGGGTAAACTTGAAATTGATTAAAGAAATTCCCTTGAAACGAATTTATTTTCCTTACGCTTACAGCTTTTTAGCCTTTGCAGTAGCCCTTCTTGTTTTAGCAAGTTGTACAAGTAGCCGAAGGGTAGCCAAGTCCTCTCCTGAATTTACCATCATCCAAACAGCCAAATCCTACCGCGGGACACCCTACCGCTATGGGGGTACGACCCGAGCTGGTATCGATTGTTCAGCGCTCGTATATCATTCCTTTGCAGCCGCTGGGGTTACTCTCCCCAGAACCTCCTCGGAGCAAAGTAAGCTAGGTAAAAAAATTCCGATTAAGAAAGCTCGTCCAGGCGATGTCTTATTTTTTGCCACGGGCAAAAAGAAAAAGGAAGTAACGCATACGGGAATTGTCACTGAAGCACAAAAAAAAGAAGTCCGGTTTATTCATGCTTCCACTTCCCTAGGGGTCACCGAAGATTACCTAGGCAACTCTTATTGGGCCAAGGCATTTCTGTTTGCGAAGCGGTTGGAGACAAAGTAATTGAAGGTAGGAAACCAAAATCGAGACGCTCCCCCATTTCCTAGATCAATTCTGAATAATTTTTCCAAATATCCTTTGGTTTCAGCCTTTTCTAACTAATTTTGCGGTCGAATTAAAAAAGAGTCTCTTTTTACCTTTCATCAAATCAAATGGCAAATATTGGAAAGATAACTCAGGTAATCGGCCCTGTAGTGGACGTATCCTTTGAAGGCGGAAAACTGCCCAACATCTTAGACGCGCTGGAACTCACTAAAGACAACGGCCAAAAGGTGGTGTTGGAAGTGCAGCAGCACCTAGGTGAAGACCGAGTAAGAACCATCGCAATGGATTCTTCAGAAGGTATGGTTCGTGGCATGG
>JACCEA011417694.1_pt1 | contig 15797 bp, 6 predicted proteins | sample 7449851 | NCBI WGS metagenome assembly JACCEA01 (sample SAMN15323453, study PRJNA562643) | freshwater metagenome | isolation source: river surface water | place: USA:Blue River Watershed | collected 2017-08-18 | reverse complement strand
GATCGTTTAGGCTTAAAGGTTAATATTTCGGATACCTCTAATATGTTGTCTCCGTATGCGATTAAGTCGAATACTGTAGCATCGATCAATGCTAAAGTAAACATATCAGACACATCCGACATGTTGTCTAACAGATTTGCTAGAGATACGATTTCTTTATCAAATAGAATTAATGCATTGATTGCAAGTTCAGGTGGTGATTTAGCTGCTGAAATTACAAGAGCAACTACAGCTGAAAATTTAATCACTTCAAATTTAAATAGTGAAATTACTAGAGCAAAAAATAAATCTACTGCAGATTCAACAGCGGTATTTTTGAAAATTGTAGCTGACTCAACTACATTGATGACAAAAATTATTAGCGACTCTACATTATTAAGAGATTTAATCAACACAAACACATCTACTATTGCTACGCATACAACTCAAATTTCAAGTAATACAAATAATATTGGAATCAATGCAACCAATATTTCCGCTAATACAACAGCAATTAATGAAAGGGTTAAATATAGCGATGTGAATGACATTGTGGCCCCATATTTAAAAAAGGAGGACACTGTTTATTTATCCAATAGAATTAATTTAAAAGCGCCTATAGCTTCCCCCACTTTTTCTGGAACCGTTTCCTTTCCTTCGCCTTTTAATTTAGATGCTACAAGTGTCACAGCTACAGGTGACCAATTTAATTATTTGTCTACAGCAACAGGTGTAACAGGAACAGGAAATCTTGTTTATTCTAATTCACCAACTTTAGTTACTCCAAATATAGGTACACCATCTGCTGGTGTGGCAACTAATTTAACAGGCTTACCTTTAACAACTGGTGTAACTGGTATTTTAGGTATCTCTAATGGGGGTACTGGATCATCAACCAAAAACTTTGTTGACTTAACGTCTAACCAAGACATAGGAGGTGCTAAAACATTTTCTTCAAATTTAATAGTTGGTGGTACCTTCAATCTAACTGGTTCTGCAACATTAAATAATGATTTATCTGTAAGTGGAATAACTTCTTTAAGTAGTAATGCATCTGTTGGAGGAACATTGCAAGTGTCAGGCGTAACGACTTTATCTGCTCAGCCAATTTTAAGTACTTTATCTGCAAGTAAGCCTGTATTCACAGATGCAAACAAAGGCTTAACATCGGTTGGAACTTTAGCAATTGATCAAGGTGGAACTGGTGCAACAACAGTTGCGAATGCAAAAATAAATTTGGGTATAAACAATATCAATAATACTTCAGATGCAGATAAGCCTGTAAGTTCAGCAACTCAAACTGCTTTAGATTTAAAAGAAAATTTAAATAATAAAAGTACTAGTATTACTACTGACGCTAGTTCAGATATAAAGTATCCTTCTGTTAAATCAGTTAAAGATTACGTAGATGGAACTATAAGTACTGCCACGCCAGATGCTACAACATTGGTGAAAGGCAAAGTGCAATTAGCAGGTGATTTAGGAGGGACAGCATTGTCTCCTTCTGTTTTAAAAGTAGGAGGTGCACTCGCTTCTGATATTAGTAATGCAACGACACTTGCCAATGCTTCTACGGAAAGTAATACAGTGAGTACAATAGTCAAGCGTGATGCCAATGGAGATTTTGCCGCAAATAATATCACTGCTAATTTGTTCGGTAATGCAACTAATGTCACGGGAATTGTTGCAGGAATAAATGGAGGAACAGGTGTTGCTAATAATGGCAAAACAATAAGTTTAGGTGGTAACATCAATACTGGTGCAGCATTTACCACTTCAGGGGTAAGTGGTACTGCTCATCCAATTACATTAAAAACAATTGCTAACACAAACCTAACCCTACCTTCATCTGGCACACTTGCGACATTAACAGGTTCAGAAAATTTTGAAAATAAAACTATCAATGGTTTAATTCCAACTTCATTGGCTGCTGGCTTTAAAATTGTTGGCGGCACAAATAGTAAAACATTTACAGTTGCGGATGATGCAACGCTTAGTGGTATCAATACAGGTGATCAAACAATTACTTTAACTGGTGATCTTACAGGTACTGGAACAGGTACATTTTCTACTACACTAATTAATTCGGGAGTTACCGCAGGAAGTTATGGCTCTACAACTCAAGTGCCTTCGTTTACTGTAGATGCTAAAGGTAGAGTGACGGCTGCATCAAATATTACCATTTCAGGTGTTTCCTCAATTGGTTCTGCATTAGATGCTTCAAATATTATTGTGGGGGATGCTAATAATTTAGCAGCAAAAGTGGCTATGTCTGGTGATGTTACCATAAATAATACAGGTGTTACAACCATTGGTTCAAATAAAATAACAACAGGTAAAATTACCGATAGAAACGTCACCTATGCTAAAATACAAAATGTATCAGCATCTGATAAAGTGCTTGGGCGTATAAGCACAGGTGCTGGGGTGATTGAAGAGATTGCAACAACTGGAACTGGCGATGTGGTAAGGGCGGTGAGTCCAACGTTGACAGGAACACCTCAAGTGCCAACAGCTGCGGTCAATTCAAATGATGGTACCATTGCTAATACGGAATTTGTTTCAAGGGCAATTGGAAATATTTCTGCGGCATCTGTATTTGGTGTTTTACCTGGCGCAAGCGGTGGTACGGGTGTAGATAATACAGGGAAATCAATCACTTTAGGAGGTGATCTGATTACATCAGGAACAAATACACTCACATTTACAACTACTGGTGAAACAAATGTGACTTTACCAACCAGCGGTACCTTGGCAACTGTCGCTCAGTTAGGTGCAATCATGGGCGGAACTTTTTCAAGTGGCCAAATTACAGGTATTGTTAAACCGGAAAATGGTGGAACTGGTATTGATAATACAGGTAAGACAATTACATTGGGTGGTAGTTTTAATACGGGTGCTGCATTTACCACTACAGGTACAAGTGGCAGCTCGAATGCAAGCGCGATTACATTTAAAACTACTGCAGCGACTAATCTTACATTGCCTACCACTGGTACATTATCAACCTTAACTGGAAATGAAACTATTACAAATAAAACAATCGCAGCTGGATCAAATACGATTTCAGGTATCACTAATGCTAATTTATCTGGGACAGCGGGTATTACTGATGCTAATCTAGCAACTATTACAACTGCAGGCAAAGTGGAGAATTCTGCTACTACAGCTACGGATCAAAATACAGCAAGTGCAATTGTTGCAAGAGATGCCAATGGTAATTTTTCCGCGAATACAATTACAGGAAATTTAAATGGCAATGCATCTACCGCAACAAAATTAGCTGCTACAAAAACTATATACGGTAATGCATTTGATGGCTCTGTAAATCTTAGTCAAGTTATTGGTTCCAGTTTTGGTGGAACTGGTAATGGATATACCAAATTTACTGGTGCAACAAGTGCCGAAAAAATATATACTTTACCAGACGCGAATGCAACTATTTTAACCACGAATGCATTGGTTACGCCTGCTCAAGGTGGAACTGGTGTTGCATCTGTGAATGCTAATTTAGTTTTTGCTGGTCCTATTTCAGGTGTTGCAGCTGCACCAAGTTTCAGAGCATTAACTGCTGCTGACGTACCTGCTGGTAGCGGTTCTTATATTGCTAATAGTACAACTCAGCAGGCCAGTTCTAATTTTAATATTAGTGGAAATGGTACAATCAATGGCACTTTAATTGCTGGGATAATTAAAACAAGTACTGGTACAAGTTCTGATTTCTTAAAAGCAGATGGATCAATCGACAATAACACATACGCACTTGCAGGTGCAAATAGTGATATTACGACATTAACTGGTTTAACCACAGCTTTAAGTGCTGCGCAAGGAGGTACAGGTGTAAATAATTCTAATAAAACGATTACGCTTGGAGGTGATTTAGTGACAACAGGAAATAAATTGACATTAAATTCAACTTCCTCTACAACCAATGTCACTTTACCAGTTACAGGTACATTATCTACATTAAGCGGCGCAGAGTCTTTAACCAATAAATCGATTAATGGTATCACACCTACGGCTTTAGCAACAGGCTTTAAAATTTCAGGTGGAACAATTAGTAAGACATTAACGATTAATAATCAAGCAGATATTGAAGGAACGAATACAGGTGATGTAACGCTTACTGGCGAAAATTATTTAACTATTTCTGGTCAAGCCATTACTACTGCGCCAGTTAATCTATCTGGATCAAATGTGACTGGATCGCTTGCAGCTGCAAGATTTCCTGCAATTTCAGGTGATGTAACAATTTCAGCTGGTACGCTCTCTTCTACTATTTCATCTAATGCAATTACTACTTCAAAAATTGCTGACGCCAATATTACTTTTGCCAAAATGCAAAGTGTAGGCGCTAAAAAATTAGTTGGGAATAAATTAAATACAACCGGTACGCTAAGTGAAATTGAATTAGGAAATGGACTTTCTTTGGATGAAAACACTGGTGTATTAACTGCCATAAGTTCTGGAATCACTTCTGTAAATACTTTATCAAGCACGACACAAACTTTTGCAACAGGATCTGCTGCAGGAGCTTCTAATGCTTTCAATATTGTTAGTAGTGGTAGTACACATACATTTAATTTGCCAGATGCAAGTGCAACAGTAAAAGGTGTAATCAATACAGGAGCACAAACATTTGCTGGAACAAAAACGTTAGAAGCTGTGAATGTAAAAGGTGCATTGGCAGGTAGTACAAGTGCAGCTACAATTGCAGGATTTAATGCATCAATTAATTCCGTTACTTCTGCATTAACAATTAATGCTGCTAATGCTGCAGATTATAATGGTAGAGTTTTAGTATGTGCAACTGGACCAACTATAACATTTGACGGAGCAAGTTTGCCAATAGGTTTTACTTGTATGGTTTTACAATCTGATAATGCTGTTGTACAATTTGTAGGTACAGTAAATCGATACAATTATGCAGCAACATCAGGTATCTATGCTATCGCCACTGTTATGTGTTATGCTTCTGGTTCGGTTTTATTAACCGGAGATGTGCAATAAAATGAAAAAAATATTTTTAACTATATCATTTTCTATTACGACTATTTTATTATGGTCTCAAGTGACTATGCCACAATTACAAGCATTGCAATACAATGATATTAATTTTGGGAATGCACTTAATTTTAATGGAACAAATGCTTATGGGATTGGACAAGTTTATTTAAATGATTCCATAACTGATTTTACCATTGAATTTTGGATTAAAAACACTGGTACAGATGGTATAAATGATCGTGTATATAGTTCGTATTCAAATATTGGCTTACATATTGCCAAAAGTTCAACCCATTTAAAGGTGATGAGTTCAGACCTAGGCGGACCCTCTGGATGGCAAACTCCTTGTACACTAGAGTCTAATCAGTGGATTCACCTTGCTTTTGTTAAAAACGCAAACAATCTTATTGTATATAAAAATGCATTTCAAGTAGCAACCTACACTGTTTCTGCAACTGCTATTTTGCCTACATTTTTTAGATTAGGTTCCAATACAGATGGATCAGGCGAAAATGGCAATTTCAGTATTGATGAATTAAGAATTTGGAATAGTGTAAGGACTAGAGCGGATGTGCAGAAATATATGTATGCAGTTTTAGATCCCACTATTTTCACTGATTTAAAATTATATTATCGATTCGATCAAGGAGATGCAGGAGGTACAAATACAAATGAACTTGGATTGTATAACTCAGCAATAAATTAATTTAACTATGAAAAAAATATGTTTTTTAACTTCTCTTTTTATCCTAAGTACAATTAAATTATTTGCTAATAATTTAGTCATCGGAACTCCAACTTATAATTCAGGGACAAATACTATTAAGTTTTCTATTAAATGGGATAATAGTTGGCGTGTGAATTCTGGTCCTTCAAATTGGGATGCGGTTTGGATTTTTGTAAAGAGACAACCTTGTGGTATTAATGGAATTTGGTCTCATGCAATATTAAGTACTTCATCCTCAGATCATACTGTTTCTGGGCCATATGGTTTAGTTGCAGATGCTGTTTCAGACGGTATGGGCGTATTTGTTCATAGACCTGCATTTGCAAATAATGCAATAGGCTCGTTTGCAAATGTAACTGATGTTACTTTAAAACTTACAGATACATATAATCCTGCACTTATTGGTTCAAGTACAAGTGCTGATAATTTTAAAGTGATAGGAATTGAAATGGTTTATGTACCTCAAGGGGCTTTTTATTTAGGCGATGGACGTTCTGTTAATTCAAATAATTTTTCCAATGGGAATACTAATACTGCAAAATTAATCAATGCAGCTGTTCAATCAAGTGGATTGGGTATCTATTCCAATTATACTAGTTCTCCTTCATATGGGAATATAGTGGGGTTGCCTAATACTTTTCCAATTGGTTTTGATGGATTTTATTGTATGAAATATGAAATTAGTCAACAGCAAATAGTTGATTACTTAAATACACTTAATTATGATCAACAAAAAGCAAGGCTTGCAGTTTGGACTGGAAGGGTGCCAAATGTAAACGGCACTTATTTTAGTTCTGCTTCAGGTAGTTTTAGGCAAGAAATTAAAATTATCACTGCTGGTACGGATAATACTTTACCTGCTATTTTTGGATTAACCAATACATATAATGCTTTTATACCAGCAGGATATTTGAATTGGCAGGATTTAACTTCTTATTTAGACTGGTCTGGCTTAAGACCCATGACTGAGTTTGAGTATGAGAAAGCAGCTAGGGGAACAATTGCCCCAATCGCAAATGAATTTGCCTGGGGATCAACTAAGATTGGCTCAAGTAATGGAGCTTTTTTAACTCAAAATTCAAGTACAGAAACATCTAGTTCAATTTTTGATGGTAATTGTTGGTATAATCACAATATAGGACCAATTAGATCTGGTTTTGCAGCCACTGCAAGTTCGAATAGAAGTCAATCCGGAGCATCTTATTACGGTATTATGGAGCTTTCAGGTAATTTATATGAACAATGTGTAGGAGGTACAGGATATAATTATTCAGATTTCAATACTACAAATGGTAATGGTGCCTTATCGAACATAGGGTTAGCTGATGTAAATGGTTGGCCAAAAAATGGAGGATTAAGTTCAGGTACAATTTTTAGAGGCGGTTCATTTAATACGCTAATCGCTGAAGTAAGATATTGTCAAATATCTGATAGGAGCTTTTATCAAGGACAGGCGGAAAATGGAAATGCAGTTAGAAATAAAGAAGTTGGTGGAAGAGGTGTAAGATCTTATTCTTATTAAAAAATTATAAATCGAATATATGAGACATTTATTTTTTCTTCTAGTTTGTTCATTTGCTTTTTTTATTAAAGTGAATGCAAACAATTTAACAATTGGAGCAAGTACATATAATGCTTCTGATCAAACTTTAAGATTTACTGTTGCTTGGGATAATAGTTGGTCCATTAATGCAGGTCCAAGTAATTGGGATGCAGTTTGGATTTTCGTTAAAAGACAAAATTGTACAGGCAATAACAATTGGGTGCATCAATTATTGAGTACGAATAGTGCGAATCATACAGCCACAGATGGTATATCTACATCCACTCAAGTTGCAATTGATGCTGTTTCTGATGGCATGGGCGTATTTGTTAAGAGAATTGGGAACAATGTAGTAGGAAATGTAGCCGCACAGACTATTACAATAAAATTAGCAGGAACCAATCCAAGTATAACTACTAGTAATTCAGACAATTTTGAAGTGATAGGAATTGAAATGGTTTATGTACCACAAGGACAATTTTATATTGGTGATGGTAGACTAACCAATACAGATAATTTTTCAGTTGGTACAACTTCCCAACCGTTATTGATTACTTCTACAATTCAATCAGTAGGATTAGGAACGTATGATAAATATGTAAATAGACCTGAAATTGGCTGTCCTGTTAGTTTGCCTCCAAGTTTCCCATTGGGATTTAATGGATTTTATGTGATGAAATATGAATTCCAACAAGGATTAATGGTTGAGTTTTTGAATTCTTTAACTTATGATCAGCAGGCAGTTAGATTAGCAGCTATGGGAAGGTTGCCCAATGTGGTCGGGACATTTTTTGGAATTGATTTTACTGGATATTTAGATGTTAAAATTACTACTGCAGGTAATTACAACACTGTTCCTGCAGTTTTTAGCACATCCTATCCTTATATTCCACAACCAATGAATTGGCGTGATATGACAGCAATTCTGGATTGGTCAGGTTTAAGACCGATGACTGAATTTGAATTTGAAAAAGCTTGCCGTGGAACACTGCCACCAGTTGTTAATGAATTTCCTTGGGGGACTACGACGTATAATTTTATGAATAACCAAACCAATTCAGCTACTACAAATTTTGGAGTAAAAGAGGGTCATATAAACGCTAGTATGATGAATTATAATGACGCAAGACCAGTCAGATCTGGTTTTGCAGCAACCAGTACGACCAATCGTTCTCAAGCTGCAGCTACTTATTATGGCATTATGGATATGGCTGGTAATTTAATTGAACAATGTGTTGGTGGAGGTAACGGCTATAATTATTCCACATTTACCAATGCGAATGGTGATGGAGTTTTAGGATCGAATGGTAATGCCAATACTACTGGTTGGCCACTAAATGGAGGCGTAAAAAGTGGTACAATTCTTAAAGGCGGACACTTAAATTTAGGATCAACTAACATTGCTGCTTTTATGGTTTCCGATAGACAATATTATGATGGTGACAATATGAATGTCTCTACAAGTCAAAATAAAGTTAGTGGAGGAAGAGGAGTACGTACATTTTAATAATAAAATATCCTTATGAAAAAATCAATATCATTAATAGTAGTAATTTTTATTTTTGCAATTACTAAATTGTATTCTAACAACCTTGTTATATCAGGTTCAAATTATAATCATACTACTAAAAAAATAAGTTTTACGATTAGTTGGGAAAATAGTTGGAAAGTAAATAGTGGACCTAATAATTGGGATGGGGTTTGGGTGTTTGTTAAGCGACAAGCTTGTTCAGGTAGCAATACATGGGCAACAGCATTGCTAAGTACAAATTCAAATGATCATACTGTTACTAGTGGTACTTTACTGACTATTGATGCAGTTAGCGATGGTGTGGGCGTTTTTATTAAAAGAGCCTCACTTGGCATTGGAAATATTACATCGCACACAATCGAACTTGCTTTAAATAGTAATCTTACAACACAACCTTCAATTACAGCTACCGCAAATGATAATTTTAAAGTTTTTGGTACAGAAATGGTCTACGTTCCTCAAGGTGGATTTTATTTAGGTGATGGACGTGCTAATAATACCACTAATTTCTCTGCTGGTAATAATGCTTCTACTGCTTTATATATTGACGCTACAACTCAAGCAAATGGATTAGGTGCAGCAACGAATTATACTTCAAATCCTATTTATGGTTGTCCTGGTATTTTGCCAAGTACATTCCCATTGGGCTACAACGGTTTTTGGTGTATGAAATATGAGGTAAGTATGGTTTCATATATGGAGTTTATGAATTGCCTCAATTATGATCAACAAGCAGTGAGACTTGCTAAGTGGGATAATAGATTTCCAAATGTATTGAATACAAATTTTGGTAATAGTAATCTAAAAGGAAGTTTGAAAGTTACTACGGCTGGAACATACAATACCATTCCTGCGACGTTTACAAATAACATTACATATAATAACTATTCACCTGCTTCTTTTGTAGGATGGAAAGATTTAACTGCTTATTTGGATTGGGCGGGATTAAGACCAATGACAGAATTTGAATTTGAAAAAGCATGTCGTGGAACTGCTAATCCTGTATCAGAAGAATTTCCATGGGGTAATACTTTAATTACGAATACATTCAATACACCAGCTTTAGTGGGTACTGAAAACGAAAGAGCAAATCATTCAGGAGAGGGCTTATGTTTATATGGTTGGTCTGATGAGAATGGTGCCCCATATAGATCAGGTTATGCAGCAACGGCTTTAACAACTAGGTCTCAAGCTGGCGCAACATTTTATGGTATTTTAGATATGGGCGGAAATGTTTTTGAACAAACAGTTGGTGGTGCTGGTTATGATTATTCCAATTTTACTACATTAAATGGAGATGGTGTATTAGGAGTTAATGGAGAAGCGAATACAATAGGATGGCCTACAAATTCCGGTTCAGGTTCTGGTACAATGTTAAAAGGCGGTTCTTTTAATGGAGGTACCAATCTTGTTTATACAGTTCAAGTGTCAGATAGAACTTATCATGCAGGTAGTACTTTGAATAACGGTCAAACTGGTGCATCTGGTGGAAGAGGCGTTCGTTCATATTAAATACAAATGCAATATAGTGTTTCGTAAAATATTTATTATACTATCATTTTTTTCAATAATTTCTTCAACACTCCATGGTCAATATAAAGGAGGTAGTGGAGCAGGTTTTGGATTTGGAAATTTAAGTTCCAATACCTGCACCTATGACCTAAATCCATCATTATTGATTTTTGCTGGAGGAAAAGGTAGTGGCACATCTATTTTAACAACAAGTACCACTGCGTGTACTTATGCATTAAGTCCATCATTATTGATTTTTGCTGGAGGAAAAGGTAGTGGGTCTTCAAATTTAACATCAATAGCTCAAAGTTGTCCATTTACTATTAATGAATCAGTCCTGATTTTTAAAGGGGGAAGTGGTGGTGGTACTAGCACACATGCCTCCTACAAAATGGCTTGTCCTGAACCAATTTCTGATAATATATTTTTAGGGGGTAGTTCTTCATCTGGTATAGCAGGTGCGCTGAATTCAAATACTGTCGCTTATACAAATGGTCCATTTATTGCCACTATTTTAGATACGAGTATTGTGAATGGGAATTGTTTGCAATTATCTATTACTGGTACTGGTGCTACTACGTATAGTTGGACTCCAACAACAGATTTAAGTAATCCGAGCATTTCAAATCCAATTGCAAAACCAACTATAACGACTACTTATACCGTTACTGCAACAAATGGTACAGTAATTGGTTGTAGAGATAAAGCATCGGTAACAATTACAGTTTTAGGAACAGGTGTGAATACCTCAATAAGTTATCCAAGTAAAATTTGTAACAATGTTACAACGCTTCAAACTCCTAATTTAACAGGTATAACTGGGGGACAATTTAGTTCAAGTAGTCCAAATCTTAAAATAGACGCGAAAACTGGTCAAATAAATCCAAATACAAGTAGTATTGGAGTGTATACGGTAACTTATACTTATGGTACGTGTAATGAACAAGTTATTACATCTGTAGAAGTTACCAATGATTGTACTTCAAATATTGGCGTTATTGAGTTTCCTAATTTTTATACTGGTGGAGCAGCTTCTGTATTGTCACCTAGTAATTTGTTGCTTCAAGCAGCGTGTACACCTAATTTAGATTATACCCAATTAATTTATGCTGGTGGAGCAGCTTCTGTTTTGTCGCCTAGTAATTTATTGGTTCAAGCAGCATGTACGCCTAATTTAGATTATACCCAATTAATATACAAAGGAGGGCAAGCATCTTCCATTACGCCTTCTGCTTTAAATATCCAACTTGCATGTCCAATCCCAGTGGGTGATAATTTTTATTTAGGTGGTGCTGGTGTGGGATATGGGAATGGTAGTTTAACGCCAACGACAAACGCAGTTACTGGTACTGCAGTTAAAGCTTCATCCGATGTCACAATTTGTCCAGGTAATCCAGTTACTTTAACGGCTACAGGTGCTGTAGATTATTTATGGTCTTTATCTGATGGGACTATTGCAACATCTGGCTCAAGCTTAACAGTTACACCTACAGTTACAACAACTTATATTGTAAAAGGAACTGATGCTAGTGTAGGTTGTATTAATACTGCTAAAGTAACAGTTGTAGTTCAAAATGATCCTAATACTAGTGTGTCTTATGGCGCATACATTTTTGATGAAACAGATTTAAATCTTAAAAAAGTAAAATATATAAATGGCCCATTGTCTGGAACATTTAGTTTTTCACCTACAGGATTATCCTTTAATAATCTTGATGGTTCTTTTACTCCAGGATTAAGTACAAGTGGAATCTATGCAATCAAATATGACTACAGAAAAGGGGCATGTGATTACACTTACACTACCAATATAAATATTACAAAATTACCTCCAACAATAAGTTACACGAACAATGCAAAATTCTATATCAATTATAATGGAGTAACATTAACCCCAAATGTCACAGGAGGAGAGGCAGTTGTATTTGAAATACTAGATCCACTGCCTACTGGACTGACATACAACACCACATCTGGTGTAATCTCTGGAACTCCAACCGCCTTGATTGACAATTTGATAGTAAGAATAAGAGCTGCTAACTATAAAAAAGATAATTCTATTAATTGGGGAGAAACATTCTCTTTGACATTGTCTGTTAAGCAACCTGTAATTAATTTAAGTCAATCAACCATTACAAGTTTAAATACTATTTATGGAACACCTTCTACAAATAGGAATATCAATGTTGAAGCTGATAATATAATTGATCATGTATTAGTAATTGCTCCAGCTGGATTTGAAACATCTGTATATACAAATACTGGTTTTGCGGATACTATAAAAATGTATCCAACTGCCGAAAGAAACATAATACAGCCATTGTATATACGACTCAAAAAAACTGCTAATGTAGGTAATTACGATGGTGTGATTCAATTGACTTCAACAAGTGCAAGTTCTAAATCAATTACTACAAGCACAAGTTATGTAGCACCTGCAACATTAACAATCACTGCAAGATATTTTCAAAAATTCTATGGCTCTAAAATTACACTTGGAGCTGGAAGTAGGTATTTCACATCTACTGGTTTAATGAATAATGAAACCATTGGTTCAGTTACGATTACTCCTTCTGGAGGAACAGCATTTGATGCGCCAGTAGGTTATTATAATATTTCACCATCTGCTGCTGTAAATGGTACATTCTCCAGTTCAAATTATAATATTAATTATGTTCCAGGTCAGTTTCAAGTAGTATATAGTCTGTACAATTTTAACATGTCTGGTAATAATTCAAACTGGGTAAAAGGGGTTGTTCCGGTGCCAAAGATGACTAATTTATTAGTGAGTAATATCACTAAAACCACAGCAATTTTCTCTGGTAAAATCCCCAATTCATTTGTAAATATTGATTCATATGGAATTTGTTATAGCACATCAATAAGTCCAACAATTAATGACAATCAAATTATTAATGGCTCAAATTTACCTGGAACATTTAATTTAAATTTAAGTACATTAACTCCGGGAACCAATTATTTTGCAAGGGTATTTATTACAGTGGGTAACTCTACTTTCTATAGCCAGAATATTAGATTTAAAACACAAGCACCTTAGAAATGCGTTCTAAAAAAGTCAAATTTTATTTGATTAACATAGGTATCCTATTACTACATCTTTGTTGTGTAAAGCTACATGCACAAATTATTTCTACTCCGTTTCAAGCATCCAATCATGCATTGAAATTTGCTAATGCTTTACATTTTGATGGAGTGAATGACTACGTGGATATTTTAAATCCTGTTTTTGACGATTTTACAATTGAATATTGGATTAAGACAACACAAACAGGAACCAGTGGTGGTAATTGGTATAATGGAAATGGCATTGTCGATGCAGAAGTGGGTGGAAGTACCAATGATTTCGGAACATCATTAAGTGGTTCGAAATTGGCTTTTGGCATTGGCAATACAGATTATACCATTTTTAGTAATGCTAGTATCAATGATGGAAGCTGGAAGCATGTTGCAGTCACAAGAACTAAATCTACGGGCGCAATGGCTATTTATATCAACGGTGTTTTAGATCAAACTGGTATTAGTTCTAATCGAGCATCATTATCAGCGGCTAGTTATTTGCGTATAGGTGGCATGCAAACAGGCGTCAATTATTTTAATGGAGCATTAGATGATATAAGAGTTTGGTATGTAGTAAGAACACAGGCTCAAATTGTAGCTAATATGAATCAAGAATTAAATGGGAATGAATCTGGCCTAATAGCTTATTTTAAATGTAATCAAGGTGTTCCCGGTAAAACAAATACAGGTATTACTTCACTTTTTGATGAAACGATCATTTTTGACTCACCAATGAACAATTTTGCTTTGACATCCACTACTAGTAATTTTATATACGGCAAATTAAATGCTAGTGTTGTTACAGAGGGGCTATTGATGTATTTAGACCCAATGAATAAAAGATCTTATTCCTATTTGGGAAGTTCAACTTTAACTGATTTAAGTTTGAATAATAATAATGGCACACTTTCTTCTCCTGCGCCTGTTTTTAATAATACACCTAAGCGTTTCACTTTTAATGGCACGGGTAGTCAATATATCAGTACGAATAGTGCTAAATTCAATACGCCTTATTCTGGTAAAACAATTATGGTAGTTGCCAGAATGGACGCAAATTTTGGTACTGGGTTGTTTAGAAATTTATTTGGATCTACAGGTTCAAGAAATTTTAATTTCTATGTCTATCATAATGGCTCCAACTTTCTATTGCATTTTTCTGCAGGTAGTTCAGGTTCATTTAGTGACGTCCTCTCAATAAATACTGGACAATGGATTATTGTTGCTGCAACTCAGGACGCTGACACCACCACCTATTATTTAAATGGCGTAAAAGTAGGTGTAACTTCAATGCCTTTGTCTCAATATCTCAGTACAACTGATGAAAACATTGGCAAAGCTGATAATTATTGGCTAGGTGATATTGGCCCGGTCTTAATTTATAAAAGATGTTTATCTGCATCTGAGGTGATGAAAAACTTCAATGCACTCAAAGGTAATTATGGATTATAGTAATTACTTAAACAATACATACACCCCCCAACTCATCACATAAGCTAGGCCAGTCATCATAATAAATTGAATGGTGGGCCATTTCCATGAGCCTGTCTCTCTTTTTACAATCGCGAGTGTGCTCATACATTGCATCGCCAATACATAAAAAACCATCAACGAAAGTGCGGTAGCTAAACTGTATACTGGTTTCCCATCAGGCCAAACCGATGCGCGTAATTTTTCTCTTAAGCTACTATTGTCATCTTCCTCGACACTATATAAAGTGGCCATCGTGCCTACAAATACTTCTCTTGCAGCAAAGGAGGTAATGAGTGCAATACCTATCTTCCAATCGTAACCCAATGGCTTTATCACTGGTTCGATTTGCTTGCCTAATATGCCTGCGTAAGAATTCGCGAGTTTATCGGTGTGGTATTGTTTTTCTAAAACAGCTTGTGCTGAAGGATTGGCTTTCACCGCCATTGCATATTGTGTATCTAGTTGATCCATTTTTTCACTAGGTCCATATGAGCTCAAGAACCACAACAATAAACTGATAACAATAATCACCTTACCGGCATCTACCACAAATATTTTTGCTTTTTGGATCATCGTCATGCCTACATTGCCCCAACGTGGTGCGCGATATACAGGTAATTCTAAAATAAAGTAACTCTTCTCTTTAATCTTAATAAAAAACTTAAGAACAAAGCTTGCAGCTAAAGCCATTACAATACCTAATAGATAAAGCGCCATCATGACAAGGCCTTGCAAACTTAAAAATCCAAAATACATTCGCTCGTCAATGACCAATGAAATAAGGATGGTGTACACAGGCAACCTCGCACTACAACTCATAAATGGCGTTACCAAAATGGTCAATAAACGTTCTTTTTTATTTTCAATATTTCTAGCACTCATGATGGCAGGAACTGCACAAGCAAAACCACTGATCATCGGCATAACACTCTTGCCATTCAATCCAACCT
>JACCEA010586866.1_pt1 | contig 15797 bp, 26 predicted proteins | sample 7449851 | NCBI WGS metagenome assembly JACCEA01 (sample SAMN15323453, study PRJNA562643) | freshwater metagenome | isolation source: river surface water | place: USA:Blue River Watershed | collected 2017-08-18 | reverse complement strand
CCATAGAGAGCCGAGAGAACCTTAGTGTCAATCAGACCAATCTCGTCAATCAGTAGAGGCTTGCCCTGTTCAGCCGCCTTTACCAAATCTCCGTCTACCCACTCGAAACCGCCACTTGGTGTCTGAACATAGCCACCAATGAAGTCTGCTAATTCTGTGTCGCCAGAGCCAAGGATAGTGAACAAGTCCTCACCAAAAGCCGCCTCGACCAGAGCAGTTTTGCCACAGCCCGGACTACCATAAAGCAAGGTGTAAAGTTTCTTCGAGCGAGCCATTCGCAACACCTCAACATCAGCGTTGTCAGTAGACCCCCACTTGCGAGCGTGATACGCCATTCCATTCGGGCGAATGTAAGTTCCCTCGCCAACAAGTGCCTCTGTTTCCACAGCAGTTTCCTCTTTCGTTCCTGCCCCACGCTTGGTCAGTTTGCCAGCGTTGGGAAAGTAAGTGTCAAGGGCTGGGTTGGTAGCGAACTTTTCGCTAAGACCCTGACCAGCGATAGATACAATCAGGTCGCCTAGACCCTCAAACATTCTATCAGAGGTCGAAATTCTGTCTTTGGTGTTGAGTTCCTCGAACTCGATTTCTGTGTAATTCGCAGTAGTCATTGTTTGTCCTCTCTACTCTGCGTTTTCGTTTAGTAGTTCGTCTGGGAAACCTAGTTCTTTTCTTGCTCGCATTATTCTACGAACCAGAGCCGAGGGAGTTTCCCATTCCTTAGTGTTCAGCAAGTCCTCCATAGAGAATTCCAGAACGATTGGGGCTTTGTAAAGTTCCCACTTGTTATTGTGGAGGTTGTTCAGGGTCTTTGTCAATTCGACAATCATTTCCTGTGCCATTGGCTCTGGGTCAATGCCCTCTGGTAGTGGAACTACCTTGCCGACATTCTGTTCCTTGCGTTCCGAGAGCGTAGCCTCGTTTGGTGCTGTGTAGCATTTCCAAGGCTTTTTAGGCGACCAAGTAGAAATCTGCCTACGCCAAGTTGATACAGGAACATAGTTCCCCTCGCTATCAAAGCCCTCTGGCGTGATAACGATTTGTGCTGTGTTTACACCTTTGCGGAATTCAAGGTAGAGTGCCTTGCCGATTAGGTTTGCGTGGTCTGACATTGTTTGTCCTTTCGTTTGTCTGACATTACTGACATTACTCTCGTTAGAAGTTCGTGTCAAGTTTATTTTGATTTATTTTTTAGTGGTGAAAATCAACAGGGATTAGGTATTGCTTTTGTGGGTTCTTCGCACAGCGTTCGTGGTAGTCGCGAAGTGAGGCTGTCCAAGAAGATAAGTCATAGATAGCACTCTCATAGTTCCAATCATCACCGAGCAGTTCGATTAGTTTTCCTAGTTTCCAGAAATCGTGAGCAAGGAATGGAACACCTGCTGGATTGTATTCGTCAATCAAAGTTGATAGGTCTGGAATACCTACTGCTGGAACGCACTCACGCATAGCCTGTTTGCGATAGCCGAGAAACCTGTCCATTACATAGTCAGCAAGTTCGGGATTGTCTGCGTAGCAGAGGTAGTTAGGAATGGTGTCCTTGTCCAGAGTGCCAGCCTCAATGAGAGCCTCTTGCTCTGGTGTGATGAAAACCTGACCAGACCAACGCCCAGCGAAGTTCATACTTGCGTAGTCGCTGGCATTGTGCCAATCAGACCAAGCGGGGGTGTGGTCGTTTTCTAAGGTCATCTCGATTTCTCGAAACGCCTCCTCTGGGCTGTCTGCCTCGACCAGAATTATTTGGATTGTGTGAATGATGTGTCCTCTCGTAAAAGTGCCATAAGAGAAGTAAAGCACACACCTCAGACATTTAGCAAGTTATTACGAAAGTTCGTGAAAAGTGTTTATAACGAAATGGTAACGATACGCCTAAAAGCCTTGTGGGTCTATGACAGGCGTGTAACACTCTTCACATACGAACCAAACCTCGTCAGCAGAAAGGACAACAGCAAATGGGTAAAACTCGTCAACGTCAGAGCCAACAACTTCTTCGCAGTTCTCGCACTGAAGTTTTTCTTCAGGTTCGAGGAGACCAGCAGCGATGGCGTGGGTAATGTCAATGTCGCTCGTGAGCAGATGTACTTCGAAGTGTTCCATACGTAACATCTTAGAACATCTAGCGGTTGCCTATTTTAGGCGCGGTTACAGGCCTGTGTCTCCCAAAGACAAGCCACGGTTCGTGGCACGCCATACACTGGCCGAGTGATTAGCTTCGATACTCGCCTTGGCTTCAGGGTCCTCATACAGACGTAGGATGTGCACGCATGGGTCCTCGCCAGCCTCAAAGGCGGTTTCCTCATCCTCGGTCATAGGCAGGCCGTCGTGTGTTTCACATACTGGCGGGCCAGCCCATCCGTTATCAATACCAATCTGTAGCCATGCCTCGAAGTCCATCGGTTAACCTTTCCTGGCCCTATAGCAGGCCGCTGTCTCGATTCTATCAGACGAAGCGGTTCAAACATTAGCAGCGGTTGCATGCCTGCAAGTTTTACATGCCGCTTCGAGTTTGTCAAGCTGCGAGCTTCGCACGAAATCTTCGTTGAAAGTTTCCGCCGGATCCGCCTTCACCCGTCGGCGGGACATCGTTCGTTAAAAGTTTGCGCCCTGCCGGATCCGGGCCCGGCGGCGGGACATCGAATGAAGTTCGTTAAAAGTTTTACCTGGAGTTACTCAACGACGCGGAACACGCCAGTCAACTTCGCCAACACTCGGAGCGAGTTAACGTCGGGTACACCGGAAGCTGCGTCTCCGATATAACCAAGGCTTCGTTGAAAGTTTGCGAAGGCGGCCCTGGTCTTGTGATCAAACTCTCCCCGCGGCGCAGACTTCAAACCAACAGTCATCGAAAGTGCTACCTGGATGAGCGCGACGTACGGGTGCTTCATGCCAAGTTTGATCGAGGGCCCCTGGATGACTGGAATCTCTTTCGTTAAAAGTTCTCCTGGATCCGACATCCGGGAAGCTTCAAGCTCAGCTCGTTGAAAGTTTGGGCGGGCGAAGGCGAGCACGTCGTATGCATAGCGGTTACGTCGATACACACCGTTGCGTGCTGCGAGTCCCTTTGGCGTGCCGCTGTCTGTTTGACCTTCGATGCACTGGAACATCCCATGCTTACTGTAGTGAGAGACGTCGGTTACTATTCCCACGTGTGGCTGGCCGAGATTCGAATCACTGGCGGTTTGGAAGAAGACGATATCTCCAGGCCGTGGATCCTGGAAGATCCGGTTACTTTTAACGAAGCTCGCCAAAGCGCTCGCGGTTGATATAAACGACGGCAGATGCAGGCCGGCCTTCTTTGCACAGACGTCAATGAATGGACCTGCCCATGGAATGCCTGGCCGTCCAACTGCAGAACTAAACATATCGGCTACAGATTGATTCGCCGTGTATCCAACATGGGACTCGGCTTCCTGGATGAGTCGGCTAGCTGCCGTGGATTTCTTTTTGAACATTCAACGTCTCTTCGATCTGCTGCACAAGCAGCGCGGCCTCGTTGGCCCTTGTAGTTAATCTTACATGCTCGATGCGCGTCGATGCCAACTTTACGTCATCGGCAAGTTGCCGGGCCAAAGCCTTCGCAAGTTCTAACGTAGTTTCGTTCATTCTTTTTCTCCGGCTTCCGGTGACTCGTCAGTCACGATCTCAGCGTCGACGATCTTTGGATCCGCCGCTTCAACGTCGTTAGAAGTTATCGCGATCCCCGCTTCGTTTAATCTTGCAGCTGCGTCAGCTGCGTTAACCGCCAAGCGATTCAAACGTTCAGCAATGATGCTGGCCGCGGGGCGGACATCAATGTTGACGTTCGTGTCAAGTTCTACTCCACCCCGGATGCCGGCGCGATCCAAAATCTCCGTGGCAGCTTTTAGCTTGACGGGCTCGGACTCAGCAAACTCCATCATAGTCTCGAGTACGTCGACTGCGTAAGGGGCCGCCTGGGTCAACTTTGCACGAGCTCGTTCAATGTCATCTCCCGGACGATGTTTGATCGAACGTAAGTGCACGCGACATAGCGAGTCATCCTGTAGACGTCCCGATGACCACAACTGGCATCTGATCCCGTCATCTTTGACGGCGGCACATCTCGTTGGAAGTGTAGCGGGTTGACGTTTACCAGACTTAGGCGGTTCATTCTGTTCTTTAGTCCAAGCACGTGTAGCACCTACAACCCAAGGCGGTACGAGATAGTCAGAGGCTTCTTCGGCTAGTAGGTCGTATCCGGTTATGTAATCGCTGTTACGGTTATTAGGGTCTACAAGGAGAGGCCGCTTCTCTCCCAAAGAGATGATGCGCTTCTGAGTGGCCATCTCCTGGGAGACGGCTTGGATCAATCCGGTTGGCACGCCGTTCGTTGCATATACCGGGATCCAGTTCATACGAGCTCGACGTAATATGTGACGGTTCTCATATGTGTCTTCGCAGATGCCGCGATCTGTTTCGTCGATGCCGAGTTCCGATAGGTCTGGACGTAGGTTGACAGCGGTGTCAATTTCTATAATAGGTTTCTCTTCAATCGGCTTGCCGAATGGGTCGGTATCGTCGAGCGCTTCGTTATCCAATGAACGTCCTTCGTTTAAAGTTAGCCGGGCCAGCTGGGGAGAGACTTGTGGCCCGACTAACATTTTTTGAGGTTTTATTATCTAAGTTTCAACGTCGATAAGAACTTCAGTAGAGGTAGTCTCTTCCGTCGAACTAAGTTTTGACGAAGTTCGATAGTTACATTGTTACATGGAGTTCAAAAAGTTTTTTTCGCTCGTGGAGAGAGATAGCAGCATTTTCTCTTTACAAACAAAAGAAAAACCCTGTAAAATCAAGGGGTCTGATTTTGACAGGGTCTCTTTTTAAAATGCTTTGAGAATTAGACGAAAGTTCCGTCTTTCTTTCTCTTGCGATATGCCTTTGGAGTTCTGTTACCTCGGCGTTGTTGTCCTAACTCAAGTTGCTCTTGGACTTCGATTGGGTCGACTTGGTAGTTCCATTTGTTGCCAAGGGTGAAGTGTTTCTTCACATAGCCACGCTTGGTGAGATAGGTAATCATCTCTGGGCTGACTCCGCAGAGTGTCGCAGCGACTTTCCTATCGACCAGCATGACTGCACATCCGTTCTAATCTAGCCATCAACTTTTCTTGGGACTCGAATGGCCGCTGGGTCAGTTGGACTTTGTGGATGGGGCAAAAAGCACTGGCTCTACTTTTTAGCATTAGCCCTCTTTTGAGATACTGGGTGACGTTTCTTTGAAGCCTGTAACTTCTCGAGTTCAGCTTGCTTTTGTTTCTTCGTCTTGAATAGGTTCTTCAACCACTTCTTCATTCGTCATTCCTTCTTCCTGCTCGTCTTGAGCATTCTTTGAGTCTACCCTCTGGGGGTGACATTTCTCACAACTACAATCCCAGACCTTATCGAAATAGGTAATACTAGTTTTACAGTCTTCATGGTTTCCTGTCAAGCACCATCCACATCTGGTGCTACCTGTTGCTCCACGACTCACGCTGGTGGCAACTCGTAGATTACAGATTTGTGGTGCTTGACTCGAACGGTTGGCTCGACATAGGTTTTGAATCCATTGCGATAGGCGTTCATACAGAACGAGTAGTCTTCACCAACATTGGTGTCGAAGTCTAGTTCGAACCATCGAATGTGTTCAATCTTGAACCAAGGTCTATCGCACTTCTCAAAGACACCTTGCTTGATTGCCACGAATCCAAATCCGACTCCGAACACTTCGACAGGTTCATCTGCCATAAAGAAATCTGTCTCATGGACTTTTTCAGGTAGACCTAGTGCATCTCGGAATGAGCAGGCGACAGTTCCATTTGGATGACTCTGATACAAACCTCCGATGATATCTAGTTCGTGTTCGTATAACTTTTGGAAGTCCGAGACTTCCCATTCGATATCCGAATCAATCCAGAAGATTTTGTCGTAGGTGTATTGACCTGCTCCAACCTCTCGCGTATCCCAGTCATTCTGATACAAATCTAAAGCGGTTAGCTCTCGACCTGATGGAATGAATGAACTTGCTTTGGTTAGGAACTTGTAAGTCAGTCCTTGCGAACTTAACCAAGCACAGGTCTTGACCAAACTCTCAACAAAGGCTGGCTCCATACTTTTGCCAGGCGTTGCAATGAGGACATTATAGTGAGGCTTGCTCTCCAACATTCACATCCTCTGGGTAGCACTGACCATTTCGTTCGCAGGCAGTTGGCTTGTTGTCGCAGAGTCCGCAGATTGTTCCCTCTTCACAGTGGGCGCAATCTTTCCAAAGGTCTTGGATAGCGTAGCCATCTTCATCGAAACCAATCTTAGGAATCTGACCCTGACCCTCGCATTGAGGGCAGGTTTCGTAAACAAAGTTTTCTTCAAATGCTGACATTAGAACTCTCCACTTTCGTTTTCGTTTTCGTTTTCTGGACTTCCGATTCTTGCAAGTCTACTGCTCGTTGACATCCACTGCTGTAAGACACGGTTGAGTTCTTTCATCGACATAGAGGAGAACTTGTTTTCCCAGTCTTCGGGATTTATCAGACAAAGTTGAAATGCGTCAATCATCAACAGCACCCGACCATCTCCGGGATTCTCCATAATCTCCTGCATCTGCAGAAGTGGAATCTCCTCAAGTGAGATTAGCTTAACTGCTCCCATTGAAGTCTGAATCTCCATCATATCCACAACATCTTTGAAAGCCTCGTTAATCATTTTGATTCTACGATTATCGTCTCGTTTGCCCATGTGTTAATTTCCTTTCTGTCTTAAACACTGTACCACACTTAGTTCCCAGAGCGACAAGTTCTGCACAATAATGCGTCATAACCTGTTGCCTCAAATTGTACAATACCCTCACGAGTTGTTGGTACAGGACTAACGTTACCCTCTGCACCACACTTATCGCAAATCATATCGATCAGCCACTCAACATCTTTGCCATCATCATACGATGCCAAGATACCTCGAGCCAATGCATGCTCTGGTCCAGGCCCCATAGTCTTACGCAAAAACTTGCGAGCATCTCCAGCTAACAACACTGGTCGAACATTCTTACAAGGACACACCATTCTCGATGGCGTACAAAGAACAATCCCACTCGAACTTACAGTGTGACTATTCATCGGGTGACCACAGGTACAGATTCTCTTATCCCTATCCGGGCGAGACATGCCTTTGATCTTTTCTTCAGCGGTTCGAACTTCTTCAACATCGAAGTCAAAGAACTCGAACGGGTTTTCTTTATTTTCCATATTCACATCCTAGCACAACTTACCAACCTTTTGTCAACCATACTTTACAAGTTACCTCGAGTCTACGAGTTCCGATTAAATATTCTGCCACCCTATACACACGCGCACACGCGTATAGTAAATTAAGTTGACAATCGTAAATAGGTTGACATAGGTTGACATACTATACGTTTTTACCAATTTATTTTTCCTCTTTTCTTATAGTATCTCCAACACCCCTTTTCAGAGATACTATACGTTTCGACTTGACATATTTTCCAAAAGCTCATAGTATCTAATACAGAACTAAAAACTAATACTTTAAGGAGTAAGCAACATGCTAACTATGTCACTCATGCCAATCGCAATTTGGGTCGTTTTATTATCTATTTTTTGGCCTCTGACTCTCGGATATGCCATCCAACACCTAACCAAAAATACCAAAGCAACTACAATACTGACGTCCATTATTACAGTCATCACTCTTTATTTTGCCCTCACCACCCCATACACATACAACATTCTTTTCTATGCAGCCCTCATATCCATAGCCGCAGCTCTCTTTACATGGATGTACGACATGGCGTCATAGCCCAAAATAAAGTCAGCCCGCCCCGAATTTGCTACAATTGAAGGGCTTGGGAGAGCGTACAGAAGGCACTCTCCCCAATGAAAAAGTCCCCCAAAGGAAGAGGACCACTGTTTATTACAGTGGCCCTCATTTTTGCTGCACCAATCTGCATAGCAGAATCAGCGCATGCTACTTCTTTCCAGGGGTCTTCTTTTCAGCGACCTTCTGCAACTGCGCCTGTTCCAACTTCTTTGTATTACGGACAGTCACTATGGTTGCAATCACAATCAGGCTCAACACACCTGCTGCAAAACCAACCCAGAACGAATCCAAGTTCACGGTTACTAGCATCTTCACTCCCTTCTTTAGAGGATATCAACAACCTCGAGTTTACACTAAGTAACCTAAAAACTCAACTAAATCTGCTAAAAAGCAAAAAAGTTAACCCCACAACCATTTCCAACATCGAAAGTCAGATCTCTGACCTTGAAACAGCAATCCAAGATGCAAAAGATGCTAGAACCTCATACGAACGCGCTCAAGCAACCCTCAAGACCCTTCTAAGCGACCTCGAAAAGCAAAAAAGCACTAACGAGACACTTCTAACTCAAAAAACTACTGCCCAAGCAGAGTTAGAGGCAAAGAAGCTCACTCTTACAGAGATTCAAGCAATCCAAACTACTGCACAGGCTTCCCTAGCAGAGACCCGGACTCTTTTGAGCCAAGCACAGACAGAACTTGATGCCTACAACACGTCAATGATTGCCCAGACAGAAGTCAAGAACCAAGCACAGGAAAATCTAACTGCACGTCAAGAGGCTTTCGTCTTAGCAACAGCAGACTTGGAAACTGCAAGTCAGCAACTCGCAATCGCCACCCAAGAACTTCAGCAAGCACAGCACAACTATGACAACAACCTCATTCCAGACCCAGACTGGACAGCACCTACTTATCAAAAAGAAAACATCCGCACAGTTGAGAACACCAGAACAGTAGAAGTACGCACTCAGGTTCCAACCACAACCACCACACTTCAAGAACAAGTAATCCCCAACCTGCTCTTCAACTCAGACTTCTCACGAAGCACAGAGGGTTGGTCTGGTGTAAACCCAGGTTGGCAGGGCTCCAACCCAGCACTTATAGATGGCGAGATTATCTTTTCTTATCAGAACCAAACAGTGAGCCAAGGTCTGTTCTCTGGTCCTTTCCAGAACGCTACCCTCACCTTATCTGCCGACTGGTTTAACAATGATTCCAACACGGGTAGGATAGACAACTACTCGATGACTATCGAGGCTAAGGACATCAATCAAAACACAGTCGGTTCAGCAACCTACAACTCAACTGGAGCACACGACTGGGAGAATAAGTCTGTAACACTTACAGCAACAGGTCCTGTTTCCTACATCACAGTCTCATTTACAGGCGTTGACTCTGGTTTTTGGTACGGAGTTTATGGACCTCACGTTAAGAACCCAGTTCTTCAAGTTTCTCACGGGCAGATGGTGACTGAAACAACCTATGAAGAGGTCATCACTTACGAGGAAGAAACCTACTATACCTACGAGACCTACTACACCACAGAGCTAGTAAAAACCGAAGGAACTCTCAATGTAAAGATTAACGAGGGTGGCCAAGCAACTTTCAACGCACCAGCAGGTGCAACCTTTACCTCATCTAACCTACGCTACGAATCAATCAACAACCCAACTTGCGGGCGTAACATTGCACCAAACATCAACGGACTTTCTAGCATCACAATCCAAGCACTCAACTCTGTTTGGGGTGACCCTTGTGGCGGACAATACAAGCACATCACAGGGACTATCTCGTACCTAGGCGCTCCTACTGCACCACTCATCAAAGACCCAGCACTTCTACCAATTCTTCAACAGAAGCAAGCAGCGTTTACTGAAGCACAAACTAGCTACGACGCAAAACTTTCAACGAAGAACTCGTTGCAAGAACTTAAGACATCGGCAGAAGCAACACTTCTAACGGAGATGCAGGAGCTCGACGCGATCTCAACTTCTTACGAAGCAAAACAAGCAACGGTTCAGGACATCCAGGTTCAGGAACAACAAGCAGTTTCTCAAGTTACAGAAGCTACAACGAACGTCGAAGTTGCTTCATCAAATGTTGTCGCCGCCGAACAAACCTTCCAGGCGGCGTCTACTTTGCACGAAGAATCCACTACTCAGATTAACGAAACAGAAGATCAGGTTACCGAAGCTAAGAAGATCGAATCAACTTCGTTGAATGTTGCTGCACAAACATACACACAAGCATCACAAAAAGCAAGTACGACATCTAACGAAATTGAAGCCATTCCAGAGGAAGGTTCGCAAGAACTTCCCGCAGAGATTACAGCCGACTCCCTACTTGAAACCGACCTCACCCAAGTTGACCCGACAGAGATGACACCAGAGCAGGCTGAAGAACTAAAGGAAGCAGCCCTCGAAGTCTTTGAGACAGCAGTAGAAGGCTCTCCAGAATACGAGCAGGCTCTTGACGCCCTCTATCTAGCAGCCGAGCAGGACGACATTGTGCTTGACCCATCCTTAGCCGCGATTCCGGGTCTAGCAGCCGCTACAGAGCTCGTTAACTTCTTTGGTAACGCAGGGTCAGATATGTCTCCAAAGACTCGTGAAGAGTCAGAGAAGATCGTTGTAACAGCAGTTGTAGCCGCTGGTGCAGCAGTTCAGGCAGCCGCGAGTGCTGCCACCACAGCTTCCGCCCCTTCAGGCGGTTCAAGAAGAATAGGAAAATAATATGAAGAAGTTTCTACTGGGACTATTGAAAGACATTATCGAACAGGCATGGACACTCTTAGGTATGGCTGTTGCGTGGCTCGTACTTGAGGGCTCTGCTAAGACACTAACAGGAAACCTCATCCTGATTACTCTTGCAGTTTGGGTGCTTACGTTCCCTCTACGTCGCGAAAAGGACGACGAGTAATGAAGCGTTTCTTTCTACATTTAAAGTTTTACAACCAACCGGACAAGTACGAGATCCAGAAACTTGCAACGAAGAGCTGGCACAAATACGCGAAGGCGAACCCAAGCAAGCGTTACGATATGACGTTCTGCCAGAACTACTTAGCAGGCTACGAAAAGCACTACAGAACTGCCTATGCAAACACTGCAATCGAATCACTTAACTCAAGCAAGAGTAAAATTAGTAAGTAGAGAACCTCTCTAATATTCACTTCGAAGGAATAAGTAATGGCAAAATCACAGTGGCCGGTTGATGGAAAACCTGGCAAGGCGTGGAAGGTAACCAGTCCATTTGGTTATCGCGTTCACCCAATCAAGAAAACAAAGAAGCACCACAATGGTGTCGATATCTGGCAGGGCAAGGAACCGACCTACCTAGAGGCATGGGCAGATGGCAAGGTTATTGCTGTAAAGCCTAACGACTCACCAACTTCTGGTGGTCACTCAGTAATCGTCCAGTCAACTGTTATGGGCAAGAAAGTCACATGGACTTACTTCCACATGGTCAAAGGTTCAATCAAGGTTAAGGTTGGTCAGAAGATCGAAGCTGGCACAATCATTGGTAAGATGGGCGCAACTGGTTTCGCAACTGGTAAGCACCTCCACTGGGAGATTTGGGCAGGTCACATCAAGGGTCAGCCAATGGCTGGCTTCCACAACGGTAAGGGCTACTACGACCCAATGGCTTTCTGCAAGGCTGTAATTGCTTTTGAAGCTGCTCATCAAGAAGCTGCTAAGGAGACCCCAGAGTCTGCTCCAGTTACCCTGGCTCCGACTCACTCGGTTCCAGAGGTTCCAACTGTTGCAGTTCCAAAGGAAGCTCCAGTTGTTAAGGACGTTGCTCCAGCTACCCCTGCAGCCGCCCCAACAGCAAAGGCAACCCTAAAGGTTGGCTCAAAGGGCGCTCTAGTTAAGGAAGTTCAGAAGAAGATTGGCGTTACTGCTGATGGTGCTTTTGGTCCAAAGACTAGCGCAGCTGTAAAGGCATACCAGACCAAGCACGGAATCCCAGCGACAGGCGTTGTTGACGCTGCAACCTGGGCCAAACTAGGCTAACCGGAAATAAAAGTAATTATTACATAATACAATACGCCGGTAGAAAGAACCCCCCACCTTTCGAGGTAGGGGGGCTTCTTTTACCCGCGATGGCGGGCTTGATAAATCCAGTCGTGGACAGTTCTCACGTTTACATTAAGAATGTCAGAGAGTAGTTGAGCGATTTCCTTGACTCGGAACTGCTGAGCAAGGCTGTAGGCAGCCACAAAACGATCTTTAGCACCCACAAATAGTCCAGAATCCACATAGTAAGTGATATGACGTCTGGCAATCTCGAACTTTAGGCTCTTTGCAGGCGTTGAATGCACCTTTGCACCCCCGTCATACACGCTTAGAATCAGGTCTAAAACGGCCTTCCGTAAGTGTACGACCTTCTTACTGGCATCTTCCAGTGTCTCACCCCACACAGGCACACACAGGGAGCCGACAACCAGTAACTCCCCTTCGAAGTTACCGGACACCCACCACTCAGTACTATAGCCACCATCCGTCTTGATGATTTCAACAGTTGCAAAGAACGAATCTCCGCCCAGATTGATAATCTCAGGGACGTCGACAGCAACAACTTCAGTAGTTTTGTTTCTCATAGCGCCATCCTACCATATCTTAGGCAGGAACGTGCGTCACCCAGTAGTAGTTGCACTTCTCGCAGCATGGCTCATTCCACGCGTCCTCCACAGCATTACCGAAGTCCACATAGAAGTAAGGGTCTTTCTTATAGAGGTTGGCTCTGTGCGTCATAACCACACGATTGAGAGCCTCTGCATTGCTAAACCATTCAGGCATTCCACTGCCCCAGCTATACTCTGCACGTCGACGAAGAGCCATTAGGTTCTCCACGTTCTTATCTGTCTTGATGCCACGCTCGTCAGCCTCACGCACACAGGCGAAGACGTAGTCCCAGAGCGCACCCTCGTGACCTCTCCACATCTTTACTGCAGGGTGATTGCGCCATCCAGCGCGAGGGTCGTCATTACTAAGGACGTTGAGGATCTGGTATCCCTCAAGAATTTGCTTGTTTAGTCGCTTGCTGTCCAGGGCCTTAGCTGACTCACTGAACTCAATAAAAGGTAGAAATGTTTGCATAGTTAGAAATTAGCACTACACAAATAGTTTGTCAAGTCGAAAACCCCCCGATTTCTCGAGGGGTTTTCTTGACAGAAAGGAGAAACATGGCTGATAACGTCCATGCTAGTGCTGGCAACAACTCCCGCACTAACTAAATTGTATCACAATGTTTGCTAAATATGTCGTTTTATGCACGAATAACAAAAGCGAATCCAAGCAAGTTCCAGAGAACATTGAACATAATAGTAGAGATAACGAACTCCCAAAGAGCACGGTCACGCGACCAGAACAAGATGATGAAGATCCCTAGAAGATAAACAAGAAGTCCCGGAATCGAGAACAACCACGACCCCATAGTAACTACGCCATAAGAATCCATTAGGGTGCCACGCGTCCGTTCTTGTTGAAGGCTTCGTAGGTAAGAGGCATCTTCTCTGCGAAGTGGCACTCCATCTGCTCAGCAACCATTTCGATTTCACGCTGAGGGAAACTAGGGAAGTGCGTTCCCTCACGAGTAGTGCGCAACGACAGGAAGTTCATCAAAGCGCGAGCGTTCATAGTTACATACATAGAGGAGTACAAACCAACAGGAAGAACTCCACGAGCAATCTCTCGGGCTACACCAGCGCGCAACATCTTCTGATACTCCTCATAGGCAGCCTTGTTCGCATTGTAACTTGAGCGATAAACAGTAGCCAACTGACTAATGTCTCCAAGCTCAAACTCGTAAGCACCTGGCTTACCTTTTTGAACCAACTTACGTTCTAGGTTAGGGACGTAGAACACAGGCTCCAGCTCCTTATAGCGACCCGACTCTTCGTTGTAAGAAGCAATACGGTGTCGCATAAACTCGCGGAATACGAAGATGGGAGCCTCGATGTAGAAGGTAAAAGCGTTGTGCTCGAACGGAGAACCATGACGATCTCGCATCAGGTAGTTGATTAGTCCGGCTTCTTTTTCTGGAGTGCTCTCCACAGCACCAGTTGATACGCGGGCAGCCAGTGTTACTGCCGAGTCCGAAGCCATGCTCTGCACGAGCTTAACGGTCATGTCACTGCGGTATTTGATATCCATAACGCAATACTAGCACAGCAATTTGTTATTCGTCAATACGAAGATACACAATGGACGTCCACGGGTAGAACACAGTATTGCGTTTTACCTGAACAAGAACCCCCACAGAAGTCTCGTCAAGAACTACACCCTCAGCTGCACCCATTTCCGATACATATCGAAGTCCGATGGAAACCTTTTTTCCGACAAAAGAGTTAGTAGACAATATCAGGTTCCTCAACATTCATAAGACAAACACGTTCATGTTTAATCTTACACCCTTCGCTGCAGTACCAGACTTTACCTTCCCCAACAACAAACCTCTGATCAGACAAATCAAACTCAGACTCGCAGCACTCACAGGTCCTAAAGAACGACATTGCAGGAGGCTCAAGGCAATCCTCATTATGTAGGAGGATAGGCTCACCAGTATCTACTGCAGCCCACTCACTATAAGTCTCTTCATCTTCATCCGAAAGATCTTCACCACATCTAAAGCAACGGTAGTCCGGCTCAGGGTAATCCTCTATGCCAAATTCAGGCTCAGTAGACAATGTCCGGTTCCTCATATTTACCAGGAATCAGAGATTCATCTAACCAGCGCTCCACGATACCCCTACGTTCATGCGGCTCAAGGTCCACAAACATTTGATAGGTGTATTCAGTGGACTTAACGAGAGCGTATCTAGCAAACGTATCTTCAGCTATATTCATAGCACGGTACTTGATTATGTAAGGCACATACTCCCCACCAGTTTCCCCTTGCAGTTCGAGCAGAGGCTTAGCAAAGAGAACCATACCTTTGTGGTTGATTCGAATATCAGTAGACAATGTCAGGCTCCTCACCATAATTAAAATCTGGACGTCGACTACCGCCAACTGGACCAGCAACCCTAACAAGTTGGTTAGCCATCACACCTACAGACTTCGCATACCTCCGCCCATCAGCTGGAATAAGATCCACTGTATGCTTAACAGACTCTGTGCCCATAAAAGATATGTCAATGCCGACAACTTCATAAACCGGAGCAGTATGTATGTCAAGGCTATTTTTAAAGACAACGTAGTCTCCAACACGTAAATCAATAGACAATATCTGGCTCCTCTCTATTAGCAGACTTATAACCAGACTGCGTCACCCAAGCCATAGCAACTCTTCTGATCTCTGACTCAAACATACCAGAGCAGACTGGATACATGCGAATCCGTAGATAGGCATACTCATCTACGTCCATCCCAGAAGGGATAGGAGACCCAGCAATGGAGTCCACAAAGTTAGGCATCGCAATCGTATACCCATTCCAATTAACCATTACTATTCCAGACACCACCTTCTCCTTTCTCTAATCAGTAGACAATATTTGGTTCTTCTCCAAACACCTGCGGTTTATATATTACACTCTCACGCGAAGATTTTATCCAAGCTTTTACAGCCTGAAGTTTCAACCAATCGCTTAGTTCAGAAAACCTCTCCCTCTCCAACCGAGCAGGCACAGCACTTAGGAACGTCGGAAGCATGTTTAAAGTAACCTTACCACCATCCTCAGCCAATCTCAAAGCAACTCCATGCTCTAGAAGAATCGTACTCCTGTAGTTCTGGGCGATAATAGTATGCCCACCCACAGTAATCTTTAGGTCAGTAAACAATGTTTGGCTCTTCTACGTCAGGGTTTGTAACAACGATAACCTTATCGACGTCGATCTCAATCAATTTGTCAGTAGGCAGCATACCAAACCCACGCAAAGTGTAAGTGTGCTTTCCGCCCCCACGAGACTCCTTCACTATGAAGTGTCTACGCCCCTCGTACATGGCAATCACGTTTGGGAAGTTATCCATCTGCTCTT
>JACCEA010158726.1_pt1 | contig 15801 bp, 15 predicted proteins | sample 7449851 | NCBI WGS metagenome assembly JACCEA01 (sample SAMN15323453, study PRJNA562643) | freshwater metagenome | isolation source: river surface water | place: USA:Blue River Watershed | collected 2017-08-18 | reverse complement strand
GGGCGCGGTCAAGCACTCGATGGCAAGCCTGCCCCCCAGTGCAGCGACATCCTCGCGCTGCAGGGAAGACCGCTCAACCCGATGGAGCGCGGTCCCATCCACGAGATCCTGGATGTCGGCGTCAAAGCGATCAACGGCATGCTGACGATTGGCCGTGGTCAGCGTCTGGGCCTGGTGGCAGGCTCAGGTGTGGGCAAAAGCGTGCTGCTGGGCATGATGACCCGCTTCACCGAGGCCGATGTGGTGGTCATTGGCCTGATCGGCGAACGTGGCCGCGAGGTGCAGGCCTTCATTGAGGAATCCCTGGGGCCTGAAGGGCTGGCCAAATCGGTGCTGATCGCTGCGCCTGCCAATGAATCGCCAGTGCTGCGGCTCAAGGCCACGCACATGACGCATGTGATCGCCGAATACTTCCGCGACCAGGGTAAAAACGTGCTGATGCTGGTCGACAGCCTGACGCGGGTGGCGCACGCCCAGCGCGAAATCGGTCTGGCTGTTGGCGAACCGCCTACCGCCAAAGGCTACCCACCCTCCGTGTTTGCCTTGCTGCCCAACCTGATTGAACGGGCCGGTGTCGGGCGTCACGGCTTTGGCTCCATCACCGCCATCTACACCGTGCTGGCCGAGGGCGACGATGCGAACGACCCGATCGTGGATATCGCGCGTGCCTCGCTCGATGGCCAGGTCATGCTCTCGCGCAAACTGGCCGATGCCGCGCATTACCCGGCGATTGACCTCAATGGCTCGATCTCGCGTGTGATGCAGAAACTCCTCTCGCATGAAGACCTGCTGATGGCCAACCGCTTTCGGCGCCTGTGGTCACTGTATGAACAAAATCAGGACCTGATCCAGGTCGGTGCCTACGAAGCCGGCTCCAACCCGACGCTCGATGAAGCCATCCGCTTGCGCCAGGAGATGGAGCATTTCCTGCGCCAAGACATGCATGTCTGCGAGAAAGAAACCACCACCCGCCAGAACCTGCGGGCACTGTTCAACACCTGAGGATTGGAGAAGCGCGATGCAAGCCCGTCAATGCTGGACTGTTCTGGCCCGCAAGGCCGATGACCAATGCGAGCGCATACAACAACAGCTGGCCAACATGCAGCAACGGCTCGAAGGCCTGCAAGCCAATGAACGCCGGTTGCGTCAACTCTATGCCGAATACCACCAGCGCATGACCAGCCCCGGCACCCATTCCCAAGGCATGCAGGACACCATCCACCAGCGGCAGTTCATGCAGCAAATCAGTGCATTGCTCGACAAAGTCATGCAGGACCAAACCATCACCCAAAAGGCCATGGCACAAACGCGTCTGCAATTGACGGCAGCCCAGCAGGAAAAGATGAAAATGCAGAGCCTGGTCGAGCAGGATTTGCATCGGCAAAGAACCCTGGAAAAACTCAAGGACCAGCGGGCCATGGATGAGCTTGCGCTGCGACAGTTCCATCTGCGCCACCAGCCAGGCCATGCCTGATTTTTCTGGAAAGCTGAAGCACCATGAAACGCATCCTGTTTGAAATCATTCTGGTCATTGGCCTGGGGGTGGCGGGCTATTTCGCCTGGGCACAACACAAGGCATCGAGCAGCACAGGCGGCCAACTCAAGGAGTTGACCGAACAGAAAAGTGAACTGGAGAGCAAGCTCGACACCGCCGAAAAACAGCTGCAGCAACAGGCTGAATCGATCCAGCAAATGGGCCCCAAGGCGCAACAGCTGGATGCGGCACGAGGGGCACTGTCAGGCGGACAAGTTCTTGATGATTTGGAAAAACTCTACAGCGGCAAGAAAGGTCTGAGCAACGAGCAACAGCTGGGCCTGGGTGTGGTGCGACTGCTGAGCAAAGGTCCGCAAGACCAGGGCGCGCTGCAGGCCCTGAACAAGACACTCGAACAGATTGACTGGAACCGCAACCAGAAAATCATCTGCGCCACACAGAACGCGCTGGCAGCAGCCGGCAAGGACGTGAAGGTGCTGGCCGAATGTGCAAAGACCGTCTCCCTCAGTCCTGCGTCAGCCGCCGCACCTGCAGCCTCCGCGGCATCGGAGTCGGCCTCGGCGGCCAAAGGCACGGACAGCAAAAAACCCTGAGCCTTGGCGCTGCAGGAACACCCCCCGCGCGCAAAGATCTGAATCTGTAGGAGCGCGCCCCCGCGCGCGAAGATCTGAATCTGTAGGAGCGCGCCCCCGCGCGCGAAGGCCCTCGGTGAGCAAAACGATTACCCAAGCGCAAAACTTTCGCGCGCAGGGGCGCGCTCCTACAACCTGGAGTTTGCGCGCACAGCGCCGTGTTCTCAGTTCGCCCTGAACGCCTCGCGCTTGTCCTGGGCAACCTATCGATCGCACTGCGCTTGTCGAAGGGCTCACAAAAGGCTTCGACAAGCTCAGCCCGAACGGACACTCGCCAACCCGAACGGTAGCTCGCTTCGGCCTTCACTCAATCCGCTGGCACCACCGAACCGCGCGCCAGGGCTTCGCGTGCTTGCCGCCATACTTCTCGAGGCGGCAAGGGCTTGAGCTTGTGATTGCTCCAGACCTGGCGCCATAAACGCCCACCGCGCTGGCCGTGGTAGAGGCCCAGCATGTGGCGTGCAATCGCGTACCAGGGGCAGCCGTCTTCGGCATGTGCACGTTCCATGTAGGCCACCATGGCCTCTTCCACCGCCTCGCGGGTCGGGATCGGGTGCGGGTCGTCAAAGAAATCCGCGTCCCAGGTGGTCAACAGCCAGGGGTTGTAATAGGCTTCACGGCCGATCATCACGCCGTCGGCATGCCGAAGGTGCGATGCGATCTCTTGGTTGGTCTTGATACCGCCATTGACCGCGATCGTCAGTTGCGGGAAATCCGCTTTGAGCCGGTAAGCCAGTTCGTAACGCAAGGGCGGGATTTCGCGGTTTTCCTTGGGAGAGAGGCCATCGAGCCAGGCATTGCGGGCGTGCACGATGAAGACCTCGCAGCCCGCCTCGCTCACGGCGCCCACAAAATCGCGCACAAAGTCGTAGCTTTCGATGCGGTCGATGCCGATGCGGTGTTTCACGGTGACCGGAATGTCCACCACATCGCGCATGGCCCGGACAGCCTCGGCCACGGTGCGAGGCTCGTTCATCAGGCAGGCACCAAAAGCCCCGCGCTGCACCCGGTCCGACGGACAGCCGCAGTTGAGGTTGATCTCGTCGTAACCCCATTCCTGACCCAGTTTAGCGGCCATGGCCAGATCGACGGCTTCGCTGCCGCCCAACTGCAAAGCGACGGGATGTTCTTCTGCATTGAAGCGCAGGTGGCGCTGCACGCTGCCGTGCGTGAGCGCCCCGGTCGTCACCATCTCGGTATAGAGCAAGGTGTGGCGCGTGAGCAGGCGATGAAAAAAACGGCAATGGCGGTCGGTCCAGTCGAGCATCGGCGCCACCGACAAGCGCCACGGGCTGAAACGGGAAGAAATCTCGGACATGCCCGAATTATCCCCGCATGAAAAAAAGAACCCCGCCGAGGCGGGGTCCTGGTCGAGAGCAGGGACCGGTCAGCCCATGTGCAGACCACCGTTGACGGAGAAATCGGCGCCGGTGGCGTAGCCGCCCTCTTCGCTGGCCAGCCAGGCAATGATGGAGGCGATTTCGCTGGGCTTGCCCAAGCGCTTGACCGGCACGGTGGCCACGATCTTTTCCAGCACGTCGGGGCGGATGGCGTTGACCATGTCGGTGCCGATGTAGCCGGGGCTGACGGTGTTGACGGTCACGCCCTTGGTGGCGAGTTCCTGCGCCAGCGCCATCGAGAAGCCATGCATGCCGGCCTTGGCGGCCGAGTAGTTGGTCTGGCCCGCCTGGCCTTTTTCACCGTTGACCGAAGAGATGTTGATGATGCGACCCCAGCCCCGCTCGACCATGTCGGGCACGACCTGTTTGGTCACGTTGAACATGGAGTCCAGGTTGGTGTTCATCACCGCGTCCCAGTCTTCCTTGCTCATTTTCAGGAACATGCGGTCCTTGGTGATGCCGGCATTGTTCACCAGCACGTCGATCGGGCCATGCTCGGCCTTGGCCTTGCTGAAAGCTTCCACCGTGGAATCCCAGTCACCGACGTTGCCCACCGAGGCGTAAAAGGTGTAGCCCTGCGCTTTTTGCTCATCCAGCCACTTGTTGTAGTCGCGCGTCGGGCCGCAACCGGCAATGACCTTGAAGCCTTCCTTGTGCAGGCGCTGGCAGATGGCGGTGCCGATGCCGCCCATGCCACCGGTGACGTAAGCAACTTTTTGACTCATGGTTTGTCTCCTTTGTTATGAGTGCTGAGGGATAGGAAAAATCAGACGCGTTCAAGTGCGAGCGACACACCCATGCCACCGCCAATGCACAGCGCGGCCAAGCCCTTGTTGGCCTGACGACGCTGCATCTCATGCAGCAGGGTGACGAGGATGCGGCAGCCCGAGGCGCCAATGGGGTGCCCAATCGCGATGGCGCCCCCGTTGACGTTGACCTTGAGCGGATCGATGTCGAGCGCCTTGTTGACGGCACAGGCCTGTGCGGCAAAGGCTTCATTGAGTTCGAACAGGTCCACGTCCTGCGCTTTCCAGCCGGCGCGGGCCAGGGCTTTTTGCGAAGCCGGCACCGGTCCCATGCCCATGGTGGCCGGGTCCAGGCCAGACGTGCCGAAAGCGGCAATGCGCGCCAGCGGCTTGAGGCCCAGGGCAGCGGCCTTTTTGGCGGTCATGACCACGACGGCGGCAGCACCGTCGTTGATGCCCGAGGCATTGCCAGCGGTCACCGAGCCGGCTTTGTCAAACGCAGGGCGCAGACCGGCCAGGGCTTCGGCATTGGTTTTCTTGTTGATGTATTCGTCGGTATTGAAGACCAGCGGGTCGCCCTTTTTCTGGGGCATGACGACGTCGACGATTTCGTCCTTGAACTTGCCGGCATCCTGCGCGGCCGCAGCCTTGCGCTGGCTGGCCAGGGCGAGTTCGTCCTGCATCTCGCGGGTGATGCCGTGGGCCTTGGCCACGTTCTCGGCGGTGATGCCCATGTGGTATTGGTTGTAGACGTCCCACAGACCGTCGACGATCATGGTGTCGACCATGTTCCAGTTGCCCATGCGCATGCCATCGCGGCTGCCGAGGAGCACATGGGGCGAGGCGCTCATGTTTTCCTGGCCACCGGCCACCACGATTTCGCTGTCGCCCCAGGCCACGGCCTGCGCGGCCAGCATGACGGATTTGAGACCCGAGCCACACACGGCATTGATGGTCAGGGCCGGGGTTTCCTTGGCCACACCGGCCTTCATCATGGCCTGGCGTGCGGGGTTCTGGCCGGCGCCAGCGGCCAGAACCTGGCCCATGATGACTTCACCGATCTGGTCGGATTGCAGGCCAGCACGGGCGATGGCCTCCTTGATGACGATGCTGCCCAGTTCGGGCGCAGCCACTTTGGCGAGGGAGCCTCCAAACTTGCCCACCGCTGTACGGGCGGCTGAAACGATGACGATGTCTTCCACTTTCGAGTCTCCTTCTGACAGAAATCAGGCTTTTGCCTTCACATAACGGCCGGGTGCCGGCTCGATCGCCTTGTATTTGGCACCTTTGCCGTATCCCTTGGGGGCAGCGATCTGCTTGCCCGCATGCGTCTTGAGCCAGCTGGACCAGTCCGTCCACCAGCTTCCGGGCAGCTCCTTGGCGCCCGCAATCCAGTCGTTCACGTCTTTCGGGAACTTGCCTTCTGCACCCAGCCAGTGGCTGCGCTTGTTGGCCGCTGGCGGGTTGATCACGCCGGCAATGTGCCCCGAGGCCCCCATGACAAAACGCTTCTTGCCTGGTAGCACCTGCGTGCTGGCGTAGGCTCCGCCGATGGGGACGATGTGGTCCTCGCGCGAACCATAGATGTAGACCGGCAAATCGACCTGCCGCAGGTCCACCTTCTCGCCACAAACTTTGGCCTTGCCCGGCTTGATCAGGTTGTTTTCAAGGTAAGTGTTGCGCAGGTACCAGGCGTAGAACGGGCCAGGCAGGTTGGTCGAGTCGCTGTTCCAGTAAAGAAGGTCGAAAGGCGGAGGGGTTTCGCCCTTGAGGTAGTTGCCCACCACATAGTTCCAGACCAGGTCATTGGGCCGCAGGAAACTGAAAGTGGAAGCGAGGTCCTGGCCCTTGAGCAGCCCGCCCTTGCCCATCTGCATTTCACGGAACTTGACGAAGTTTTCGTCAATGAATACATCCAGGATGCCCGTGTCGGTGAAATCGATCAATGTGGTCAGGAAGGTGGCGCTGGCCACAGGCTTCTCGCCACGCGCGGCCAAAACCGCCAGCGCAGTCGACAGGATGGTGCCGCCCACACAGAAGCCCAGCGCATTGATCTTGGGTGCGCCGGTGATCTCCTGCACCGTCTCGATCGCCTTGATCGCCGCTTGTTCGATGTAGTCGTCCCATGTCTTGTCGGCCATGGACGTGTCGGGATTGCGCCAGCTGACCACAAAAGTGCGGTGGCCCTGGCTCACTGCGTAACGGATGAAGGAATTCTCCGGCTGCAGGTCCAGGATGTAGAACTTGTTGATGCAAGGCGGCACCAGCAGGAAGGGGCGCTCGTAGACCTTGGCCGTGAGGGGTTTGTATTCGATCAGCTGGAAGAACTCGTTTTCAAATACAACGGCACCTTCGGTGGTGGCGACATTTTTGCCTACCTCGAACAGGCTTTCATCCGTCATCGACACATGGCCTTGCTGGATGTCGTGCACCAGGTTCTTGACGCCCTTGGCAATGCTCTCGCCTTTGGTTTCGAGGGCTTTTTTCTGGGCCTCGGCATTGAAAGCAAGAAAATTGCTCGGCGCTGCAGCAGCCACCCACTGTTCCACCGCAAAACGAACCCGGCTGCGGGTTTTGGGGTCTGCATCCACCGCCTCGGCCAGGCCCATGAGGGTACGGGCATTGAGCAGGTAGGTGGCGGCATTGAACGCCGCAACAGGGTTGCTGTTCCAGGCCTCCCCCGAGAAGCGACGGTCCTTGATCTGCAAGCTGTTGTGCAGGCTCTGGTTCCACAGCTCCGTGGCGTCCTTGAAATACTGCATCTGCAAGGCCTGCAGCTTGTCGGCATGAAACTTCAGCTGCGGCACAGGCGCCAAGTCCTTGGAAAGGCCACCCAGATCGATGGACTGGAAATGCTGCATGGCCTGTGCAAAACTCTTGCCCAGGTTTTGCTGAAAAGCTTCACCCATTTGGGACCAGAATTGCGGGGTGGCTTCCATCATGTTCGTCTCCTGTCCTGCCATCGTGTGTGGATTCACTGTTTGTGCAGTGTCCTCGACTTCATTGTCACCAAAATTACAAAAGTTTCAGAAACGTACCTGAAAAAAACATGTACCTCGTCGTGATCGCCTGGATGTATGTGGTTCTGCTGATGAGCCTGGCCGAGGCCTTTTCCTCGCAAGGCTCCCTGCTTGGAGCCCTCGTGACCTTTGTGCTGTACGGCGTGCTGCCGCTGTCGATCGTGGTCTACATCCTGGGTACGCCCGCACGCAAAAGGGCACTTGCGCAACAGGCCCAGTCAGAGGCGCCAGATGCAGGCGGCCATGCGTCCGGTGGTGCCAAGACGGGCAGCGTCCCTGCGGTGGGAGAAGAAGAGCGCCGGCCGTGAGACGGTGCACCAGTGCGGCGAGCTGTCATTTCCATCCACCTGCGTCAGCCCCAGGCGAAGCAGCCGTGCACGGGCCAGTGCAGGCAGATCGGCCAGCCAGCGATCGCCCTGAGCCGGCTTGAACGCCCCGGTCAATTCGGGTTGGTCCACCAGAAAAGCCTGTCGCACCTCCGGCCCCACCTCAAAAGCCTGGGGGCCGATGCAAGGCCCCAGCCATACACCGGTGGTCTCGGCCATGGCCCCTCGGGCTTTCAATGCGGACCACAGTGCCTCCAGCACCCCCACCCCCTGCTGCCCCGCCAGGCCACGCCAGCCTGCATGGGCGGCAGCCACCCACTGGCCGCGCACGTCCCACAACAGCACCGGCAGGCAATCGGCCACCATGATCGTGCAGGCCAGTCCAGCGGCGAAGGTGAAACAGGCATCCGCCACAGCACCATCCGGGGTCTGCGCATCGAGTTCAAGGACGCCTGTCCCATGCACCTGCTTGAGAAAGACAGGCCGCACCCCCAGCGCGTCGGCCAGCAGCTGGCGGTTGGCCTGCACACGTTCAGGCGCATCCCCCACATGGTCACCCAGATTGAAGCTGTCCCACGGCTCCACGGAGTACCCGCCTTCGCGGGTGCTCATCCAGGCGCCGATGTTCGCAGGCAGGTCCGGACAATTGAAATGATTGGCGGGTTGCATGCTGCAAGCATAAGGCGAAAGGGACAGACGCCCTGTTCGCTGGTGTCTAATCGTTGCCATGCAGGATGAAGCCGCACCCCCTCCGCTGGCCTGGCTGGAACCGGGCGACCCGTTCCCGCCCGTGACCATGGCCTGGGGCGCCAACAGCCCCGCCAGTGGCTTGCTGGCCGGCAGTCAGACACTCAACGCCGATCAGCTGATCCAGGCGTATCAGCAAGGCATCTTTCCGTGGTACAGCCCCGGGCAACCCGTGCTTTGGTGGAGCCCGGATCCGCGCATGGTGCTCGATCCTCAGGCTTTCCGGTTTCACCGGTCCTTGCAGCAGTCGCTGCGTCGCTGGCTGGCCCGGCCCGGCGTTGAGCTGGTGTTTGACCGAGCATTTGCCCAGGTGATCACACAGTGCGCCAGCCAGGCACGCCCGGGCCAGACGGGCACCTGGATCGTGCCGGCCATCGTGCAGGCCTACACCGAACTCCACCACCGGGGTCTGGCCCACAGCGCCGAACTGTGGCAGAACGGCCAGCTCATTGCAGGCCTGTACTTCGTGGCCATGGGCCGTGCCGTGTTTGGCGAATCCATGTTCACCACGGTGCGCGATGGCTCCAAGATGGCCCTTTGTCTTCTGGTCAGCGTGGCCCGCCACCATGGCGTTCGCCTCATCGACTGTCAGCAAAACACCCGGCATCTGGCTTCGCTGGGTGCTGCCGAGATGCCACGCGAACAGTTCCTGAGCCAGATACAGTCGGCGCAACAGCAACCGCCCATCAACTGGGCGAGGGAAACCCTATACTGGCACGAATTGTTCCCCCAAACGCCGTGACCCTGCTTCAGGACATTCCTCTTCAGGCGATCCAGTTCTACGCGACTGCGCCCTACCCTTGCAGCTACCTGCCAGAGCGTCAGGCACGCTCGCAGGTGGCCACCCCCAGCCACCTCATCCACAACGAAACCTATTCAGACCTGGTGGGCAAGGGTTTCCGTCGCAGCGGCATGTTCACTTACCGCCCTTATTGCGACGGTTGCCAGGCCTGCACGCCATTGCGCGTGAATGTCGAACAATTTGCGCCCTCACGCAGCCAGCGCAGGAGCCTGAGCCGGCACGGCCATTTGCAGGTCCGCGTGATGAACCTGCATTTCGACCAGGAACACTACAACCTCTACCTGCGCTACCAGCACGGCCGTCATTCCGGCGGGGGCATGGACCATGACAGCGTGGACCAGTATGCGCAGTTTCTGCTGCAAAGCCGGGTGAACTCCCGCTTGGTCGAGTTCCGTGAACCCGGCAGCAATGCATTGAAGATGGTCAGCATCGTGGATGTGCTCAACGACGGCATTTCCGCCGTCTACACGTTCTATGAACCGGCTGATGCCGGTGCGAGCTACGGCACCTATGGCGTGCTCTGGCAGATCAAGCAAGCCAGGCAACTCCAGCTCCCCCATGTGTACCTGGGCTACTGGATCGAAGAAAGCCCGAAAATGAATTACAAAGCCCTCTTCAAACCCTGTGAAGTCCTGATTCACGGGAATTGGCAAGCCCTGTGATCGGCCACACCGCATTTCACGACATAAAATCACCTTTTCTTCCAGCAGTCCCATGAGAAAAGCCGACAACGCCGTTTCAGCCACGCCGACCATCCAGGTGATCGAACGCATGTTCACCCTGATCGATGTGCTGGCCAGCCGCGAAGATGCCATTTCCCTCAAGGAAATCAGCGAAAAAACCGGACTGCATCCTTCGACCGCGCACCGCATCCTCAACGACCTGACGGTAGGCCGTTTTGTGGACCGGCCTGAAGCGGGCAGTTATCGCCTGGGCATGCGCCTGCTGGAGCTGGGCAACCTGGTCAAGGGCCGCCTGAATGTGCGCGACGCCGCACTGGCCCCGATGCGTGAACTGCACAAACTGATCCAGCAACCCGTCAACCTGAGCGTGCGGCAAGGTGACGAAATCGTCTACATCGAACGCGCCTACAGCGAGCGTTCGGGCATGCAGGTGGTGCGCGCCATTGGCGCTCGCGCTCCGCTGCACCTGACCTCGGTTGGCAAGCTGTTCCTCGCAGCAGACGATCCGGTCCGGGTTCGCGCTTATGCCACGCGTACCGGGCTGTCCGGCCACACCCGCAACAGCATCACTCAGCTGCCTGTGCTGGAGCGTGAACTCTCCCGCGTGCGCCAGTACGGCATGGCCCGTGACAACGAAGAGCTGGAAATGGGCGTGCGCTGCATTGCCGCAGGCATCTACGATGACCAGGGCAAGTTATTGGCAGGTCTGTCGATCTCGGCACCGGCAGATCGGCTGGACGAAGAATGGCTGGCGAAGCTGCAAGCCACCACCGAACAGATTTCAGCGTCCCTCGGCTACAAGCCCTCACACAGCTGAAAACCCGCAATAAAAAAAACCGCCCGATTTGGATCGGGCGGTTTTTTACCATCGCATTAACCTTGGCGGGCAATGATCGGATGGCTGGCGGTTGTTGGGCGACCGGAGGTTTCGAGCCAGCGACGCACCCGCTCGGCATCTGCAATCCGGCTGAGCTTGCCGGCAGAATCCAGGAACACCATGATCAGCTTGCGGCCTGCCACTTGGGCTTGCATGACCAGACACTGGCCGGCCTCGGAAATGTAGCCCGTCTTCTGCAGACCGATATCCCATTGGGGGCTCTTGACCAGCCGATTGGTGTTGTTGTATTGCAGTGTGCGGCGACCGACTTCGATCTCGCGGCCGGGTGAAGTGGACAGTTCACGAAGCACCGGCTCTTTGTAGGCGGCAGCAACCAGGGTGGCCAGATCGTGCGCGCTGGACTGGTTGCGGCTGGACAGCCCTGTCGGCTCGACATAGCGGGTGTCTCGCATGTTGAGCATCTGGGCACGTGCGTTCATGCGCCCCACGAAATTGTCGAGCCCGCCCGGGAAGGTCCGGCCCAGCGCATGGGCTGCACGGTTTTCGCTGGACATCAGCGCCAGATGCAGCAGATCGCCACGGGAGAGCACCGAACCCACCGCCAGACGGGAGCTGCTGCCCTTTTCGGTGTCCACGTCGTCCTGGGTAATGGTGATGAGTTCAGACATCGGCAGCCGCGCTTCGGCAATCACCAGGCCCGTCATCAGCTTGGTCAAAGAGGCAATTGGCAGCACCGCCTGGTCGTTCTTGCGCAGCAGAACTTCGTTGGTGTCCTGATCGATCACCAGGGCGACACTGGAACGCAGATCCAGGGGGTCGTTGACGGCGTGCAAGCCAGCCATTTGTCCATAGGACGGGCGGCCAGCAATGGCTGGTGCAGCCTTGCTTGCACGGGCAATGCGCGGACTGCGGTTTTGCGTCGCCGATTTGGCCACTTTCTTCTTGGCAGATACCGACGTGCGCTTGTGGCCAGCGTCACTTTGTGCCCACGAGGACGAAGCCATGGGCAGGCTGACACAAACCCCCAGAACACCGCCGATCAACAGCTGGGCCAAGGTATTCGAATGACGGGCAAAATCAAACAGCGACATGCAAAAAGATGACAAATTCAATAAAACTTTTTGAAGTGTACACGTGAAAAAAAAGTCACGCAAGATCAATCACTTGCGCGACTTCGTTGAAGCACCGTGCAAAGTCCGGTGCGGGTCAGGTCAGCCCTGTGCAGCCACCCGGTCGGCCTTGCTTTGGAGCTTGTTCAGAGCACTCAGATAAGCCTTGGCAGAAGCCACGACGATGTCCGGGTCGGCACCGACGCCATTGACCACGCGGCCACTGTTTTGCAGGCGAACCGTCACCTCGCCCTGGCTTTCGGTCGAGCCGCTGATGGCATTGACCGAATAAAGCACCATTTCAGCACCACTCTTCACATGTGACTCGATGGCCTTGAGAGAGGCATCGACCGGGCCGTTGCCGGTGGATTCACCCTTGACTTCCTTGCCGTCGACCGTGAACACGATGGTGGCCTGCGGTTGCTCGCCGGTTTCACTGCGTTGCGAAAGGGAAACGAAGCCGTACTGCTCCTTTTCGCTGGTCACGCTCTCGTCGCTGACCAGTGCGAGGATGTCCTCGTCAAAAATCTCGCTCTTGCGGTCGGCCAGTTCCTTGAAGCGGGTGAAGGCGTTGTTGATTTCGGTTTCGCTCTCCAGCTCCACGCCCAGATCCTGCAGGCGCTGCTTGAAGGCGTTGCGGCCAGACAATTTGCCCAGCACGATCTTGTTGGCACTCCAGCCCACGTCTTCGGCGCGCATGATCTCGTAGGTGTCACGGGCCTTGAGCACGCCATCCTGGTGGATGCCCGAGGCGTGGGCGAAGGCGTTGGCCCCCACCACCGCCTTGTTGGGCTGCACCACAAAACCGGTGGTCTGGCTGACCATGCGGCTGGCAGCCACAATGTGCTGGGTGTCGATGTTGACGTCCAGACCAAAGTAATCACGACGGGTTTTGACCGCCATGACGACTTCTTCGAGCGAGCAGTTGCCGGCGCGCTCGCCCAGACCGTTGATGGTGCACTCGACCTGACGGGCCCCGCCGATCTTCACACCGGCCAGCGAGTTGGCCACGGCCATGCCCAGGTCGTTGTGGCAATGCACCGACCAGATGGCCTTGTCGGCGTTGGGCACCTTCTCGCGCAGGGTCTTGATGAAGTTGCCGTACAGCTCGGGGATGGCGTAGCCCACGGTGTCGGGGATGTTGATGGTGGTGGCGCCTTCGGCAATCACGGCTTCGACCACGCGGGCCAGAAAGTCGATCTCGCTGCGGTAACCGTCTTCGGCGCTGAACTCGATGTCGGCGCAGAGGTTGCGGGCAAAACGCACGGCCTGTTTGGCCTGCTCCAGCACCTGCTCGGGCGTCATGCGCAGCTTCTTTTCCATGTGCAGCGGCGACGTGGCGATAAAGGTGTGGATGCGGCCGCTGTTGGCGCCCTTGAGCGCTTCGGCTGCGCGCGCGATATCACGGTCGTTGGCACGCGAGAGCGAGCAGACGGTAGAGTCCTTGATGGCGTTGGCAATCGTCTGCACCGCCTCAAAGTCGCCGTTGGAACTGGCGGCAAAACCGGCTTCGATGACATCCACGCGCAGGCGCTCGAGCTGGCGTGCGATGCGCAGCTTTTCGTCCTTGGTCATGGACGCGCCGGGCGACTGCTCGCCATCGCGCAAGGTGGTGTCAAAAATGATGAGTTTGTCAGCCATGGTTACTCCAGAATTTCAACCGCAGCTTGTGGAAACACATCAAAGCAAAAGGCCCGCTGCGGGTGCATACGGGCCTTTAGGAAAATGTGTGCGTGCGCTACATGTCCCGCCCGTGGGGCGTAAGTAGTAGGGCCAGCGCAATGCGGTTCATGCAGATAAATGTAGCACAGAAAAACAGCCGTACTGTCTCTGGGTTTACTGGTGCAAACCCCGCTCGTCAGGTTCATCGGTCGAGGTGCTGATCACGCTGGCGTGCTCGCCCTTGAAGCGGCGCCAGAAATACAGCGCATAGCCGCTCAGGCCATACAGCACAAACAGGCCAAACAAGACAGCGGGCGGGTGGATGTTGATGACCGCAATCGCCAGCGCAATCAGGACCACCACAGCAAAGGGCACGCTTTTCTTGAAATGCACATCCTTGCCGCTGTAGAAGGGAACATTGGTGACCATGGTCAGGCCGGCGTACAGAGCGATCGCAAACATCGGCCATGCCTGGCTCGGCCCGGTGAATTCGGCTTCAGTCATGATCCAGATGAAACCCGTCACCAATGCGGCAGCGGCCGGCGACGGCAGCCCTTGAAAGTAGCGTTTGTCCACCACGGCCGTATTCACATTAAAGCGCGCCAGACGCAAGGCTGCGCACGCGCAGTAGACGAAAGCAGCAATCCAGCCCCAACGGCCCAGCCCCTTCAGGGCCCATTCGTAAGCGATCAGCGCAGGTGCTGCACCAAACGACACCATGTCGGCCAGCGAATCCATCTGCTCGCCAAAGGCACTTTGGGTATTGGTCATGCGGGCCACACGGCCATCCAGGCTGTCGAGCACCATGGCGCAAAAAACCCCCACCGCTGCCATGTCAAAACGCTCGTTCATGGCCATCACGATGGCGTAGAAGCCGCCGAACAGGGCGGCCAGCGTGAAAAGGTTGGGCAGGATGTAAATGCCTTTGCGGGGCTTGCGCGAACCCGAGCCTTGCTCGTGGTCCTGTTCAAAATCGTGGTCCATCTGTTTCCCCTGGTGATGACCGCTCCAGGCGGCATGTCCGGGCGAGTGTATGCCAAGCCCGTGTATAGACGAAAAAAGGCCACCGCAGTGGCCTTTTTCATGGGCAAAGCCCGATCAGTTGCGGGTCTGGTCAACCAGCTTGTTCTTGGCGATCCAGGGCATCATGGCGCGCAGCTTGCCACCCACCACTTCGATGCTGTGGTCGGCGGTGTTGCGGCGGCGGGCCGTCATGCTCGGGTAGTTCAGGCGACCTTCCTGGATGAACATCTTGGCGTAGTCACCGTTCTGGATGCGCTTGAGAGCGTTACGCATGGCTTTGCGGGACTCTTCGTTGATGACTTCAGGACCGGTCACGTACTCGCCGAACTCCGCGTTGTTGGAGATCGAGTAGTTCATGTTGGCGATGCCGCCTTCGTAGATCAGGTCAACGATGAGTTTGAGCTCGTGCAGGCACTCGAAGTAGGCCATCTCGGGCGCGTAGCCGGCTTCCACCAGGGTCTCGTAGCCCATCTTGATCAGCTCGACAGCACCGCCGCACAGCACGGCCTGCTCGCCGAACAGGTCGGTCTCGGTCTCTTCCTTGAAGTTGGTCTCGATGATGCCGGCCTTGCCGCCACCGTTGGCCATGGCATACGACAGAGCCAGGTCACGGGCCTTGCCGGACTTGTCCTGGTGCACAGCCACCAGGTGGGGCACGCCGCCACCCTGGGTGTAGGTGCTGCGCACGGTGTGGCCGGGGGCCTTGGGCGCGACCATCCACACATCCAGGTCAGCGCGGGGAACGACCTGGTTGTAGTGCACGTTGAAGCCGTGGGCAAATGCCAGCGAAGCGCCCTGCTTGATGTTGGGGGCCACGTTGTTGTTGTAGACCTCGGCGATCTGCTCGTCAGGCAACAGGATCATGACCACGTCGGCGGACTTGACGGCGTCGTTGACTTCCATCACGGTCAGGCCGGCTTTGCCGACCTTGTCCCAGGAGGCGCCACCCTTGCGCAGGCCGACCACGACTTTCACGCCGCTGTCGTTCAGGTTCTGGGCGTGGGCGTGGCCCTGGCTGCCGTAACCAATGATGGCCACGGTCTTGCCTTTGATCAGGCTCAGGTCACAGTCTTTGTCGTAAAAAACTTTCACAGGTTTCTCCTTCGGATGATTCAGGTCAGGGTTCAGGGTTGCTTGTCAGACGCGCAGGACGCGCTCGCCGCGCCCGATACCGCACGCACCGGTGCGCACGGTCTCCAAAATGGCGCTGCGGTCGATCGCCTCCAAAAAGGCGTCGTTCTTGGACGAGTCACCGGTGAGCTCGATGGTGTAGCTCTTGTCGGTGACGTCGATCACACGGCCGCGGAAGATGTCGGCC
>JACCEA010040082.1_pt1 | contig 15801 bp, 16 predicted proteins | sample 7449851 | NCBI WGS metagenome assembly JACCEA01 (sample SAMN15323453, study PRJNA562643) | freshwater metagenome | isolation source: river surface water | place: USA:Blue River Watershed | collected 2017-08-18 | reverse complement strand
GGCGAATCGGAAATCCGCCGCTGGATCATCGAAAACGACTGGCTTGAGGCCGTGGTCGCGCTGCCCGAGCAGTTGTTCTACAACACCGGCATCAGCACCTATATCTGGGTGCTGACCAACCGCAAGGAGCCGCACCGCAAGGGAAAGGTGCAGCTCATCGACGCGCGCAACCACTGGGTGCCGATGGAAAAAAGCCTGGGCAATAAGCGCCGCCGCGTTGGCGACCCATCGGACAAACCCAAAGACCCCGATTACGTCGGTGACATCTCCGCCCTGCACGGCCAGTTTCAGGAAGGCGCCAGCCGCTGGGTGCTGTTCGACAAGGATGGAAAAGTCGTCACCGTCGCCAAAACAGCGCCCACGGACGATGCGCCGGCAGGCCAGCAGTGGAAGCAGCTCGTGGTCAGCAAGGTGTTCGACAATGAGGATTTCGGCTACCACAAGATCACCGTCGAACGCCCCTTGCGTCTGAACTTCCACGCCACGCCCGCACGATTGGCCCGGCTGGAAGACGAAACCGCCTTCAAAAACCTCGCAAGCAGCCTCAAGAAGGACGAGGCCGCACGCCTGGTTGACATCACCACCGGCGAAAAGCGTAAGCAGCAAATCCGTGATCTGCTGACCGAGTTTGCCAAGCGCCACCCCGAGCAGATCAATGACCGCAAAGTGTTTCTGGACAGCCTTAAACCGGTGGATCGGGAACTGGACGTGCGCCTGTCCGCTCCGGAACTCAGGGCAGTAGTCAGCGCTCTCTCCGAGCGCGATGAAAAAGCCGAAATCTGCCGCAACCGCGATGGCTTGGCAGAACCTGATGCCGAACTGCGTGACACCGAAAACGTGCCACTTAAAGAAAGCATCCAGGCCTACTTCGAACGAGAGGTCAAACCACATGTCGAGGATGCCTGGATCGACCACAGCAAGACCAAGATCGGTTACGAAATCCCGCTCAATCGCCACTTCTACCGCTATGAAGCACCGCGCGAGCTAGCCGTGATCGAGAGCGAACTCAAGGCGCTGGAAGCCGACATTGTGCGCCTCCTGGCCGAGGTCACGGCATGAGTGGGCTGATTCTGTACCGTACGGAGGATGGTCAGGCGGTAGTCAGCCTGCGCGCTCTGGATGGCAGCGTCTGGCTCAGCCAGTTGCAGATGGCGGAGTTGTTTGCCACTTCAGTCCCTAACGTCAATATCCATGTCCGTAACCTGTTGAAGGAAGGGGAATTGTCCGCCGAGGCAGTTATTAAGGAATCTTTAATAACTGCCGCCGACGGCAAGCCTTACCGCACCAAGCTGTATCGGCTGGAAATGGTCCTGGCCGTCGGCTACCGCGTACGCTCGCCCCGGGGCACGCAGTTCCGGCAGTGGGCAACCCGCCACCTGGCCGAATACCTCGTCAAAGGCTTCGTCATGGACGATGAACGCCTCAAGAACCCCGGCGGCTGGGATTACTTCGACGAGCTGCTCGCGCGCATCCGCGAGATACGCGCTTCAGAGAAGCGCTTTTACCAGAAGGTACGCGACCTGTTCGCCCTCAGCTTGGACTACAAAGACCAAGAGCAGCACGCCCAGCTCTTCTTCGCCGAGGTACAGAACAAGTTGCTCTATGCGGTTACCCAGAAAACCGCCGCCGAACTGGTAGTGGCCCGGGCCGATGCCGGCCAGCCCAATATGGCCTTGCAGAGCTTCAGCGGCAGCCGGGTGCGCAAGGCCGATGTCATTGTCGCCAAGAACTATCTCAACGCCGACGAAATCGACACCCTGAACCGCCTTGTGGTGATCTTCCTTGAGCAGGCCGAACTGCGCGTCAAAGACCGCCAACCCCTCACGCTGGATTACTGGCGCAGCAATGTAGATAAGCTGCTGGCTTTCAATGACCGCCCCGTCCTGCAAGGTACCGGCAGCTTGAGTCATGCCGCGATGAAAACGATTGCGCATGAACGTTATGATGTCTTTGACTTGCAACGCCGCGCCGATGAAGCCCAGCAGGCCGACGCGCAGGATTTGCAGGAGCTGGAAGCCTTGGAAAAACAGTTGGAACGCAGCCATACCAAAGGAAGGGAATCATGAACCAGGAATTCCTGCGCCCACGCCTTGTGGGCAGGCGCTTCGATGAGCACACCTTGCCGCTGGACATCCTCAAGGATTTTTCCGCGCTGGAAGAAATGCTGATCGAAGTGGCCAAGCGCCAGTACCTTGCCGCGCACCCCGACCGCCAGCGTACGCCGAAGGGCTTCACCAAGGGGCTGGAACTGAACCTGACCGCGGTAGAAGAAGGCAGCGCCATTCCGGTTATTGCCCTGGCCTTCGCTACGCTGTTTCCATCGGCGGATGCTGACTACTTTGATCAAGCCAAGGATCAGATCGTCGAAGCCATCGCTGCTGCCGAACATGGGCAGCAGCCCGTTCTGCCGCCCGAGCTGCTGCGCTATTTCGACCGCTTCGGTCGCGGCCTGCACAAAGGCGAGGCCATGGAGTTTGCCCGCAGCAATGGGCAGACCGCTTCGCTGACACCAGCTACACGGGAACGTTTGCTGCGTGCCTCGCAGGCAGAGAGCTGGACCGAGGAAACAACTCTCAAAGGCCGTATCCCGGAGGTCGATCAAGCCGATCACGGTTTTGAGTTGGAGCTGCGCAACGGCATCAAGCTCAAAGCGCCGTTACTTGAGGCCCACCGCAAGACCGTTCTCGAAGCCGCTGTCGGTTACCGAACGGGCGTCACCGTCGCCATCAAGGGCGTCATTGAACGGGATCGCGCCGATCGCCCCAAGCGTTTCGAGTCGGTTGAGCACGTTACCTCACTGGACCCGCTTGACATCGAAACCCGCCTTGAAGAACTGACGCAACTGCAAGACGGCTGGCTCGACGGCAAGGGGCTTGCTCCGGACCGAGCTTCCCTCATTCGTTTGGCGCAGGCGTTCGACGAAGGCTTTAACCCAGACCTACCCATGCCATATCTCTACCCCACACCGGAAGGTGGGGTGCAGGCCGAATGGACGCTAGGCAGCTGGGAGGTTTCACTGGAAGTCGCCCTGCCGAGTTTGGTCGCTGACTACCAGGCCGTGCACACGGTCACTGGCGAAACCCGTGAACAAGCACTGTTGCTCGCTGCAGAAGACGGTTCAGGCTGGACTGCGCTGAATGATGCACTGGCCCAGTTGCAGGAGGCCAAGGCATGACGCCCGATACCCTGCTGCTGCGCCAGATTCACCCCAGTTTTATTCAGGATGGCCGCGTCACCTCGCAAGCCTTCCGACCTACGCCCAAGGACGAGTTTCTGTTGTCGGTGGATGACGGCGACCGCGTCAGCGCCGAAGCGTCCTGGCAACGTTTCATCGCCAATCCGGCCTGCAAGTCCGCCGGCGTGCAAGCCTTGTCGCAAGCGGAGTGCACAGCGCAGGCGCTCAGTGTGATCGAGGACGGCAATCCTCACCCAGAGCATTGCTCGGTCGATTTCACGGCATTCGATAAAAAAGCGATTGAGAAGAAATCCAAGCTGCTGCGTGCACAGGCGGAAGCGCGCGGCTGGTTGTTCAGGGAGGCTGTGGCATGAACATAGCTGCGCAAGAAGAAGTCCCAAAAACTCAAAGCTGGCTTGGCACTTTGCCAAATGGATGGGTAACCAAGCGTCTGAAATACATCAGCACGATCAACGACGAGACGCTGCCAGAGACCACCGCCCCTGACTACGAGATGCTCTATGTCGACATCGGGAGCGTGGATGCGACCGAAGGGATTCAAAAAAAAGAGCCAATGATTTTCGAGACGGCACCGTCCCGAGCACGGCGCATAGTACGAGATGGAGACACCATAGTTTCAACTGTACGTACGTACCTGCGTGCGGTCGCGGCCATTCGCAATCCGGAAGACGATCTGATCGTCTCAACTGGGTTCGCTGTCGTCCGCCCCAAAGGCATTGATCCCAACTACCTTGCGTACTGCCTGCGCTCGTCTTATTTCATCGAAACCGTCGTTTCACGGTCAGTTGGGGTGAGCTACCCCGCTACCAATCCGACAGACGTTTCATGTATTGAACTGCCATTGCCTCCGATTGATAGGCAGCGAGCCATCGCCAGATTCCTCGATGCCAAGACGGCGCAGATCGATGCGCTGGTGGCGCAAAAGCGCCAGTTCATCGACAAGCTCAAGGAAAAGCGGCAGGCGCTCATCGCCCGCACCGTCACCCGTGGCCTGCCCCCCGAAGCCGCCAAGGCAGCAGGGCTGGAGCCGAATCCGGAGATGAAGGATTCGGGGGTGGATTGGTTGGGGCGAGTTCCGAAGCATTGGACGGCGAAGGCTGTTAGATACATCTTCCGAAATTGCGATTCACGGCGCATCCCGCTTTCCAGCGAGGAACGCGCTGACCTTGAGAAGCTATATCCGTACTACGGTGCATCAGGTGTCATTGATATGGTCGATGACTACCTCTTTGACGAACCCTTGGTTCTGGTCGCAGAGGATGGCGCGAACCTTCTCTCTCGCAGTACGCCGCTTGCTTTTCTTGCGACCGGAAAATACTGGGTGAACAACCACGCGCACATCCTCAAACCGCTTGCTGGCGACATTCGGTACTGGGTTGCCACTTTGGAAACTTTTGACTTTTCACCGCTGATTACTGGTGCTGCACAACCCAAGCTTACGGCTGATCGACTTGGTGGCATTCAGCTTCCGGTTCCTCCGGCAAATGAGCAAGCGGCCATCGCTGACTACCTTGCCGCCAAGACGGGCGAGCTTGACGCTCTTGTCGGTCAGGCGGTTGAAGTCGTTGATCGACTCACCGAATACCGCCAAGCCCTGATCACCTCCGCTGTCACCGGCAAGATCGACGTGCGGGAGTTGGTATGAACCGCGACGTTCTCATTCAAACACTGCAAGCCCGAGTGCCGAATCTGCTGGCCATCTACGCTTTTGGAAGCCGCATAACCGGCACGGCGGGGCCGGACAGTGATCTGGATCTGGCCGTGCTGGTGGCAGGCTATGCCGAGCCGCTGGCTTTGTTTGATCTGGCGGGTGATCTGGCCGATGTCGCGGGTTGCGCAGTTGATCTGCTCGATCTGCGCGCCGCCTCCACCGTGATGCAATACCAGATACTCACCACCGGCCAACGCTGGTGGGCCAAAGATGCGCAAGCCGCGCTGTTCGAGGCAGCGGTGCTCAGCGAAAAAACCGCTCTGGACACAGCGCGCGCGAACCTGTTGGCAGACATTCAACAAAGGGGAACAGTGTATGGCCGATGATGTGCTGATCAATAAGGCGGCGGTAATTGAACGCTGTGTGGCTCGGGCGCGAGAGGAGTACGCCAGCGACCCCGCTTCGTTTGCCACCAGTTTCACCCGTCAGGATGCCGCCATTCTGAACATCCAGCGTGCCTGCGAGGCCGCGCTGGACATGGGCCAGCACCTGATTCGTCGCGAAAAACTGGGCGTGCCACAAAGCGCACGTGATGTGTTTGCGCTGCTGGCACAAGGGGGCTGGATTGATGTCACTTTGGCCGATGGCCTGAAACGCATGGTCGGTTTTCGCAATATCGCGGTGCATGACTATCAGGCGCTGCAACTGCCCATCACCGTCAGCATCATCACCCAACATCTGGATGAGTTTCTGCAGTACAGCCAGGCAGTACTGCTGCGTGATGCGAGGGCATGAGCATGGCCCAAACCACCGAAAAAGCCTTCGAGACTTACCTCGAACAAATGCTGACCGAAGGCGGCTGGCTGCCCGGCACCAATGCCGAATGGGACAAAGCGCGGGCGTTGTTCCCGGCACGGGTGTTCGCCTTCATTGAATCCACCCAGCCCAAGCTGTGGGCCGAGATGGCCACGCAGCACGGCAGCAATCTGCAGACCATGTTGATCGATGCGCTGGGCAAGGAGCTGGACATTAAGGGCAGCCTGCATGTGCTGCGCCACGGCTTCAAGTTTTACGGCAAGCTGTTCCGGCTGGCCTATTTCAAACCGGCCCATGCACTGTCGCCGGATGTGCTGGCGCTGTATGCGCAGAACCAGCTTACAGTGACGCGGCAGGTGCCTTGCCACCCCGGCGACCACTCCACCACCGACATCGTGCTGGCGGTCAATGGCCTGCCGGTGGCCACTATCGAACTGAAAAACCCCGGCACACATCAGAACTGGCGGCACGCCATCAAGCAGTACCAGAGCGACCGCGACCCGCGTGCACCGCTGTTTGACTTCAAAAAACGCGCGCTGGTGCACTTTGCTGCCGACCCGGATGAGGTGTGGATGACCACACGGCTAGTCAAGGAAAAAACCTTCTTCCTGCCGTTCAACCGGGGCAGCCATCCGGGGCAGATCCAGTGCGGTGCGGGCAACCCGCAGCACGCCAGCGGATACCGCAGTGGTTACTTCTGGCAGGAGACCCTGCAACGCGACAGCTTTCTGGACATCCTCGGCCACTTCATCTTCATCGAAAAAGATGAACAAAAGGTGGACGATGGCCGGGGCGGCAAAAAGCTGGTCACCACTGAAAAAATGGTGTTCCCGCGTTACCACCAGCTGGATGCGGTGCGGGCGCTGGTGGCAGCGGCGCGCGTGGAGAATGCCGGTCACAATTACCTGATTCAGCATTCGGCGGGCAGTGGCAAGACCAACAGTATTTCATGGTTGTCTCACCGACTGGCCAGCCTGCACAACGCGCAGGATCAGAAAGTATTCGACTGCGTGATTGTCATCACCGACCGCAAGGTGCTGGACAAGCAGTTGCAGGATGCCATTTACCAGATCGAGCACGCGCAGGGCGTGGTCAAGGCCATCGACCAGGACGCCAAACAACTGGCCGATGCCTTGATTGACGGCACCAAGATCGTCATCACCACGCTGCAGAAATTCCCCTTTGTACTGCGCGGATTGCTGCGTACCGCAGGCGCCGAGAATCAGGACAAGGCCAGCGACGAAGAGAAAGCGCAGGCCAAGGCGTGGCAAGAGGCCATTGCCGGGCGGCGCTACGCGGTGATCGTGGATGAAGCGCATTCCAGCCAGACGGGCGAAACCGCACGGGAACTGAAGAGCATCCTCGGTGCGAATGCGCAAAACGGGGCTCAAAACGGCACTGGTGATGACGAAGCGGATTGGGAAGATCGCCTGAACCAGATCATGGCTTCGCGCGGCCAGCAACAGAACCTGAGTTTCTTTGCCTTCACTGCCACGCCCAAGGGTAAGACGCTGGAATTGTTCGGCAGACCGGGAACCAGTGCTCAGCCCGAGGCCTTCCACACCTATTCGATGCATCAAGCGATTGAGGAGGGCTTCATCCTCGACGTGCTGCGCAATTACACCACCTACAGCACCTGGTTCAAGTTCGTGAAGACGGTGGAGGACGACCCCGCCATCCCGAAGAAGAAAGGCGCCAAGGCGCTGGCCAAGTTCAAGGAACTGCACCCGCACAACATCGAGCAAAAAACGGAGGTGATGGTCGAACACTTCCGCGAGCATGTGCGGCATCAACTGGGCGGGCGCGGCAAGGCCATGGTGGTGACCGCCAGCCGCATTCAGGCGGTGCGCTACAAACTGGCCTTCGAGCGCTACATTCAGGAACAGGGCTATGCCGACATCCGTTCGCTGGTGGCGTTCAGCGGCACGGTGAAAGACCCGGATACCGGCGTTGAATACACCGAACCGGGCATGAACCCGGATGCTGTCACCGGCAAACCCATCCCGGAAAGCCAATTGCCCGAACGCTTTGGGTCCAGCGATTACCAAGTGCTGCTGGTTGCCAACAAGTACCAAACGGGCTTTGACCAGCCGCTGTTGTGCGCCATGTATGTGGACAAGCGGCTGGATGGTGTTCAGGCAGTGCAGACGCTGTCGCGCTTGAACCGAAAGATTGCGGGCAAGGACGAGCCTTTTGTGCTGGATTTCGTCAACAAACCCGAGGAAATCTACGCGGCCTTCAAGCCGTATTTCGACTCGACCAGCCTGCAAGAATCGGCTAACCCAGAGATGCTGCCCAGCATCAAGCACGAGCTGGACCAACTGCAGATATACCACTGGAGCGAGGTCGAAGCGTTTGCGCGCATCTTCTACCGTCAGCCAGATCGGCAGAACCCGGCCGACCACGCCCATATGCAGCGCCACTTGCAACCGGCGGTGGATCGTTTCAAGGCGATTGAGGACGACGAGGTGCGCACCACCTTCCGGGACAAACTGGGCGGCTATGTGCGGATGTATTCTTTCCTGAGTCAGATCCTGCCTTATGCGGATCAGGATCTGGAAATGCTCTACAGCTACGGACGTTTCCTGCTGCCACACCTGCCGCTGGACCGTGACAACACTGTGGTAAAGATCGGCAACGAAGTGGAGTTGCAGTACTACCGGCTACAGCGCGTTTCCAGCGGACCGATTGAATTGACGGTGGGCGAACCGGAAGGCGTCTACAGCCCCACTGATGTGGGCACAGGTAAAGCCAAAGAAGAAAAGGCCCCGCTCTCAGAAATCATCCAAGTGCTCAACGAGCGCTTCGGTACGACCTTCAACGATGAGGACCGCCTGTTCTTCGACCAGATTAAGGCGCGAGCCACCAGCAACAGCCAAGTGATCCAGACCGCCATGGCCAACCCGCTGGACAAGTTCCAGCTGGGGGTGCGCAAGCTGATCGAGGATTTGATGATTCAGCGGATGGCTGAAAACGACAAGATCGTCACTCGATACATGGACGACGGTGAGTTTCAACGAACGGCCTTTCCGATTCTGGCCAAGGAGATTTTTGAGGCTGTGCACTCCAGACAAGCATTAGACGGTCATGATGCTTAGACTTTTGGATGGAGTTATAAGCGTATCGATTGACCGCACAGCACTCGACGAAATTCGCCTACCATGCACTGCGATTCTGTCAGGCCGCTGAAATGAAACTTGGCAAGAACGCTGCGACAGAATGTGCAACACCCTTGATACAGCAACCGACCAAGCGTCCATGAACGAACAGAAATCCCGTTTTGAAGACTTGCGCCTGATGCCGGGACAGCCCTTGCAGCTGGACTTTGACGGCTACAAGGCGATCCGCGACAAGTCACTGTTGATCGGATACCGCGCCGGTCAGGGGCTGATCGTCAGCACGCCGCTGGTCAACGGTACTGCTCTGCCGCTGAAGGTCGGCGAACAGTTGTCAGTGCGCCTGTTTGCCCAGCAGCTGAACTGCGCCTGCGCCTTCCGCAGCCAGGTGGTGCATGTGTCGCGCACGCCCTATGCACACCTGCATCTGGCGCAGCCGGAAGCCTTGACGCTGGGTGAGGTGCGCAGCTCGGTGCGCGCCCGGGTGTCGTTGATCTGTTCACTGAACCATGGTGAGGGTTTTACCGGCAAATTGGCCTGCATGCTCAAGGACATCAGCCTCGGTGGTTGTCGCCTGCAGGCGCCGAAAATGCCCGTGGTGCCGGGTGAAAAGGTGCGCCTGACCATGCAGATCAGCGTCAGTGGTATCGAGCGGATTGTTTCGCTCGAAGGCGAGGTGCGCTCGCTGCAGGACGATGAAGACAGCCTGTTTGCCGGCATCCAGTTTGCCTCCATGAGTGATGCCGACCGCATCACCCTGCACGCCTTTGTGTTGTCCAACCTGCATGCCTTCTGAGCGGGAGGTCGCGCATGAGTGAGGCGGTCGATTCCGGCTTCAGCATCAGCGCCGTCGGACAGCTGCTGTTTGTGCGCCGCTGGGGGGTGCTGAGCCGCGCCCAGGGCCGCGAATTTGCGCAGCAGTATCTGACTATCTGCAAGCCCCTGCAGGCCGGTCCCTGGGCCGAGGTGATTGATCTGCGCGAGGCCATAGGTGTCGAGCAAGGGCACGCCGATGAAGTGGCCGTTCTGTTTCAGCAGGCCAGTCTGCAGGCCAATCTGGCCACCGCGTACATCATCAGCGAGCGCACCGCTGCCCAGCATTTGCTGGACCTGCAGCAACTGATCGCCACTCAGACGGCCAGTTTTGCCGACGAGTTCTTCGACAATCCGATTGATGCCCTGAACTGGGTGAATCAGCGCCTTGCGGCAGCAGCCAGCTAGTCTTCAGTGGCGGAAGATCAGCGCCTGACGCCGCAAATGCACAAAGCACTGCAGAGGAGTTTCAGCATGGGACAAGTGGTCGCCGCCGCGGTGTATCACCAGGGGCGTAAAGTTTCCGACATCGAACTGCGCGAAGGCAGCCAGTGGGCGGCACAAGCCGATCACTTTGTCTGGATCGGCCTGCAACAGCCGGATGCGGCGCAATTGCGCAGTCTGCAGCAACAGTTCGGCCTGCACGAACTGGCCGTCGAGGATGCGCTGCAACAGCACAGCCGGCCGAAGCTGGAGACCTTTGGCGATGCCTTGTTCATCGTGCTCTATTCACCGGTGCGCGAGGCGGGCGGGTTGCAGTTCGTCGAAACTCACTTGTTTGCCGGCAAGGGCTACATCATCAGTTCACGCTATGGCAACTCGTCCCCCTACTCGCGGGTTCGCCAGAGTTGCGAGGCGCGGCCGTTATTGCTGGCCAACGGCGAGGACTTCGTGCTCTACGCGCTGCTTGATTTCATCGTTGACAACTACCGGCCGCTGACCGAGCAGATTCATGCCGAGATCGACCAGCTGGAGCAGAGCGTACTGAGCCAGTCCCTGACCCAGGGTGATATCGAGCGCATTCACAGCCTGCGGCGTGACCTGCTGCGTCTGCGCCGCTATGTGGCGCCGATGGTGGAAATTTGCCAGGAGCTGCAAAGTCTGGCTTTCCCGTTTATCGACAAGCACATGCGGCCGTATTTCCGCGACGTGGCGATTCACGTCAACCGCCTGCTCGAAGACCTGACCAGCCTGCGCGACATCGCCAGCCAGACCATCGAAATCGGCCTGTTGCTGGAATCCTCGCGGCAGAGCGTGGTGCAGCGCAAGTTTGCCGCCTGGGCCGCGATTCTGGCCTTTCCGACGGCGGTCGCCGGCATCTATGGAATGAACTTCCAGAACATGCCGGAGCTGACCTGGCACTACGGCTACTTTGGCGTGCTGGGCTTTATCGCAACCGGTTGCTGTGGCCTGTATGCCAACTTCAAACGGCTTGGCTGGCTGTAAGGTGCTCAGCTGCGATCGGTTTTCGCGTTTTTCCATTTCATCCAGACATGCAAGGGAATGGCGGCGACGATCAGCAGGGTGCCGAGGAACACGGTCTCGGCGCCGGAGCCATACAGCGCCCACCCCGAGTAGATGAAGCCGAGGCTGCCGAGCAGGCTGATCTTCAGCAGCGCGGGGCCCTTGAGCCCTTCCTTGCCCTTGAGGCGGATCATCAGTTCGGCAAAAGAGCACAGCGCATACGGCAACAGGCTGGACATCACCGCCAGCAGGATGATCGAGTTGAACGCCCCGACCAGCCCCTGGGAGAAGTTCATGATCACCAGAATCGAGGCCAGCAGATTGGAGAACACCAGTGCATTGGCCGGTGTGCCGAAGCGCGAAAGCTGCCCCAGTTTGGCCGGGAAAACCCGGTCCAGTGCCGCCCCGTAAGGCACCTGGCCGGTCAGCAAGGTAAAACCGTTGAGCGTGCCAAAGGTGGCGATCACCGCGCCAATGGCAATCAGCACGCCCCAGCCCGAGCCCCACATATGCGCTGCGACATCCGCCAGTGGCGCCGTCGAGGCGGCCAGTGTGGCTGAGGGCAGCACGCCGATGGCCACCGTGGTGACCGAGATATACACCAGCGCGGCAATCAGTACGCCGAGGATGGTGGCACGTGGAATGGTCTTCTCCGGCTCGGTGACCTCCCCGGCGGGTACGGTGGCGGATTCCAGCCCCAGATAGGCCCACAACGTCAGCGCGGCGGCGGCGGAAATCGCGGCGATATCGGACTGGCCACTGACATTCAGCGGCGAGTAGTTGGCCGTATCGATCCAGAACAGGCCGAGGGTGCCGATCAGCAGCAATGGCAGCAGTTTCAGCACAGTGGTGATGACTTGAACTGCGCCCGCTTCCTTAACCCCGCGGATATTCACCAGCGTCAGCAGCCAGATGCTGCCCAGTGCCACCGCGAGGCTATAGCTTGGCGACTCGGCCACTACGGGAAACAGAAAACCGACATACCCGGCCAATGCCACCGCAACCCCGGCATTGCCGGTCCACAGGGCGATCCAGTAGCCCCAGGCAATCAGGAAACCGGCAAATTCGCCGTAGCCTTCCTGGGTATAGGCATAGGGGCCGCCGGTCTTGTGTACCACCCTGGCTAACCGGCCGAACACCATCGCCAGAATCAGCGCCCCGGCCGAGGTCAGCAACCAGCCGCCCAGGGCAATCGGACCGATCGTCGCCAGCGAGGCAGGCAGCAGAAAAATACCCGAGCCGATCATGTTGCCGACCACCAGAGCGGTACAGGCCGTCAGGCCCAAAGCGCGTTTAGCCTGCCCGGTTGGGGCGGTGTTTGAAGGCATCCCTGTGGTTCCTTGTGCCGATAGCGGGTCCGGTAATGTCTTGATTTTCACAGGGTGGGCTTCAGCCCACCGAGTCCCGCCAATGGTGGGCTTCAGCCCACCCTACAGTGCAAACTTCAGCTGGCCGGATCAACAGTCTGGCTGATGCCTTCATACCTGCAAGCACAGTCCCGGGCTGTTACATAAATCCGGAAACACTCTGCTACTGGCTTCCCGGTACAGCGGGCGGGCACTATGCGCGCGAACCAATCATACGGGAACATCGATCATGCAGCGTTTTCTCACCCTCGCCATGGCTTTTTGCCTGACCCTGACACTGGGCATGGACGCGTATGCCGCCAAACGTCTGGGCGGCGCCAAAAGCTATGGTGCGGCGCCCAGCCACCAGACCACCCAGATGAAGCAGACTCAGCCTGCCGCCGCCACTGCTGCGACAGCCGGCAAACCTGCCGCCGCGGCCAGTGGCGCTTCGCGCTGGCTTGGCCCGTTGGCCGGGATTGCCGCCGGTGGCCTGCTGGCCTCGATGTTCATGGGTGACGGCTTTGAAGGACTGCAATTGTTCGACATCCTGATCGTCGGCCTGCTCGCCTTTGTGCTCTTTCGTCTGTTTGCCGCGCGCCGCCAGCCGGCCATGGCCGGTGGCGCTCCTTACCAGCGCGAGTCGGCTCAGAGCGGCAACGTATTCGGTAGTGCTGCTGCCGCGCGCCCGCTGATCAAGGCGCCGGCCTGGTTTGATGAACAGCGCTTCGTCGAGCAGGGCCGCAGCCACTTCCTGGCCCTGCAGCAACACTGGGATGCCAACGAGATGGACAAGATTGGCGAGTTTTTCACCCCGCAGATGACCCAGTTCCTGCAGAAGGAGCGCGCTGATCTGGGGGATGGTTTTCAGTCCACCTACATCGATGACCTGCATGTGCAGCTCGATGGTCTGGACGATACCCCGAGCATGACCGTCGCTACCCTGACCTTCATCGGCCTGGCCAAGACCAGTCGTTTCGATCAGGGCGAACCGTTCAGCGAAAGCTGGCGCCTTGAGCGGGCTGCGGGCGACAACCAGCCCTGGCTGGTCGCCGGTATCCGCCAGAATGGCTGAAGCTCAGCGCGGTGAATGATACCGCGCATGGATCAACGCTCTGCTAGAGTCAAAGGCCCTGCTGCATAACCACGAGGACTGCGAAATGATCGGATATTCAATGGTCGGCACCAACGATCTGGAAAAAGCCAAGGCCTTCTACGGCGCGCTGCTCGGTGAAATGGGTGCCAAGGTGCTGATGGACGTCGGCCGTGGCGCCTTTTACGGCGTTGGCATGGGCAAGCCGATGCTGGGTGTGGCCATTCCGTTCAACAAGGAAGCGGCCCAGCCCGGTAATGGCAACATGATTGCTCTGGCCGCCGGCTCCCGGGAAAACGTCGACAAACTGTATGCCAAGGCCATCAGCCTCGGCGGCACTGACGAAGGTGCCCCGGGTGAACGTATGCCGGGCTTCTACGCCGGGTATTTCCGCGATCTGGATGGCAACAAACTGGCCTTCTTCCACATGGGTTGAGCGGTTGCTCAGGCATAAAAAAACCCGGGCTTGCCCGGGTTTTTTTATGCGCTGCACTCAGATCCAGCGGCGTACCCGGCCGCAGTAGGCCTGATACTGGTCGCCGAACTTTTCACGCAGGAAACGTTCCTCCAGCGTGATCTGGAAGCGATTGATGTACAGCACGAAAGCCGGCAGTCCTGCAAAGGCCGGCAGATTGCCCAGCCACAGCGCCCAGGCCAGCAGCAGCAAGAGCATGCCCAGGTACATCGGGTTGCGCGAGAGGCGATTGAAGCCGCTGACTACCAGATGCGCCGCCCGCCCGGGTCGGGTCGGTTCTATGGTGGTTTTGGCGCGGATGAACAGTGCCACGCTGACCGTAATCAGCAGTGCGCCAGTACCGGCCGCCAGCAAGCTGAGCAGCTGCGCATAGGGCAGGTTCAGGCTCGCCATTGGCAGCCCCCTGGCCAGCAACCACATGAGTGCGGCACAGCAGAGCATGACCAGTGGTGGCGGAATTTTCAGTTCGAGTGATGACATGTTCTTGGCTCAGGGTGCGGCTGGCGCCGGCGGTTGCATGGCGTGCTTGGCCCAGCGTTGCAGTTCGACCGACCGCGCCTTGCTGTTGGCAATCAGCTTGTTGGTCGACTCCTTGTAGTCTTCCAGCCAGCTGCGCGAGCCCGGCACCATATTGGCCAGGTCACGCATGCTGTTCTGCTGGTTGAGCAGGATCTGCTGCATGTCCACTTCCTGCCCCAGCAGAACCTTGGTGATCTGCGCGATCATCTTCGGATCCGGCCGGCTGGCTGCTGCAGGGCTGTCGGCGGGCATTTCGCTGGATTCCGCGGGTGCCGCGTATTGCGGGACCGAGGCTTGCGCGACGACGGTTGTTTGCAACACTTTCATCTGGTCGCTCTGGGTGCTCAGCACGGTCTGCAGATCGCTCAACTGGCCTTTGAGCATCTTCACCTGTTCTTGCAGTGCCTCGGTCTGCTTGGCGCTGGCCGCGCCAGCTTCTTCGTCACCGGAGCCGCCGAGCAGCGCGATGGTCAGGGTGATCGGCAGGGCAAAACCGACGATCACCAGCATGACGATCAACAGAATCCGGTTGAGCTTGTTATTGCCTTCCAGCAGCTGCAGGCGCTCGGCCTCGGTCAGCACGACAGCCTCTTCGGTTTTTTCTTCTTTCTTTTCTTTGGCAGCCATGACGTCCATCCCCCCCGGGATTGAGCAATGATTCTTGTTATGGGTGGACAATAGCACTCTGCCAGCGTGGGCGCGATCCGGCATCAGTGGTTGGCCGCAATGCACGCGCGCTGTATAAAGTGCGGCTCTGGCCGGGGGAGAAATACAGTGGAAGAAATCATCGAACAATTGCGTGAGCTCAACGAGACGGTTCCGGTGCCGCTGGAGCTGCCCGAAGAAGAGGATCTGGTGGATATTCAGGAACAGATCCTGATTCACCTGCCATTCGGTTTACGCGAATTTCTGTTGACGGTGAGTGATGTGGTCTATGGCCATCTGGAGCCGGTCACCGCCAGTGATCCGAATGCCCACACTTACCTGCCGGAAGTTACTGCCACTGCCTGGGATCTGGGCGTGCCGCGCTGGCTGGTGCCGATCTGTCAGGATGGGCGCAACTACTATGTGGTTGATCCGGAGGGTGAGGTGTTCCTCTGGGAAGCTGATACCGAAGAGCTTGCCGACGAAAGCTGGGAAACCGTCTGGCACTGGGTGCGGGATGTGTGGCTGGAGAGTTGAGGTGGATTGGTGGGGTTAATTCCTCTGGGATTTGCCGAGCCAGCCCTCACCGCTTTCCTCGTTTCTGAGCTACAGATTGCGCCTTGCACGGCGCCTCACTTTCTCTTTGCCCGCGCAAAGAGAAAGTAAG
>JACCEA010232718.1_pt1 | contig 15808 bp, 6 predicted proteins | sample 7449851 | NCBI WGS metagenome assembly JACCEA01 (sample SAMN15323453, study PRJNA562643) | freshwater metagenome | isolation source: river surface water | place: USA:Blue River Watershed | collected 2017-08-18 | reverse complement strand
TTAAACAAATTCACTATATCGAAATAAGGAATTCCTTAATCGTAAATCCAAAACGAAGTGAAACAATTCTTGAATAAAGACTACGTGCACCTTACCCTGGAACAATACCAATAGGGCTATTTGTTTGATTGGCCTGCATGCCCCTGCTCGACGGCAACGGCTCAACGGCTATGTGTTGTGAATGCATTGGCGATTAATAATAATAAAAAAAAATTAATAATACAAAAATTTATATTCTTTCAACTCCGATAGCTGAAAGCCTTGCTTGCCAAATTAAAAATGTCTAGAATTCCAACTGCAACTTCCCGAATTCCTACAAAGTCCGGAACGGCAACTAGCAACAGTTTCACAACCATCTCGAGGCCAACAAATGGATCCATTCTTTTGTCGACTCGATCCGCAGGTCATGCTGAACCAAAAAAAGATGCTCCAGGCACTATCTCATCGAGAAGTTATGATGCTGATGGTGCTTCTACTGGATCTTCTGGTAGTGCAGGAGGAGCGATTAGAGAATTCGTAGCAAATACTACTATCCATGAACCATTGCTTGCTAATTCTATTCAGCGTGGCGTCAATGCAGACAGCAAAGGTGCTTTTCAAGTTGAAGAAACTGTTACACGGAAAAGCAGTGAACTACCTGCTCCTGGGTCAAGTTCATCATCCTTATTGTTGCGAAAGACAACAGGCGGAGCATCAACCTCCTCTTCAATTAAACCACCTTTGATAAGTGCACGAGGGTCAAATTCCTTTGACAACGATAATTCCTCTGTTAATTCCTCTGGCTCAGGTGGCGTAACGAGGACAACTGGACTCCCTGCACCACCAATCCGTACCGCACGTGTAACGACAACAGCTTTAGCTGCAACTGTGTCTTCTGCTCTGCAATCAGTGAAGGATATTTCGGATGGAACAAAACTTATTTCAACACGCCCAGCAAGTGGTTCATTCTTAGCTAAAAATGTTCCAGGTTCTTTAATGCCTAAACCTGTAATATCACGAACCCATGAAGAACTACACGTGGAAAAGATTCCTGGAGTTAGTCGTGAAAAGCAAGTGATAATGGGTGGGAAATCAACCATAAAAAATGTCGACCCAGAAACGATAAGTGAAAGTATCAGCAGCAAATTGGATAAGCCGATTTTGGACCAGGATGTTGACAATTTAGACTTAAAAACATTTTTGTCAATCTTTTCGATGAAATCATCTGATCATACAACAAGAACCTTTATTGCAGCGAAGGATATGTCCAGCGAAGAGCTTCAGCAAGTTATCGACGAATTATCAATAAGAATAATGAAAGACAATGATAATATCTTAGGGTGGGATGATTCCAAGCTTGGTCAATACATCGATGAATCAGATTGGATATGCGAAAGACCTTACAAGATCAAGCTCTCTACCGTATGGAGAGAACACTACTCGATGGACATTATTGAAAACCTAAGTTCATTCTATGATATGACCAGAGAGCAGTAAGTGATAACTTTATCGTTAAATTTTCTTATCTGATCACCACTGTATCACTTGTAGATTATTTTCACCATCAAATTCCTTAATGGAAGAGTCATTCTCGAAATATATGAGCAATGATGTATAGACACCTTATACTATCCGTGTAAACTTCTAACATCTTATTATCTTGATCCACTCAATGAAATGCATCCTGAATATGCTTTTCAATGTTCAGCAATATTATAGACTCCATCAACGACATAAACACTCAAATCAATATGCATATTCATGTAGGGAAACCTGTTATTGCACAAATCGAAGTATCTTTTACCACTATCATTATCGAAATGATTACCAAATAGGAAAATGGATTCCAAATTCCTGCTGCACTCCAGAGCATTTGCCAATGCAAGTAAACCTCGATAGCCAATCTTATTATTTTTCAGTGTCAAAGTTCGCAGTGCTGTGTTCGCTTTAATGGACTAATAATATCACACATGAAATATCATTAATGAATAGACTACAAAGATTAAATTTTCTTACATCTGCCAGTGCAATAGCACCATCATCACTAACGAAATTGAATGAGAGCCCTAAAAATTGAATACAACGGTTTTCTTGAATCAACAAATTCGATGCTAATGCTTCCGCACCAGCAACTCCTATTGAATTGCATTCCAAGTTTAACGAAATGAGCGTTTGGGTAACATTTAAAGAATCGGCCAGCAGTTTGGCTGTGTAATCATTGATGGAGTGGTATTTCATTGACAAATGGGCTAAGCAATGGTGCTGCAATAGGATTTTCGAAAGATGCTCTGTCACTTCACCCTCCTTACTCTTATTTAAAATAGGACGATCGAGAGACAAGGATACCAGGCTCTTATTTTCGTAAAGATTGGCTGAAAGTGCAATCAGTCCTTTCAAATCAAACCCACTAGAGTTAATCAGCAAATGTTGTAAATTTTGATTGTTGAGCGTAATGAGAGCAATGTTTTCCTGCCCTTTACTCGAAATTGGATTTGATGATAAGTTCAAGTAATTTAGAGGACAATCGAACCGAGAAACCAAGCATGTTTTATCGATGATGTCCCCATTGATATCATTTCCTTCCAAATTCAAATATGTCAAGCTGTGTTTTGTTTCTTGACTTTCTTTGCCTTCACCTCCGAAGATACTAGGCTGCAACAACCTAGTAATTTCTTCCATCCCAATATCTAACCACAAGAAAATGTTATACTGAGGTATCTAACTGTAAACATCATCATCATTACCTGTTATACGATGAAATGTCAAAGACAAGTGATGTAAGCTAACTTCAGCTGAAATAAGAGCGCCAACCAAAGTAATGACATTTGTATCACCAAGTCTAATCGATAAATTAGAACCTTTCAGGTAAATTTCGCTTAATTTGCTGAATCGCAATTCGTCAATCATGCGAATCATGCAGTCTTTTGGGAGATTTTGGTCAGTCTCTTCGAGAACCGTTGCAAAGTGATCCAGTTGCTCGAACATTTCAGGATCAAGGTCGCTCATAACGTTTGAGCTCATTTCTTAATCAAAGAGTTAATTCAAAAATCCAATCATCAATCTTTCATTCCCTAATACAATAGTAATATTTTTTATTTTTCAATAGAAGTACACCATATATAATTAATACTTCTATTTAGTTAGGCCCTGTGGTGTGCTTTAATTAAGTAATAAGGCCAACAAACTCTCAATATTATATCACAATGTGAAACCGCCGGCAGCTTTTAGTTATGGAAGTCTATTTTATAAACCATTGGGCATTAAGAGCCTACAGCATAACTTGTTCATTAGGTTATACCATATCCCATGACTCTCAATATCTTGTTTCCATTTTCTTATATTCTTACTGTTGTTTTCACGATTCAGTGGATCTTGTAACAGAATGATGAGAAGGGAAGATATTCGACCGAATCTCATTCCGCCCATTGGCCAACCTAACCATGGAATTAAGCCAGTTATCAAACAAGAATCCATGCAGCATCAAATAAAAAAATTGAAAGATAGTTATGATCTAGCCGTTTTAAGGATGAACGAATTTTCAAACATTTACAATAACAATGAGTCAAATGTAAATATGTATGTTAAAGTGCACGGGCAAAAGGCAAGCAAAGTGTATTCCGCTTTATCATCTTTAATATACGCAAGTATAGCGATAGCTAAAGTCGAAGGACTGGAAGAGTTTGTAAAACAAAATTCTATTTCATTACCTAGCAGTATGATAGATTTGGAAGAATGGGAACACATTCTGCAGATGGCAAAGGATTGTCGCGAACATTTAGTACTCAAATCTCTCACTTCCAATCCGATCAATGCTCGCAAGCTTGAACAAATTTTACCAAAACAGTCTATTCCAAATGAAACTCGTAAAAAGATCCAACTATTGGAATTTTTGGCCATAAATCCGCTTCGAAATACTCGTGACGAAGTTGTACTTCTTCGACAAGGAATGATAGATGAATTTAACGCCTATCAAGGAGACTTTACACAATCCATGAATATGGTTTATTTTGTGGTACAAAAACTTCGTGATATGCAGAATGCTGATCTTAATGCTCAACGTGTACATAATTTAAAGCAGCAAGTGCAAGAACTGAATCAGGATCTGGAACAAACCAAGAAGAAAAGTGAGGAAGCAATCAAAGCTCAAAACGATTCTTATGAGCAAATCATCGCTACTATGACAGCTAATCATGAATCAAATGTAAATTCAATGAATGTTAACCATAATGAGAAAATCTCATCGCTAAAAATTAGTTTTGAGAGTGAAGTTTCATTATTGAAAGAGCATTACTCTAAGGTTCTTGAAGACGAGGAGATTCGATATGCATCTATGGTTGCACAAAAAGATGCGATTATTCAAGCTCACGAAATTTCAATTTCTTCCCTATCATCTATGTTTGATAGTGCATTGGCAAAAAGTAGCATATTGGAAAAGGACAATGCCATGCTGAAGGAGGAATTATTGGTCATGACAACAAAATATAATGATTTGGTGGTTGCCAACACCAATATGGACAAAGGCTATCAGCGTCAGCTTGCTCGTATGCATGCGCAGTATATCAGTGATCAAACAGTTGATCGTGTCATGTTTAAAACGATCGCCAAGGTGACTGAAGAAGATGTTAATACTCTGACCAACATACGTGACAATTTACAAATCATGATCAATTCACTTGAAGTCGAAAAGGCACTCCATCTTTCAAAAATTGAATCAGATGCAAAGTCCATGGATAAATTTGAAAAGTCAATAGTTGCTTTGGAATGTTGTAAAAATGAGTTGGAGACAGAGAGGGCATTTTTAATTTCCACGAAGAATGATCTCGAAGGAAAGAAAAGTTCATTGGAATTTGAAAAAGCGAGTTTGCTAATCCATCAAGCAGAATTAGAGGGTACAAAAGCGGTGTTAGAAGTTGAAAAAATAGGATTGATGAATGTCCAATCGCAGCTTGAGAGTCAGCGAGCTATTTTACAGCGTGAGAAATCCGAACTGGCATATTCCAAATCTGCATTGGAAGCAGAAAAATCTGAATTACTGATCTTGAAGGCCAAGTTAGAATCCAATATTGAAGAATTGAAATATTCGCAAATTCAAGTGCAATCTTCTTTACAAGAAGTTAAGCTGGTGCATGGAAAGCTTCAAGAAGACTTCGATCGTGTCTCGAGTAGTCATGATAATCTTAGCAAAAGTCATACCATACTGGTTGAAAATTTGTCTGATGTCCAAAAGGCCAAAAAAGAATTGGAGGAAACAAAATTTGGTTTGGAAAAAACGATTGATGATCTTCTAAAAACTAAGGTGGAGTTGGAACAAAGCGTTAAACAATTACAAGAGAAATCCCGAGTAGATGCATATCATGCTCAACAATATCATGAAGAATTGATCCATGCTAAACAGCAAAGTGAATTGAGCAAACTGATGGTAGCACAAGTTGAGGAGAATTCATCTAGATTCAAGCAAGGATATGATAAAGTGGTGTTCGAAATGCAGGCAGTTATAGAGGATCTTCGGCATGAAAAGCAGCAACTCCTTGACGTCAAAGTAACTCTTGAGAGGTCAATCAGTGAATTAAAATTGTCTTTGGGACAAGTGGAAGTTACTTTAGCTGATTTGCGCCAAGTATATGATAAATTACGCTCTGATTACCACGAGCTTGGCAACGTAAAGGAGAGTCTCGAAAATGAAAATACAAGACTAGCCCAAAATCTGGATGATGTTAAAAAAGCCAATTTAGAGTTGGAAGACACAAAGTCAATATTACAAGCCACAATTACTAGTCTTTTGAAAACCAAGGTGGATTTGGAAACTCAAATGAGAGCAACCGAAGACAAAGTTGTAGAAGAAGCGAAAAAGGCAGATGAATTCCAGGAACTAATGCGTAAAGCCATGAAAGATAGTGAGTCTAGCAAGCGAAGAGCTGAAGAAGTCCAAGAAGATTCTACCCGATTTAAGAAAGGCTACGATAAGGTGGTGTTCGAATTGCAGTCTGTGATAGAAGAACTTCGTGAGCGGGTAAAATCTGAAAAAGCTGAACTTGGTAGTGCTCAAGCGCTCCTTGATGCAAAACAAGCTATAATCGACGCACATCTTGCAAAGTTGGAATATCAACAAGCAACGATCGAAGCTCAAAGGCAATCAAGTGAAAATCATAAAGCTAAGATAGATTTGTTGAAGTCAGAAATGGATCATTGTAAGGGTGATCTGGAATCCAAAGTTTCCAAAATTTCTGACCTTCAAAAGATCGTGGATAACCAAAGAAGTAAAATCGAAGAGTTTAAGAATCTAATTGATCTAAAAGTTTCGGAAATAACCAATAGCCAGTCCATGATTGATTCACAAAGTATACAGCTTAATTCATGTAAAACTCAGATTAGCGTTCTAGAATTGGAAGTGGAAACGGGGAAGACACGTATTGATTCAGGAAAGATTGAGATTTCTCGACTAATGGATATTATTGAAGAGCAGAGAAAACAAATTGAAACGTATAAAATCATGATTGAAGCACAAAACGCTGAGATTGCTGGATATAAAACTCAAGTTGACGATTTGCAAGGTTCTGTAGTTATGGCTCAAAACACTTTCAATATGAACAAGATACATATTGATGATTTAAATGCATCGATTGATGCTCAAACTTGCCGAATTGAACAATATAAAGCTCGGATTTTGGATTTAGAATGTAATATTGAATCTGGCAAGCTCTCCGCTGATGTAAATAAAACCGAAATCGCTCGGTTGCACGCAATCATAGATGAACAAGAAAAAGAAATCCAAAACTATAAAGCCATGATTACTGCGCGAGGTGTTGAAATTGATAATTATAAGGCTCAAATTACAACGTTGACCACTGCCGTTGACACCAACCGCAGGATAATTGACGAAAAGACATCGGAAATTTCGGTTCACAAGTCTACGATAATTGCCCAGAGATCAGATATTGGTGCATTTAAGGCAACTATTGTTTATCAGCAGAAAGAAATTCACACATTCAAAACCATCATAAACTCTCAAAACCTTGAGATCGAAGGATACAAGAATCAAGTCGAATTGCTTCGTTCAAATTTAGCCTCAGGTATATCTTTAGCTAACTCAGACAAATCAGAAATTGAGCGATTGAACAAAGTCATTAGTGACCACAATATAAAGATTGCTGATTATGTAGCCAAGATTGATTCTCTCAACGCGAATATAGAATCTTGCAATGAAAAGATTCGTCTACTTGCGGATAGCAATAACGCTTTGTTAGGTCAGCAATCAGATTTTGAAAGTCTTAAAGCTTCCGTCCATGTGAAAAATCAGGAAATCACGAATCTTAAGTCAATTGTGGAAGCAAATAACTCCCTTATATCGGAATATAGAGCTACGATCGAATCTCTAAAGAAAGATTTGAGCACTACGAAATCTTTGGGCGAGATTGACCAAGCTCATGGTGCAGCTCATAGGCAAGAACTTTCGACTACCATTGACGCTCTTCAAATGTTAGTTAACGGAAAGGATGATGAGATTGGTGCACTTAAAGATGAATCATCAAAATCAAATAGTTTAGTGGCAGAACTCAACACAATTAATCATTCTCATATGATTGAGATCCAAGACCTGAAAAATACTATCGATGAATTGCGGCGAGATTTTGCCACTCGATACTGTGCACGTGAGGAAGAGCTTTCGGAAGACATTCGAGCGCTCGAAAAGCAGATTCACGATAATGATATTGAGATTAATCGCTTGAAGAAGGATGTTTTTGAAACGAAGGACAATTATATACCAAAAGATATTGTATACGAAGACCCGCCCGGAGATGCTCAAATTGAAACTGTTCATAATCTGAAGCAGGAAATCGATTCGTTGAAGAAAAATGTTGATGTATGGAGTGAGAAAGCTGCCATGCACGCTGGAAATGAAGAAAGTTTATTGAAGGCACTGCAAGTGAAAGAGATGGAGTTAGCAATTAAAGAAGATGAAATGTTGACGTTGAAGAGTGAAAATGACAAGACCATCAAAGAGCACAATGAAAATCTTCATAATCTGAAGCAGGAAATCGATTCGTTGAAGAAAAATGTTGATGTATGGAGTGAGAAAGCTGCCATGCACGCTGGAAATGAAGAAAGTTTAATGAAGGCACTGCAAGTGAAAGAGAAGGAGTTAGCAATTAAAGAAGATGAAATGTTGACGTTGAAGAGAGAAAATGACAAGTACACCCAAGAGCATATCGAGGCGATTGAAAGCTTGCAAATAAAATTGACAAAAAAAGAATCTGACTTAATACAACTTGAGGAATATTTGACAGCCTTAACAGGAAAGAACGATAGTCATAATGAGACAGTAATGCCAAATATTCTTGTCGTCGATCAGCTCGAGGAATTACAAAAAATTGTCAATTCTCTGAAGGATGAAAACGTAGCTTTGGAGAATGAGAAAAGTGCTTTGCAAGATTCCCTTCGTCAGTTCGAAAAGTATTTGGAACCAAGTGATGTAAGTTCTTCAAACACGGCAGCTGATATAGAAGATCAGAAATGTTTGCCATCTCAAATATCCATTTCAACAGAATTATTCAACCAGACTGAGAAACAATTGGCAGAATTATTGAGAAGACTGGAAGAGGAGAAATTATACTCTTCTAAATTATTCACTTTGCTTCAAGTCGCAGAGAAAGAATTAAAAATCCTTCAAGATAAACTACTTCAAGGTGATGATACTACTGATGAATCCAAAGTCGAAGACAATCCAACTATTGTGTCTGCAAATGTAGTGTCAACTTTCGAAGGAAAGATCGCTGATTTGACTTCACAATTGAGAGATAAATCGCGAGACTACAATGACGCAGTTTATCAAAATATTGAGAAAGAAAGATTGTTGAGTATTCTGAGAGAGGAATTAGATCGACAAACGAGCGAATTAATTTCTTTCAAGTCCTCCATTAATACAGTGGAAGGAGGAACGAAGAAAAAAGTTGTAGGATTTAACAGCAATTTAGAGATCTTTTCAATGTCAGATCGCGAACTAGTTACAGAGGAAAACGAAATGGATGATTATGAAGAAGGTAAATCTATTTCAAATTCTTATCTGAAGGCTATATCTCGAGGTCCTAGTGTTTTGGAATTCGATAATCGAGTCAGTCCAAGAGTTGAGAATTCTGCCAAAATGTTTTCTCCTCGCTCTGCAGCACATTATGAAGCACAGCGCACAGTTTTACAAATAATTAAGCGATCTGTAGAGGAAATTTCATTATCCTATGATACACCATCAACAGCGGAGATGGAGGTTGAAGCGATGCCTGAAATATCGCAACGTCAAAATACTGAGTCGATTCAAGAAGCAAAAACATTCTCAATTCCTAGTTCGATGGGTAAAGTAGTTTCCCAATATATGTTTGCTGTGCGCATTCAGAAAATTGTTCGATCGTTTATTGCTAAACGTCGGGTTCAGAGATTGCAGCATGTAACACCGAAACACGCTATGGCAAAGGTTGCTTCTCAATATATATATGCCGTACGCATTCAATCAATGGTCAGAGCGTTTCTAGCGAGGCATCGCGTTCGGAAGGCAAGATTAGAGGAAATAGCTCAAGCTAATGGGGTTTTGATTGCGTGTGATGGAACGAAGCAAGGTCAAACAGGTTGGTACCGTGTGCAGGACCAAATGTTTTATTTCTGTATTGATGAAAAGGAATTTGTGCTATTATGTGGACCAATTTCAAGGGACATGTACGATATCGCCGTTGAAGAAATCAATCAAATCATTTCTCGCACTGCTTCTATACCGATGGTTGAAGAAGGCAGCACTGATAGTGGAAGCAAGTCTTCTTTAATTGCATTGAGGTTTCCCCATTTGAAGTTGCCTAAAAACATTGGTATTGATAGACTTGGATTGCAGGCAACGCGAATTCAAATAGAAACTTTATTAGATGATCTTCGTACTCGTGATGAATATATTACTCGAGTTGAAGAGGATCTATCGGTGATGAAAAAGACAGTGTATATTTCTCAAGCTGAAGCCATTTTGAAATTAAATAAGCAAGTAGAGGAATATGCTTGTGCAATCGCTGCTTTAAAAAAAGAAAAAGAGGAATTAATGTTTAAAACTCGTTTTGTCAAGGAAGATTTACTAGCTCAACTGCAAACAAAGATTGGAAGTATTGACCAGTCATTGAGTAAAAGGTTTGTCAACCTTACTGCTGCTGCACGAGGGTTTCTCGGAAGGCGTAGGGTAAACCGATTGAAGTTATTCAAACTCGCCGATGAAACGGGCGTGTTGGTGGCGATGTCAAATACAGTTCAAGGAGAATCAGGCTGGTATGTTGGACCGCACGGTTCAATATTTTATTTTGTTCTGAAAGAGGTAAGCTTCGATTCCTCCTTACTTCCCGGTTTTGGAAGTAATCGTTTTGTTTTTGTTATATAGGGTAAATGGATATTGACAGCTGGGCCCTTAACAGAGCAAGATTTCAGGGTTACATACATGCAACTCTCTGGAAATCATAAAAATATTGCTCCAGGGAAGTTGTTGACAAAATGCGCTTTCAACATAGCTGGAGATCATGGAGAAATGTTTAACCAAGGTCATTTGTATGTTTCAAATGGGAACGGTAAACTATTCATGGCATTACCAGTTGATGACGTTATCGCAGACATCAGTCAAGAGCAACAATTTAATGAGCAAGAGCTGGGTTCTTCCCTGATAAGCTTTAACAGTAGTTTAGCATCCAAATTTGATGATTCGGTTGATAGTTTAGATGGGGAGAGTTCATAATAAGTTCAGATTGGAGAGTAGATAAGTGAATCGTTTCCGTATGCTTGTGGTAATGTAAACTTTCCACTAGTGTGCAACCCACTGTGGGGCCCTACTCCCACCGTGTAGTGATGTATTTGATATTGTTCATAACATGTATTTCATCTAATCTTCTAATCATAAGATATACAACAATATACCCTATTGTCAGGATTTTATATTCGTTTTATTGTTAATACCTACCTACGCATTGAGGACATTAGAACAACTAAATTCTGATTTGAGTTGGAGCACATCCCACATCAACCTTCATCATCAAAGACCTAAGTTCTATTATTGCCGCTGCTCCGAGTCCGAGGTCCAAATTAAGCTATAAGTTCAGTCAACCAAAATGCACTTCAACCGAATAATTAAACCTAGGCTTATGCGATATTGTGCTCTGCCAATTCCTCTTTTACAATTAATTAACCGATCGAAAGAACTTTTTATACTGCCTATACCAAATCAACACAGTTTAAATTGAGAACTGCACGAAATTTCTGTGACCTAAGTAACATAATTAATGATGTAATATAAAACATACTTTAATTAGTTATAGCGGTTAGGTCTGCGGGTTAGCGAAGTCCCTCTTTTCTAAAGATCGAAACTCATACGGACCTTAACCATAAACAACATTGCTAAGATAGAGCAATCACACACTTCTGACTATTGGAAACAAACAGATAAACAAGTATGACCACGATATTTCCAACATAAACAAACGATGTCCATTTTGAAGTCAAATACTCTCTCTCTGTCTCTCCTTCTTTCTCTGTCTCTCCAAGATCATGATGCAAAACTACCGAAAATTCTCATGAAATTACATGCTTTCCCAAAGTAAATGGCAAACACGAAGTGCTTTCGCCAATGCGGTAGTAGCTGCTGGGACTGGAGCAGCAACAACAGGAAGTGTTCGGGCTGGGACGTGAGCTGGGATGGAAGCAAGAGCAGGTGTGGTTACAACAGGAGCGGCAGTAGGAGTGTCGTAAACCTCAGTATCAAGGAATGATGGAGCTTTGATCACAGGAGCAGATGACACAGGAGGGCTTTACTAGTGATAGACAAATCTAATTCGTCTTTTCACCGTCCTGTTCATCATCCGAACCTTAGCCTTCATCACATTCTTGTAGCGAAGGAGCGCTAGCAGCAGTCCTGTTCGACTCCGAACTCCGGCAGCTCCAGCAACTCACATACCAGCAAAGGAAAATGTAAGAAAGAGCGAAGTAGTAAATGCTTCAGACTACCATTGAAAATCCAAAAACTTCGTGTTGGAGCTACAACAGCAGGAGCAACAAGTGCAACTACTGGCTCAGGTTTGTTTTCCACCACCACTGGAGTAGCCGATACAAAACCAGCAGCAACAGTGGCGCGATAGCTGATGCAACGACAGGAGCAGCAACAACGGTTGTGGTGGCTGGAGTGAACTGAACAGATCATCACATCAGATGATAGAATAATACCCAACAAATTTGCCAAAAGGAATTTTCGTCCATCTTTCCGAGTAGAGTAATCTTCACGAATCTGTTAAAAAAAATGCACGCATTTCAGAGATATAAAACCATTTCGTTTAGATTTCAGATGTATCGTCACTGAAGATAATCTTTGTTGTTTATGTCATCCAAAGATAATCGACCGTTTTATTAATATCTGTCGGGATGGGATCCCTTCCTTGATAATCGCTGCACTATCCTTTTAATAAACTTGTTACTTACATACATTTCCTCAAATAACCAACCTTGCTCTATTGGAGAGGCAGGTCCATCGGCGAACATTTGTTTGTAGTTCCCAGGAAGACAAATAGATTTGGAGACGTATGTTGAGACTGCTCGATTGTTATACTCTGAATATGACATATTCTATGCTTTGCGATACGTCCCGTACATCCAGGCTATTTTGATTAGTCGCTGCTGAAATTTTCTGCTGACATGAGGTGAGTACGAAATGAAACAAGCAAATATGTTTCTCAAACACGTATCATTTGTGACTCAGCGCGGTAATCATGCAAATTATCTTGTCTGCAACACCAATGAGTTGCACTACATATCCTTTGTATTTATAGCGCCAAATTTATAGTTTCTCAATGTGGTAGCTGTTTCTCAATGTAATTGATACATTTCAATTTTCGATGTAGTACCATCATTCCACAGGTATAGATACAGCAGCAAGCAACTGATGATTGGTTGTGTAAGTAGTTGATGTAGAGCATCGAATGTTTCAATTTAATTGCATAGGAGTTGAAGAACACACAGTATATTGGGGAAATCTACTTCTTGATGATATACATAGTAGACGCTTTCTGCTTTCTACAATATATGCACGATTCCGATTGATAATAATATTATTCCACGTTCAACTTCGCTGAGGATTTGTTAAATAATAGTCTTAATTAGGCACACAGCTTTTCCAAAATCCAAGGAATTTAGCAGCCTGTACAATATTTATGTTTATTAAAACGGACGCCCCAATAAATTTGGCCAGCTTTGAATTGTATCGCCAATTGGCATTGCTTGATTTTACCATTCTCTTTGGTTGTGCAATGCCATTTATCCCTTGAAAATGTCATCGACACTTACAACCGATTTGGTTGCTATCAATTGTTTGCACAGTTTCTTGGAATCCCAAATTAATTTTGCTGCTGCTGGCGAAGACTTCACTTGTGATTATTTGTCAGCTTTGAGTCTTCACGATTACATTTCCACTTATTTTCATCTTTACACAGAGGGTATATTGAGAGGAATAGTTAACGAGGCACTTAAATATCGTCAAAGTGCGGAAAGTCATACCGATGCGAATGTTTTGGGTAGGTGGGGTGATATCATAGATTGTATGAAGGTGGTCCTTCAAGAACGTAGAGATTTAGCATCCAAACATTTTCAAAGTTTGATACAATATGGAATGAAGGGAGATTTACATCAAGTAGACAAATACTTGCAATTACTCTTTTGTCAGGGTTATGTGGATCACCTTTTCGAAGATGTCCTGGATGAAGCCATGAAAACTTTTCAACAGCAAAATAGTGAAGATAATTTCTATATGATGGTCTACTTCAAGAACACAGTGGAAGGTATGAAGAGAGAACAAAATGAAACTGGTAAGTGGAAAGTGTGCTCCCCACTTCTCAGAAAGTGCAAGCTATCCATGATTAAATCTGCAGTAGCCACTTCAACTGTAGAGCAAAAGGTCCCATTACAATTCGAGACGAAGAACTCTCCACATGATTCAATATCTCAAACTTTGCCCAGCTATAGAGACACACCGTTGCCTACTGCTGATTTAAATGAAGATGAAATAAAGGAGTTGATGGCTGCAAGTGATTTGCTAAATAGCACAGTGAAGGAATGTCAAGGCGATGTTGCCAAACTACAGCAGATTTTGTACCAGGATATATTCATTCTTAAAAAGATTGCATTTGCTCCATTTAAGCGTGCGTTGCAAGACAATATAGACGCATGTGAGGCGGCAGGATATACCAATAAACTTAAGCTCTTTCGGTTTCTCCAAGACTACCTCCTCAAGCAAGAAGCTGCGCTGTTATCTATTGATGAAAACAATCGAAACAGCGCAAACTCAGAATCATTTGTGAAAGAGAGCACAAGCTTTATGTCAACTCATCATGCACCACAGTTTGTTGACGACAGAAATGCACCGGTAGCAGTGGGTAGTGTGCGGATTGCCCCACAAGTTATGACATTCCAGAGTTTTCTGGATGCTGAGAAGATAGGCATATTGAATAAACCAAAAAATAATAAAAACAAGGCAGAAAAGAAGGCTGCAAGATTGAAAACTCAAAGTCTTGCTGAGCAGGTGAGTGATCACTTGAATGAACATGGTTGGGCAGTTGTTGATAACTTTATTCCGTTGGACGTTATTCGCCGCTTGAGGATTGAATTTAACTTGTTTCGAGATCATTTCGAGCAATCTGAAATTTGGGTGGGAAAAAAAGCTGATGTTGGGGCACATCTCCGAGTTCCCTCTGTCCGTGGAGATAAAGTCCTATGGATGTGCGGTGGTCACCAAATTTTAGGAAATGATCTTCCAGATGTTAATGAAGATGGCAATGACGGAACTGTTGTAAGTGCTAGGAAGGGTTCCCGATTGGCTCCTGAAGGTATGTCTCGTCTGATAAAGACTCATGGGGAGATAGAGCCATGCAAACTTGAGGTTAAAGCTGCTTCACCGATGCGAAAGTTTACCGCTTTGAAAGATGTTGTCACTGCGACAGATAAACTTGTTGAAGAGCTTAAAGGAAAGAATGTGAAATGTAAAGGAATTTATGAACGATCTGATGCAATGCTTGCAGTTTATCCTGGAGAAGGTGCCAGATTTGCAAATCATATTGATAATACAACACAAGATGGACGACGCTTGACTCTACTGATTTATTTGAACCCTGGTTGGACGGAGGAAATGGGTGGTGCTTTGCGAGTCACTGAGTCACTTCAATCAGCCATTGATTATGATGCTGAAGAATCAGCCAATCGAAACGATGTTTCGAGTATCTTACAACCTATAGTTGACATTCCGAAGCAAAGAGCTGTGGATATATATCCTATGGCGGGACGACTTGCAATGTTTTACTCATCGGAAATACCTCATGAAGTGATGCCAACCTACGGTGATCGCTTTTCATTGACCGTGTGGTATTATGATCGCGAAGAGCGCAAACAAGCGATTGTTCGTGCGAGAGATTCTGGGGCAGCAGCACAAATTTCTCGCACTTCAGTAGAATCTCAACAATCAGCGAAGACTTTCATTGGTGATCTCATGGGTGGTGATGACATTGGTGAAGATGGTGGTGATCCAACTGAAGAAGAGTTGAGTATTCTCACCGATAAAGTTGTGAACCTCTCTGATGAAGCTTTAGATATTGTTGCGAATATCACGGGCGCGCCATCAGTGCAATCATTTCGGCAAGGTTTCCCAATGCTTACTGTGCAAGACTTGAAATCTATGAGAGCTCTTTTTCGTCGAATGGGTTTACAAGGATAGAAGACGGATGCATTTATTTTCTTTGATTTGAATGTCGTTTTATGTGTAAAATAAATTTTATGATTGTAGTTTGTG
>JACCEA010302204.1_pt1 | contig 15812 bp, 5 predicted proteins | sample 7449851 | NCBI WGS metagenome assembly JACCEA01 (sample SAMN15323453, study PRJNA562643) | freshwater metagenome | isolation source: river surface water | place: USA:Blue River Watershed | collected 2017-08-18 | reverse complement strand
GGCGCTACTACAGCGAGCGTGACAGGTCTGGTTGCAGGCACTTATACAGTAACAGTGACGGACGCAAACGGCTGTACTGTTGTTAAGACAGTAACTATTACCCAGCCAGCAGCACTTGAGTCAACTATTACAAATACTAATGTGAATTGTAGTGGTGGTACAAACGGTACAGCAGCAATGACTGTGACCGGCGGTACAACACCATATACTTATCTTTGGAGCAACGGAGCAACTACAGCGAGCGTAACCGGCCTTGCAGCGGGCACATACAGTGTGGTTGCTACAGATGCTAACGGTTATACTACTACACAGTCGGTTGTGATCAGTCAGCCAGCTGTTCTGGCAATAAGCGGTACTGTAAACGATGTTCCGTGTCACGGTACTTCAGCGGGTTCAATTGATATCACAGTTTCGGGAGGCACTTCACCATACATTTACAGTTGGAGCAACGGTGCAACAACACAGGATGCTGTTGGTCTTGCCATCGGCTCATATACTGTTGATGTGACAGATGCCAACGGATGTGCTGCATCTGCTTCGTATGGTTTGACTGAACCGACACCGATCGCACTTTCTGCGACAACAAATCATATTATTTGCGGATGTGCTCACTGCCATGGAATGGGTGAAATATACCTAACGGTAGCGGGTGGTGTTGGTCCATACACTTATTTGTGGAGCAATGGAGCTACAACGCAGAACAATACCGGCCTGGTGACAGGTACTTACACGGTTGTTGCTACAGATGCTAATGGATGTACTGCTACCGGTTCTTATTCGGTTGTGAGCCCTGTATATATGTCAGTTGCCTCTGTGGTAAATGATGTTACCTGCAACGGTGGAAGTAATGGCTCAATTGCCCTTACGGTGTCCGGTGGAATCGCGCCGTTCACCTACAACTGGAGCAACGGAGATACTACTTCGTCAATTTCTGGTCTGGTATCGGGTGTTTATTCTGTGTCAGTGACCGATGCATTGGGTTGTAGCAAGGCATACATTTTTGTTGTGGAGGAGCCGGCTACATTTGACGTTACGGCAATGATCACTAATGTGGCATGTTTCGGAACAAGTACAGGTGGCGTTAATATTACCCCATCTGGTGGCACGGCTCCTTATACATATAGCTGGAGCAATGGTGCTACTTCGCAGGACATTTCTGGTGTGCCTGCAGGTAGTTATACAGTTACCATTACAGATGCGCATGCATGTAGTTATACTTACGATTATCCTGTGAGCTCTGATCCTGCAACTGAAGTTACTATCACGGCGCCATCAATAGTTTGCGTAGGTAGTGCTATCAACTTTGTGGGTGCGCCGGCCGGAGGTACATGGTCCAGCAGCAGTCCAGCGCGAGCTTCTGTGTCCGCAGCCGGTGTTGTCACTGGCCTGACAGTCGGCACAACCCGTATTACTTATACACGTCCATCGGGTTGTTTTGATACGATGACGATCAGCATCAATCCTGCAATTGCAAATATTTCCGGAACGACAAATGTTTGTGTTGGTGAGACTATCACACTTACACATCCTGTTTCGGGTGGAACCTGGTTGAGTGCTAATGCCGCAATCGCGTCAGTAAATCCGTCAACCGGTATAGTGACCGGTGTTACAGCAGGAACTGTGAATATTACCTACTATTCATCTGAGGGCTGCTACAAAGTGGTGAACATTTGGGTGAAAGGTCTTCCTGTGGCATTCACCGGTAATACAGTTGTTTGCGAAGGCAATATGGGCCAGTTATATAGTACTGCGGGTACGGCTGGTACATGGTCAAGCTCAAACACTGCGATAGCAACTGTTGGTTCAGGAAACGGAGCGATGTATGGTGTTAGTGCAGGTACTGCAACAATAACCTTCAGGGCTACGGCTACCCAGTGTGCAGTAACAGGAACTATTACAGTTAATTCAACACCGGCTTCTATAACCGGACCATCGTCGGTTTGTGTTGGAAGCACAGCAACACTTGCTTCTGCAACACCGGGAGGTGTTTGGTCGAGTGGAAATGTCTCGGCGGCTACCGTAAACATATCTTCCGGTCTGGTTACCGGTATATCAGCAGGTGTTGCTAATATTTCTTATACATTACCGAGTGGATGTCGCAGGGTAAGAGCAATTTCTGTGAATCCTCTTCCTGCAGCGATATCGGGCACAGTTGTTATTTGTCTTGGCACTTCAACAACACTTTCTACTGCCACAGCGGGCTGCAACTGGAGCAGCGGTAATACCTCCGTTGCGACAATCACTACCGGTGGTGTGATGACCGGAGTGGGTGTTGGTACTGCCGTGATAACGTACACTTCCGGCGCCGGATGTTTCAGGACTACAATCGTAACGGTTAATCCAAGTCTGCCGGCGAATACAGGTGTGACTACTGTGTGTGTAGGACAGACTACGGCCCTGGCTAACGCATCAACAGGTGGTACATGGAGTAGTGGTAACTCAGCAATTGCAACTGTAAATTCATCAACAGGTGTGGTGAGCGGTGTTACTGCAGGCGTAGTGAATATTACTTACAGGGTTGCTACATGTTTCAGCATCAGTTCTGTTACAGTAATATCCAATACGGCCTCTATATCTGGGTCAACTTCTATATGTGCAGGTACAACAACCACACTTACACATCCTTTCTCAGGCGGCACATGGACAAGCGGCAATACAGCACGTGCAACTGTTGATGCAGGAACAGGTGTTGTAACGGGTGTTTCTGCGGGAACTTTGGTGATCACTTACTCGTTGACATCGTCTTGTTACAAGACAGTTGTAGTGACTGTGAACACACTTACAACGGCTATCACCGGTACTACTACTGTATGTAGCGGTAATAGCACTACATTGAGCAACGCGACATCCGGTGGTACGTGGAGTTCAGGTAATACGTCAGTGGCAACAGTTGGTCTTACAACCGGTGTTGTTACCGGAGTATCTGCGGGATCTGCGGTGATCACTTATCGTACAGCCGGTGGATGTTACACAACTACAATCGTTACCATTAATGAGACCCCTGCTGCTATAACCGGTGCTACCTATGTGTGTGCCGGTCAGACAACAGCACTTTATAATACTACGGTTGGCGGAACGTGGACAAGTAGTAATACATCAGTTGCAACAGTAAATTCAGTAGGTCTCGTTACCGGTATAAATGCAGGTACGGCGATGATATACTACTCTTTGAGCGGTTCTTGCGGTGTATCTGTCGCGGTTAGTGTGGGCGCAATGCCAGCTTCTATAACGGGTGGCGGTTCTGCTATCTGCGCTGGTTCTGCAATTTCGCTTTCTTCAACAACAGGTGGCGGCACCTGGGCAAGCAACAATGCAGCTGTTGCATCCATCGGCCTGACTTCAGGAAATGTTACGGGTGTTTCAGCAGGAACTGCAGTAATTACTTACACGCTTTCGTCAGGTTGTTACCGCACAACGGTAGTAACCGTTACTCCTATGCCGGAAGTTGCGCCTATCAGCGTGTCGGCTCCTGCGTTCTGTGTTGGTACTCCGTCATATGTTTCATCAGCTACAACCGGTGGAGTTTGGACGTCAGGCAACACTGCAGTTGTTACAGTAAGCACCTCGGGTACACTGACTGGCATTGCAACGGGTACTGCTATTATCTCCTACGGCGTTACGGGTACCTGCGGTACGTCGTTCGCTACTACTACGGTGACAGTTAACGGTGTTCCAGATCCGGGTGTTATCTCAGGTACTGCAAGTGTCTGCATCGGTTCAGTGATTGCGCTTCACGCGTCTGTTACAGGTGGAATTTGGATCAGCGCTAACCCTGAGATCGCTACTACCTGCCCATGTAATTCAGGTCAGGTTACGGGTATTGCTGCCGGTGTAACGATTATGTCTTATGGGGTTACTAATGATTGCGGTACTACTTACGCAACATATCCGGTGACAGTTAATCCGGTGCCATCAGTTACTCCAGGCATAGTCACACCTGGTTTTGTAGGTGCTACATCTGTATCTCTGCCGTTCACCACTACCTGCACTCCTTCGACTTACACTATAGTGTGGGGCCCGGTAGCGTCGTCAGCAGGTTTTGTCGATGTTTCGGCCTCGACGCTCGGTTCGTCGCCAATGTCGGTTACAGTGCCTTTGAGCGCAACAGAGAATACATACTATGGTACGATCTCTGTCAGCAACGGATTATGTAGCAGCCCGGCGCAGCCTTTCAGTGTTACACTTAACACTTCGGTAAATATCTACACTTACGCAGGCATCGGTACAAACGGATATACCGGAAACGGTTATGCCGCAACCGCCGCCAAAATGAGCCACCCGTACAATATCGCTACAGATTGCGACGGTAACACGTTCATAGCCGATTTTGAGAATGCAGTGATCCGTAAGGTAAGCGCTACCGGTGTTATCACTACTGTTGCCGGAAACGGAACGATAGGTTACAGCGGTGACGGCGGACCTGCTACTAATGCAACAATGTCTCATCCTTCAGGAATAGTGCTTGATGCGGCCGGTAACCTGTATTTCACAGACTTCAATAACCACGTAGTTCGCAGGGTGAGCACTTCAGGTATCATCACGCGTGTAGCAGGCAACCTGGCTAACGGTTATGCAGGTGATGGTGGTGCTGCTACTTCAGCACGTCTCTATTATCCTTCAGGCCTTACAATTGATGGCGCAGGTAACCTGTTTATTGCAGATAATGCTAATAACGTGGTTCGTAAAGTTACCCCTGATGGTGTCATCAGCACTGTTGCAGGAACGAACATACCTGGTTATACCGGTGATGGTGGTGTTGCAACTGCAGCAAGACTGAACTCTCCTAAGAACGTTCATGCTGACGGTACCGGAAATCTGTACATCAGTGATTGGGGAAATCAGGTGGTGCGTAAAGTGGACGCAGCCGGCATTATTACAACCATTGCAGGTAACGGTATCACAGGATACAGCGGAGATGGTGGTCCTGCAACTGCAGCGAAGCTCGATCATCCTTATGGTATCACTACAGATGGTGCAGGTAATGTGTATTTCTCTGAATACACGAACCACATTGTGAGGAAAGTTAATCCTGCAGGTATCATCAGTACAATTGCGGGTGATCATACTATAGGTTACAGTGGTGATTATGGTCCGGCACTGCTGGCTCAACTTAATCAACCAATGGGTCTGTCGCGCGACTGCGCGGGCCGCATATTTATAGCTGATAATGCTAACTATGTGGTGCGTATCCTGGGCGAATACAACCGTACGCCGTTCTTTACAGCCGGTGATAATCAGAATATCGATGTATGTTATGGCTCTGGTCCGATTTCAATGAATACGCGTCTGGCTGTCATTGACTTTGATACTACACAGCCGCTCACATGGTCTGTAGTTTCGGCACCTGCTCATGGTACTCTGGTTGCAGGATACACTTCAACGTCTACAGGTGCTGCAATTACTCCTTCAGGTCTGAGCTATACACCTGCAACCGGTTATGCCGGAGCTGATGTGTTCGTGGTTCGGATATCTGATGGTATTGCTTCTTCTGTAACTACAGTTAATGTAACAGTAAGTATGCCGCCGGTAGCAGGTACTATCACAGGTACAACTACTATCTGTGGTAGCGGCATTACGCACCTTGTTACTACCGGTACCGGTGGCGTGTGGACAAGCAGCAACACGTCAGTAGCTGTTGTTGATTCATTCGGTTATGTGTCTGGTGTAGGATATGGTACCTCAACCATCTCTTATGCCGTTACAAACGCTTGCGGAACATCTGTTGCAACAAAAGTCGTAACATTCAACCCAATGCCATACGCCGGTTCTATAATTGGTGCAGCGAAGGTTTGCCGTGGCAGTTCAATTCCTTACATTAGTCCGGTTTCGGGTGGTGTATGGAGCAGTGGCAACACATCAATCGCAACCGTGAACAGCGCAGGTATGGTATATGGAGTAGATACTGGTATGACAACCATTACCTACACAGTTACGAACTCATGCGGTACGGCATACGGCCTCAGGGACGTAACTGTAGAGATTCTGCCAATTGCGAGTCCTATCACAGGTCCGACCAGTGTCTGCGCAGGCGCAACTATTCAATTGTTCAGCGCTACACCGGCAGGTGCATGGTATAGCAGTAATGAGTCTATCGCTACTGTTCATATCGACAGTGGTTATGTGACAGGTGTTTCAGCCGGAGTAGTGACTATGAGCTATAGGCATAATACTACGTGTGGTATAGTTATGGTGACAAGGACATTTACGGTGAATCCTTCCAGTGTTACGATCCCTGCTATTGGCGGTGCGTCAACAGTATGTGTGGGAGGTACAACAACTCTTACTAACGGTTTGACAGGTGGCACATGGTCATCTTCAAGCTATCCGGTTAAACTCACTATTAACAGCACCACAGGTGTTGTGACAGGTGTGACAGCAGGTACTGCAGTAGTTACTTATACTGTTCCACACGAGTGTGGTGTGTCTTACATCACGAGGGTGATGACGGTGAATCCGTTGCCAACAGTATCACCAATTTCGGGCACAATGAGTATCTGTGTCGGCTGGACGATCACGGCAACTAACGCAACCACAGGTGGTGTATGGAGCAGCAGCAACCCATCGTCAGCGACGGTAAGCAGCGCTGGTGTTATTACCGGTTTGGCCGGAGGTATGCCGGTTATTTCTTACTCTGTGACCAATGGATGTGGCACAATTTCAGCAACTGCTCTGGTTCCGGTTGGTGCAGCTCCGGCGGTGACTTCAATCTCCGGTGCATCTTCAGTATGTGTTGAAGGAACAGCGGCTCTCTACAACTCAACAACGGGTGGTAGCTGGTCTACTTCTGATATTACGCATGCAGCGGTTAGCAGCGCCGGTATTGTAACAGGTGTAGGAGAGGGTACAGCGACTATCACATATGCAGTGCATAACGGTTGTGGCTATTCATTCGCTACGAAACTGATGACAGTTAATCCATTGCCGGAGGTAGCTACCGTGACCGGTTCGTCATTGGTGAATGTAGGTGGTACTATCTCGTTGGCATGTGCATCAACGGGCGGTGTATGGAGCAGCAGCAATACTGCATTGGCAACTGTGAACACGGCCGGTGTTGTAACCGGTGTGAGTCATGGGACAGCAACTATCAGCTACACCGTATCAAATGTGTGTGGTTCGGTATCGGGTACAAAGGTTGTGAACGTGGTTACGCTTTATGCAACTATCTACGGATCGCATGTATCGAGCCCAGGTGGTGCTGACGGCTGTGCGCTGTTGACAGTTGTTGGTGGTGTAGCTCCTTATACGTTCCTTTGGTCGAACGGCGCTACTACGCAGAATCTGTTCGGCTTGTCTGCAGGCACTTATTCAGTACTTGTAACCGATGCACTGGGTGATACTACATCAGCGTCAGTGGTAATTACAGAACTGGGTGCACGTGGTGTTGCTTCAGGTGACGGCGAAAGCGCAACAGTTTCGTTTGGCGCTCACCCGAATCCGTTCACGACCCGTTCTGTGATCAGGTTCAACCTGCCGGAAGGCAAGTTTGCAACGGTTGATGTGTTTAATGCTGCAACCGGTATGAAGATCGCAACAGTGTTTAACGATCACATCAATGCAGGAGAGGAATACACTGCAACCCTTGAGGGAGCGGATATACCGGCAGGCATTTACGTCTACAGGATATCAACTGAGAATAAGTCCTATATCGGCAAGGTATTGCTGGTAAAATAGGTGGGATAGAATGACTTGTGAAGGGGCGTTGCTGCAGATCGGCAACGCCCCTTATTTTTTGGGCTATGTCGCGCTTTGGTTCTCTTGACCGGTACACACAAGAAAGCCTGTTACTTATAGTAACAGGCTCCTAATAATATTGATTATTAGCCTGGATTCAGGTTATACCGTGGCTTCTTCTATCAGACTTCTGTGTGAGGAGTCGACCATTTGCAATGCCAGTGCCTTGATAGATGGGAAGACTAATTCATACGCTGCTTTTTTAGTTACCGGCACATCAATGTCTTCCATTGCTATTATGTAGATGATTGACGTAGGAACGTCCAGTGCATTACAGATCTTCGTCAGGGTGCGAGGATTTGGTCTTTTTTTACCTGTTTCAATTTGCGATAGGGCAGTCTGTGATATCTCACATTTCTCAGCAAGCTCCGACTGAAGCATGCCTAATTTACATCTGATTGACTTGATTGCTGATCCGATATTCATGTGTACGGGTGTTTTTGTATTAAAAAATCAATGGTTTATAGTTCAAATAATAATTGCATTCAATATTGCGAGAATGTGTGCAAGTTACTTCACCAATTGTTCAAATGTTGTAATTCGCAGTTAATTTTCTGTGAAAGAAAAATGGCATAATATGTTCACGGAGAATATGGGCACAAAAATGCCCGGCCATCAGCCGGGCATTTCATAACAGACTATCGTAGACCAGGTTATTTTTCGATTGCAGATGTTACTTCCTGGCTGGAAGGATTGGTGCGATGTGCGAACATTGCTACCAATTCTCCCTTTTCGTTGATAAGGTACTTCTGGAAGTTCCATTTTACCTCACTGTCCATGTATTTATTGTATTTTTTTTCTGTGAGCCAGTGGTATATCGGCGCCATTTCCGAACCCTTAACTGATATCTTGGCTGCCATCGGGAACTTTACCTTGTAGGTTTTCTTACAGAATTGCGCGATCTCGGCGTTTGAGCCCGGCTCTTGAGCCCCGAAGTCATTTGCAGGGAAACCTACGATAACCAGTTTGTCTTTGTATTTTTCATGCAGCGCTTCCAGGTCGGCATACTGCGGTGTGTTGCCGCATTCAGAAGCGGTGTTAACAATCAGGATCTTCTTGCCCTTGAATTTCGAGAAATCTACGGTGCCACCCTCAAGGCCGGCTACTTTAAAATCGTAAATACTCGAAGGGATCTGAGCCTTGGCCGCACCACCGAATAAAAACAGGAAATTCAGGATTAACAGTAAGTGTGATGACATGTGTATATTTGTTTAGGCAACAAAATTAGGAAGTTTTCAGGCCGCTCCGCTACGATTTTGTTGAGTGGGCGATAACTTCTGACTATTGTTAAACAATCTATATAATATCTTAAGCCCCTATGGCAAAACAGAAACAGACAAAAGTCAAGTCTCAACCCCAGCCGGTGGGTAGCCAGCAGCCACGTCCGGTGCAGCAGATGCCGGATCTGACCGAGGCGACGCTCCAACCCAACAAGATATTGCTGGTCATCCTCGCAGTAGTTGCATTCGTAGTGAATATCAGGGTGATCGGCTATGAGTATACCCTGGATGATCCTTTTTTTACAAAAGACAATCCGAATGTTAGCAAGGGATTATCAGCGATAGGTGAGTTCTTTACACACGCTGCTTACTATGGTGTATTCAAACATCATGATGCTTCATATCGTCCGTTGATGCTGACGAGTTTTGCTGCCGAGAAAGATCTTTTTGGTTTTGATCCGCACACTGGCCACCTCATCAACCTTATACTTTTTACAGTTCAGATAGTTGTGTTGTTCCTGCTTCTGCGTAAGATGTTCAAGGGAGTATCCGAGTTTGTGCCATTCTTTATTACGTTGCTGTTTGCATTACATCCAATGCACACTGAGGTAGTTGCGAGTGTAAAAAGCCGCGATGAAGTCATGGGCTTATTATTTTCCGCGTTGGCATTGCTTCAGACCATGAAGTATGCCGATGACGGCAAGACAAAGAACATGATCTTATCAGCAGTGCTGTTTTTCTGTGCACTTATGTCTAAAGAGACGCCTATAGCACTGGTGCTGATAGCGCCGATGACCGTTTATTTCTTCAGAAAGGACATTCCGATAGCAAAGGCCGCCAGATTTGCGATACCGTATGCCGCGGTGGCTGCCGGTTATATGGTGATGCGTGCGCTCTTTATTGAAAGCGATGGAGAAAAGGTGCGCATACTTGTGAATAACAATGCCCTGATGGCTGCCACCAACTATGCTGAAAAGCTGGCTACTACTCTGTTCATACAGTTGAAGTACCTGATCATCCTGGTTTTCCCGCATCCGCTTTCTTACGATTATTCTTTTAATCAGATCCCGATCATCGGTTTCTCAGACCCTAAGGCGCTGGCTGCTGTTGCTGTCATTATAGCACTGGCGGTTTACGCTGTGAAAAACTTTGCAAAACGTGATGTATTCGCATATTGTATTCTGTTCTACGCGTTCTCGGTGGTTATTACTTCCAATCTTTTAGTTGACATTGGCGCTACAATGGCTGAGCGTTTTATCTATACAGGCTCTCTTGCATTCTGTATTGCACTGGTAGTGATCTTGTCTAAGTTGCTGAAGGTGGATGCCGTAAATATGTCGTTTGCCACGGCAAGACCTTTGTTTATTGTGGTTACAGTTATCAGCTTGTTGTATGGTGCCAAGACGGTTGCACGCAATGAAGCTTGGAGCAGCAATCTGGAATTGTATAAAACCGGACTGGAGACTGCGCCCAATAGCTGGCGTGCGCAATATCTGATGGGCGTTGAGTATACACGTATGATAAGCAAGGAGCCTGATGCACTGCTTAAGCGTGATCTTTACAAAAACGCGAATGAATGTCTGAATCGCAGTTTGGCCATATTGCCCAACAATAGCGATGTGTACCTGATAAAGGGTTATGCCGATGAATTTGGTGGGCAGATCGATTCAGCAATTGTTTCCTACACAAAAACTATAAGGCTCGATAGTTTTAACACGCAGGCATTGGTGAATCTTGGCGGAGTGTTCCTGCGTACCAATCGACTTGATGAGTCGATCAAAACGCTGTCGCGCGTTATTTCCTACGATCCCAATAATGCCGATGCACTTGCTAACCTTGGTGCGTCTTACGGCAATAAGGGTATGTTCAATGAATCGGCGCAGTTCTATCAGCGATCACTGAAGGCGCGCCCGGTGCAGCCACCGAACGTGTTTATGAGTATGAGTAATGTTTACCGTTTCCTTGGTGATTCGGCTAATGCGCAGAAGTACAGGCAACTCATGTTTCAGGCGCAGGCAAATGGTACAGCCGAAGCGCGTTAGTATGTAATATATTATGCAATGAAAATAGCCTGCCAATTGGCAGGCTATTTTCATTTTCCTGAATGACTATTAATTAGTTCTTCACCGGCAGGAATGCGTACTTCTGACCATATTCCATCATTTGCTGGAAGAAATTGTCAGGGTATTCAACCTTTACGTCTGTTATTTCGTTTCCGTTCATTACAGGTACCAGGCGCGGCTGAATGAATCCTTTGTAAGGTTTCATATTAAGCTTTGCGTAGCGGTCCAGTATCTCTTTGTGCAATACAGGATCTACCTGCACTCCGTAACCTTCTACCAGAGCTTTGCCAGCTTTGTAGTCGCCTTCTGATTTTATGCGCTGTATCTCGCGCAGCAGTTGGCCAAACAATTCACGCAGTTTAGTGTAGTCGTTTACCTGAACGAAAGTCTTACCGTCGCGCTTGAACATAGCGATCACGTTGTCTTTTTTGCCTTTTTCGTAAGCCCAGCGAGCCACCAATGCACGGTTGCGCATGTGTGCTTCTTCAATCTTGTCACCGGGTTTCAGGCGGGTGAGCTGAGTGATCATTCCGTTCATGATATAGCTATCGTACTCTGCCATTCCCACTTCAAGGCTTGGCATAACACCAATGTCAACCAGCTTTTTGTCCATAATGAAATACAGAGCTACCAGGTCGGCACGTGCTTCTTCAAGACAGCTTGCGTAGTTCTTCAGCGTCTTGTCGGTTGTTTCTACGCCATCATTTATTTTACCCGATGCGTGCCCGATACATTCGTGCATATCAGTGTGCAGGTCGGACGCAAGTGCTGCATGTTGTTTCAAACGTTCGCGCACTGTGTCGTTTACTGCAAATTCAGCTGTCATGCCGCCTTTTGCGCCAACTACATTGTATGAGTGCACGATGTTGCTGAGCGATACCGATTTGGAGCCGTAGTCTTTGCGAATCCAGTCTGCATTTGGAAGATTGATGCCAATTGGTGTGCTTGGTGCCGCATCTCCACTTTCCACTATCACAGTGATAGCCTTGGCGGTAATGCCTTTCACGGTTTCTTTTTTATTCTCCTTCATGATCGGGGAGTTGTCTTCAAACCACTGTGCTTCTTTGGCAATGGCCTCGATCTTTTTTGTGCCCTCCATGTCTTTGAGTGACACAGTACTTTCAAAGCTTCCTTTTTTGCCAATGGCGTCCAGGTACACTTCTATGAAGCCGTTCACCGCGTCAATTGATGGTGCTGTGTTCTTTGCCCATGCAATACTGTAGTCATCAAATGTTTTCAGGTCGCCGGTACGATAGTACTTAACAAGCAGTTCCAACGATGCTTTTTGCAGCGAGTCTTCGGCAACGCCGGCAGCCTTTTCCAGCCAGCCTGCTATTTTGTCTATTGCAGCACCATACATGCCACCGCTTTTCCAGGTCTTTTCTACTATCTGGCCATTTTCTTTCACCACTTTACTGTTGAGGCCCCAGGATGGTGCATTTCCCTTGGTGTCGAATTTGGCGTAGTAGGCCTCTACTTCTTTTTGAGTCACCCCTTCGTAGAAGTTGTTAGCAGAGTTCACGATGTTGTCGATGTTCGGGCGCAGGTCCACCACTTTCGGCATGTATTTCAAGTCGTAAACGACGGGCTTTATGCGTGCCAGAAATGCGTCTACGCTCTCGCCCTCATTCTTTGGCAGTTTGCTGGTGTCGCTGGCCTTGACTATGCCTGTAAAGTATTCGTAGCTGCACTCCGGAATGAACTTATCGTTGCCGTAGTGGTGGTAGTTGCCGTTGCTGAACCATACGCGTCCGCAATAGGTTTCAAATTTTTTCCAGTCTTCAGCATTCTTGTCGCCGTTGTACGTGCCATAGACAGCTTCAATGGTCTTGCGCAGCATGATGCCGTCTTTGCTCTTCTGGTCATAGATGATATCGCGGCCACAGAGTGCTGCTTCATACAAGTAGTAGGCCAGTTTCTTTTGTTGCAGTGTGAGGTTGCGGAAACCGGGTACCTGGTAGCGCAGCAGTTGCAGGTCGGCAAACGACTGTGCTTCGGTCACGAAGTTCTCGTCATAAGTGTCGGCTACCATGGTAGTGTCTGCTTTGGCGGCTTTGTTGTCGGCCGTGCCGCTGCCACAACCGGTCAGTATTTGCGTGCTCATTGCCATAACAGGGATAGCCCATTTAAGGCTCATCTTGTTTTTCATTATCAGAATGGTTGGTTATTTGGATAAAATTAGTCTAAAGAGTTGAATTATAACTGCATGCTGATGCGCCGCTACAGTTCGATAGAAGCACCGATCACGATCTTTCCGCTTTTTTCGAGTTCAATAGGGCCCACAGCGTTGAGGTGGTAGAAGTAGCCTATGTTGAACGACTGATAATAGGTTCTTGACCGTAACCTGATAAGGTTGTTTAACAGAATGCCGGCCTCGTGATATCCATTGTTTGGTGTCATTATATCGATACTCTGGTGTGACGCTTTATGTAAAAGGTCGCCATAAAGAACGCCATATTGGATTGCTATATTTGGAGCCGAACTAAGATCAAAATCAGGTGCTTCCAGTTTGTAAAGTTTCCAATCCATATCGTGGCGGAATACTGCCTGTACAAATCTATCGGTATATACTTCGTAGGGGAACAAAGTCATAATACCGCCAAAACCGTAGAGTGAGAACGCATAGCGCGGATCGTATTTGAAGCCATTGCCGGCAAAAAGGCGGGAGATCGGCAGTGGGCCATCGCTCCATATTTTCCCGGCTTCAAACATGATGTGTTCTGTGCCCACGCGATTGAGGTGCCCGCGCCAAAGAAAGCCTGACACCGCTTTAATGTACTTTTCATAAGGCATGCCGGCAGTAATTTCGCCGGCTGTTACTTTCCCGAACCATATAGGGTATTTACTGTCAGTACGCATGTAGGTGCCGAAAATGGGTGCTGTCCGTTCTCCGTATGCGTAACGAAGATTTATTGATGCCTCTCTGGAACGGAATGCCGCATGGTCTTCTCCGTTTAGGCGCAGCGCGTAGTTGTAGTTGGGGGTGAATTGTTGCTCTTCGGCGGCAACCTCAGTGCTCCAGTATCCGAATTTTCCACTCATCGAAGCAGTGTAGGTCTTTGTGAGGTCTACGCGTGTAAGCAGGAATTTCCGCAGATAGTTTTTATCCAGTTCTTTGGCGATCTGGATGCGGCCCGGATCTCCAAGATCATCGGAATAACTGCCACGCAGCACAAACTCCTTATACTTATCAAAGTAGAATTCAGCGAAGCCGCCATACTTCCATCGCTTGTCTCCGAAGCCATATCCGGCCCAACCGCCTACCGAGCCCCATTTCAGAATATGGTCGTTTGTCTGCAAGCCCATTCCCAGCCTTATATTCTCATAGCGGTTGTAGGATAATAATCGCATCAGGTCGATATCGACCGGTCCTACAGAGACGCGTCCTTTGGGAAGGTTGCGCATATGGTCCATTATCTTGTCTGCTTTCACCTTGGCGCCCAGGCTGTCAATGACGTGGTAGGTCATTTTCTCTTTTGTATCAAGTGTATCCAGACGCAAGTGGTTCAGCAGGCTGTCGCTATGCTCGGTGGCCCCGTCTGCAAGCCGAACGGTATGTCGTTTGTCGAAACGAACATCGTTGTCATCCCACGATACGGAGTCAATAGTGGAGCGACCAGTCATTTGCAGCGTATATGGCGTCTTGTCCGCCTTCATCACGCGTTCAATGACATAGTTTAGCTGCACAGGAAACCAGCGAATGCCGTTTGTGCCGAATGGGATCCGTTGGTATTCCTGTTCAATACGTACGGTCTGTTCCATGCCGGGGTCTTTTACAGCAGCGATAAGTCGTGATATTGCGAAGCCTGCAGAGTGGACATAAACCTTGCCGGTAAGGCTGTTTCCGGCTATTCCTTTCGGCCTGAAGCTCAGTACCCAGATCGTATCGGTACCGTCCAGTAATTCGTCGGATAGATTGAAACGGTAATGCTGGTTATACCCGGGGCTCACCGGGTTATGATAGTCTTTGCCGTTAAGAGTGATATAATCGGTGTAGGCATGGAAAGGAAGGACATCCGTGATGACACTAGTAAACGCGGTCTTTTTCAGGCCCGAGAAGCGGGTGGCAAGTATATCTTCCTGCAGTTTGCCGGGGCGCTCCCAATTGCGGATACTGTAGGTCTCTGACATCAGCAAGTGCTGGCGAGATGAGAATGCTTTGAATTCCTTGATGCCTGCCGAGGTGTCTTTGGCGGCGTTTGAATCGGGCAGGGCAGCATCGGCCAGCATTTTGTAATAGATATGACACCGGTAGCGGTCATATTTGTCGGGGTCATTGGCCGGCTTGTTTTTTATGGTCTCGTTAAGGATGCGGCGTATCTTTTCGTAGGGCGGTTTTATGGTCACCTCTGCCAGCTCCTTGCCTCCGGGTTCCAGAAACACTGTGTTGCCGGGTATAGGCAGGTTGAGTAACAGGGTTTTGTACCCCATGCACGATACTTCTATCGTAGACGGAGCAGGAGACACTGCAGGAATCTCAAAGTAGCCGTCCAAACCGGCAATTACCCCCTGGTTTCCGGCACCATACCTTATGGTGGCAAATGGCACGGGTGCTGAAGTGCCTTTTTCAATGATCCGGGCACGCACAGCCTGCTGTGCCGAGAGTTTTGATCCGCAGACAGCAAGTAGGAATATCAATAAAATGTGGGAGTAACGCATGTGCGACAGGAGCCTAAAAAGTTTATCAAAATTATATTTTTTGCCCTATCTTTAGCCTGATAATTTCCGGTCATGAAGAAGAAACTCTACAGCCTGCTGGCAGGTTTATTTGTCCTTGGTATTGTGTCGTGCAACAACG
>JACCEA011656250.1_pt1 | contig 15816 bp, 10 predicted proteins | sample 7449851 | NCBI WGS metagenome assembly JACCEA01 (sample SAMN15323453, study PRJNA562643) | freshwater metagenome | isolation source: river surface water | place: USA:Blue River Watershed | collected 2017-08-18 | reverse complement strand
GGGGCAGGGGTATAGTCGCACCAGGACGGGTGCCGGTTTCAGAACAGCGGAATCGGGGCAAATGACGGTGGTTTTGCGCACGGGTTGCGCACGTCAAATCGCGTCGTGCGCAAAGTTTGCGCACGGCGACGGCGAGGCGGACGTCGAGGCCTCGAACGGGCCGGCGCGGGCCGAGCAAAGCGGTGCGGCCAACGGCCCGGCGACGCCGACCGGGGCGGGTGGGTTTTACGCAGGGGAAGTCCGCCCCGGGGGAATTCGGGCGGATTTTGCAGGAAATGCGTAGGTTCCCGCAGGCGGCGCGCTGTGCCGGAGGCGACTTTGAGCCGATACTGCCGAGGAGGGGGCACGCCCGGTCCTTTCCGGCCGCCCTCGCTGACGAACTCTACTCATACCCTTTTTCCGGACCGATCCCTATTCTAACGCCATGAATCCCGCCCCCGCTGCCTCCTCCGCCCCCAAAATGGGTGTGCTGATCGTGGAAGATCAGACCGCCATCCGCAATCTGCTCGCGGCCTACGTCGCGGCCTTGCCCGGTTTCGCCGTGGTCGGCGAGGCCGGCGGGGTCGACGAGGCCCTGCGGATCGCCCACGAAAAGAAGCCGGCCGTGGTGGTGCTGGACTGGATGCTCCTGGGCGGGCTCGGGCTCGACTTTCTCCGCCACGTGCGGGTGGACCCGCCGCCGCGCGTGCTGGTGTTTTCCGCCAACACGACGGAGCTGGCGGTGCGGGAAGCGCTGGCGGCGGGAGCGACCGGGTATATCGAAAAGACCGCGAGCTTCGGCGAGTTCACCACGGCGTTGCAGGCGGTCGCGACCGGCCGGACCTACCTGGGCCCCGCCGTGGCCCGGGCGGTGCAGCGGATCGTGAGCAACCCGGAGAAGGTCGAGACGAGCGTCGAACTCTCGGTGCGCGAGCGGGAGGTGCTGCGCTTCATCGCCGAAGGCCTTTCCTCCAAGGAGATCGGCGAACGGCTGGGCATCAGCGTGCGCACGGTCGAGAACCACCGGGCGAGCATCACGCGGCGCACGGGCCTGCGTTCGATCGCGCAGCTGACCCTGCATGCGGTGCGCCTCGGCCTGGTGGAGGTGCCGGCGGCGGAGGAAAACGCCGGCGGAGCGCGATGAGTGTCCGCAGCCGAATTCTCATCATCGACGACGACCTCGCGGTGCGGCTGCGCCTGTGCGATCTGCTCGCGCAGGCGGGGGACTTCGACGTCGACGAATGCGCGGACGGCCCGACCGGGCTGGCGCGGGCGGAGGAGTTCCGGCCGGACCTGGTGCTGCTCGACATCATGATGCCCGGCATGTCCGGCTTCGAGGTGTGCACGCGGCTGCGCGCGACGCCGGCGAACCGCGAGGTGCCCGTGATCGTGCTCTCGGCCGCGGAGGAGTCGGAGGCGATGATCCGGGCGCTGGAGGCGGGGGCGGACGACTTTCTGCGCAAGCCCTTTTCCGCGCCGGAACTGCGCGCCAAGGTGCGCTCGATCGCGCGGCTCAACCGGGTCCGCACGATCGGCGCGGAGCGCGATCGTTTCCGCTGGTTGCTCGACCAGTCGCTGGAGCCCTTGGCGGTGACGGACGGAGCGGGCCGGATCGTCTACGCGAACCACCGGGCGCGCGAACTCTTCGGGCTCGGCCCGGACAACGGCGGCGACCTGCCGGCGGCGGCGGGGCGCCAGTTCCAGGCGGAGCCGACCGATGCCTGGGCGGCGTGGCGCGAAGGCCGGCTCGGGGCGGGCGGGGCCTTCGTCCTGCACCAGCCCGAGACCGCGCAGGTGCCGGCCCGCTGGTTCAACGTCCACCTGCACGCCTTCGGCGGCGACGGCGAGCAGACCTTGTTCAAGTTCACCGACCGCAGCGCGGCGGTGCGGCGCGAGCTCGAGGCCTACACCTTCCAGCACCTGATCGCGCACAAGATCCGGACGCCGCTGAACGGCCTCGCGCCGATCCTGGAATTCATCGAGGCGAGCGGCGCCGTGGCCTCGGATCCGGAGACGGCGGAGCTGCTCACGCTGGCGCGCGCGAGCGCGGCCCGGCTGGAAGACACGCTCGCCGGGGTGCTCGCCTATCACGAAGCGGTGATGGGCCGGCGCACCCGCGACCGCGCGGGCACCGCGAAGCCCGTCCCGGCCGTGGTGACCGCGGCCGGCGTGGCGGCGGGGCTGACCGTCGGGGCCGCCTGCCTCGGCGAGCCGGCGGCGGTGTGCGACGGGGAGTTGCTGGAGATCGTGTTGACCGAGCTTTTCGAAAACTACCTGAAGTTCAGCGAGGCGGCGCGCACCGGGGTGGAGGTGCGGTCGCGCCGGCTGCAGGACGACGGCCTCGAACTCCGGCTGTTCGCGCCGGGCCCCGGGTTGCCCCCCGACGTCGTCGCGCAACTCGGCCGCCCCTATGCGCAGCTGGAGAAATCGTTCAGCGGCGAAGTGCCCGGCCTGGGCCTGGGCCTGGCGACCGTGCGGCTGCTGCTGCGGTCGATCGGCGGGGAGCTGACGTTCGCGCCGGGCACGGAGATCGCCGGGCTGGTGGCGGCGGTGCGGTTGCCGGCCGGGGCGGTCGATCGGACCGGAATGCAGGAGGCCCGATGACGCCGACGCTGCCCGAGTCCCTGTTGGAGCATACGTTCCACGACCTGGTGGCGACCGTGGACGACATCATCGTCCGCATCGATGCGGACGGACGCTGGCGCTACCTGAGCGATGCCTGGGAGCGGCTGCTCGGGCGGTCCGGTCTGGACCGCTTCGGCCGCGCGGCGGTGCGGGACGTGCACCCGGAAGATCGGGCCATGGTGCTGCGCCACTGGGCGGAGATCCGCGGCGGCGCCGGCGACCGGCGGCGCTTCCAGGTGCGGCTCCGGTGCGGGTCGGGCGCCTGGCTGTGGATGCAGGCTTCGCTGAGCGGGAAGCGCTTTCCGGACGGCCGCTTCCGGGGCGCGGTGGGCAGTCTCAGCGACATCTCGGTCATCAAGGCCGCCAAGCTGGAATTGCAGGCGGCGCGGCGCGACGCGGAGTCGGCCAACAAGGCGAAGAGCGAGTTTCTCTCCACCATGAGCCATGAGCTGCGCACGCCGCTCAACGCCGTGATCGGCCTGAGCGAATCGCTGCTGGAGCTGGGGGCGCCGTTCGACCCGGAGCGGACGCAGCGCTACCTCACGCTGATCCACCGGAGCGGCCGGCAGCTGCTCGCGATGATCAACGACATCCTCGACCTCGCGCGCATCGAGGCGGGCCGCATCAAGGTGAATCCGAGCGAGTTCGACCTGGCTCACCTGCTGGTCGGCGTGCTCGACGCGGCGCAGCACGAGATCCGGAGCAAGGAGCTGCGCGTCGAATTCCCGCGGCCGGAGGCGCCGGTGCCGGTGCGGGCCGACGAACGGTTGCTGCGGGCGGTGGCCCAGAATCTCGTGAGCAACGCGGTGAAGTTCACCCCCAAGGCCGGCGGCGTGACCCTGCGCCTGCAGACCGGAGCCGACGGCGTCGGGTTCTCCGTCGCGGACACGGGGATCGGGATCGCGCCCGAGCAGCACGAAAAACTTTTCCGGCCGTTCGAGCAGCTCGATGCGTCGGCCATCCGGGCCCACGGCGGCACCGGTCTCGGGCTCGCGCTCGTGCAGCGCATTTTGCACCTCCACGGCGGCACGATCGCGGTCCGGAGCGCGCTGGGGCAGGGCAGCACGTTCACCGTGCGCCTCCCGGCGGCCTGCGTGCCGCCGGCCGCGGTGCCCGGCCGCCCGCCGCGCGAGCGGTCGGTGCTGATCGCGGAGAGCGATCCGCGGCAGCGGAAGCAGCTCGGCGACTTCTACCGGCGGCGCGGTTTCGCGGTGCGGGAGACGGAGCGGGCCGACGAGGCGCTCGCGGCCGCGGCGACGGCCATGCCCGGACTGCTGGTGGCCGACCCCGGTCTCCCGGATCCCGGCGGCCCCGGATTGATCGCCCGCCTCCGCGCGCAGCCCCCCGGCGCGGACCTGCCGGTCATCGCGATCGGCGCGACGGCGTCGGCCGGCGCGGATGCCCACCTGCCCAAACCCGTTTCGCTGGCCGAGCTCTGGCAAACGACCACGGCCCTCACCGGACTCACCGCATGACACCGAAGATTCTCATCGTCGACGACGAGCCGCTCAATCTCGCCACCCTCGAGGCCTTTCTGGCCGGCGACGGCTACGAGCTGCATTTCGCCTCGGACGGGCTCGAAGCCTGCGCGCAGGCGGAGGTCGTGCAACCGGATCTGATCTTGCTCGACGTGATGATGCCCGAGCTGGACGGCTTCGAAGTCTGCCGGCGCCTGCGGGCCGATCCGGTGGTGGGGCGCGTGCCGATCATCATGGTCACGGCGCTCGACGACGAGCGGTCGCGGCTCGAGGGGCTGCGGGCCGGCGCGGACGATTTCATCACCAAGCCCTGCCGCCGCGAGGAGCTGCGGGCGCGCGTGCGCACGGTGGCCTCGCTCAACCGCTTCCGGGCGATCGCCGAACAGCGCGAGCGGTTCGAGCGGCTGTTCGAGCTGTCGCCGGCGGCGATCGTGCTGGCCGACGGGACGGGTCGCGTCGTGGCCGCAAACGCGGCGGCCGCCTTCTGCCGGCCGGACACGGACCTGCTGGCGGCGTTCGACGCGGCCTCGCGGACGACCCTGACCCACCTGCTCGCGGCCGCCGTAACTCCGAAGCCGGCCGAGCCGGCGCCGGTGCCGGCGACGGCGGAGGTGCGCCTGGCGGGGGCGGACCGGATTTTCCACGCGCGCGTCGCGCCGGCCCCGGAGGGCGGGGTGCGGCACGCGCTGTTCGCGTTCGACGATGTGACGGACGAAGTGCACGCGCGGGAGGCGCTCGCGCGGCTGAACGTTTCCCTCGAGGAGCAGGTGCGGGCGCGCACCCGGCAGCTCGAGGAAGCCAACGGCCTGCTCATGTCCTACGCGGGCTTCGTTTCGCACGACCTGCGGTCCCCGCTCACCGTGATGAAGGGCTACCTGTCCCTCATCCAGGAAGGCGTGGTGCCGGTGAACGCGGAGGCGGCGCCGCTGGTCGAGCACGCCTACCACGCGAGCGTCACGATGCAGGAGCTGATCCAGAATATCCTGCAGCTCGCGCAGGACGTGCACGACGGGGTGCGCGGCGAACCCACGGGGGCGATCGATCCGACGCCGGTGATCGGCAAGCTCGCGATGCGCATGCGCGAGTTGTTTCCCGAGACCAAGGTCGCGATCAAGGTCGCGGCGCTGCCGCCGGTGGGGGTGTCGGCGGTGCTCGTGGAGCGCATCTTCTACAATCTGCTGACGAACGCGGTGAAATATTCCGCGCAGAGCGCGAATCCGGCGGTCGAGGTCGGGGCGACGCTCGCGGACGAAGGTCCGGTGCTGTGGGTGCGCGACAACGGCGTCGGCTTCGACGCGCGCGACTCGGACCGCCTGTTCCGCGAGTTCAGCCGCCTCTCCACCGCGGGCGAGACGGACGGCTTCGGGCTCGGTCTGTCGCTGGTCGCGAAACTGGTGCGCGCCCACGGCGGCCGCATCTGGGCGGAGAGCGCCGTGGGGCAGGGCGCGACCTTCTTCGTGCAATTGCCGGGTCCGGACGCTCCGGCCGGGCCCGGGCCCGACGCGGTATGACCGGTTCCCTCAAACATCCCGTGCGGGTCGCGCTGGTCGTGGCCGCCGCGGCCGCCACGCATCTCGTGCGCATCGAGCTGCCGGGCCAAGCCCAGCTGCTGCTCGCGCCCTTTCTCTACCTGCCGCTCGTGCTCGCGCTGCCGCTGCCGTGGGCGGCGGCGACGGCGTTCTGCGCGATGCTGCCGACCGCGTTTTTATTCAATCACCCGGTGGTGCTGATGCTCGCGGTGGCGGAAGCCCTGTGGCTGCGCGCGGTCGGCGAGCGCCTGCGGCTGTCGACCCTGACGGCGGGCGCGCTGTTTTGGACGGTGATCGGCGGGCCGTTCGCGTGGTGGGCGTATGGCCGGGCGGTGGGGTTGCCGTCGACGTTGGTGTGGATCCTCGTGATCAAGACGGCGGCGAACCAGCTGGGTGCGCTCGCCTTCGCGGTGTTTCTGCTGCGGCAGACGCGCCTCGCGGACTGGCTGGAGCACCGGACCCTCGCCCGGCCGCGGATGCGGGAAACGGTTTTCCAGTCGGTCTTTTTCCTCGCGCTGGTGCCCCTCGGCGCGCTCACGGTGGGCGTATCGACGATCGTGCGGCGCCAGCTCGACGCGGAGAACCGCGACATTCTGCGCGCGACGGTGGTGAGCAGCGCCCAGCAGATGGAGTCGTTTCTCGAGAACCACCTGGCCGTCGTGACCGCCGCCGGCGGGATGCTCAGCCGGCGCAGCGTCGACCCCCAGTCGCTGCTCGAAGAGACCCGCCGCGCGCACCCGGAATTCCTCACGATGCTGGTGGCCGACGCGGACGGCCGGATCACCCACTGGGCCGCGGGCCAGCCGGTGAACCTGCAGAGTTTCGGACCGGTGGCCGACCGGGACTACTTCCGCGTCCCCCGCGACACCGGGCGTCCGTATGTGTCCGGCGTATTCCGGGGCCGGGGCTTCGGCCGGGATATCCTGATGGCGATCTCGGCGCCCTTCTTCGACCAGGACGGACGGTTCGCCGGCGTGGTCGAGGCGTCCATCGAGGTGCACACCTTCGGGCGCACCATCGCGGGCAAGGCCGCGCTCGAGCAGTCGGCGCTGATCGTGACGGACGGGAGCGGGCGCGTGATCTATGCCGACGCGGAGGCCGGCGTGCCGCCGCTCGCGCACCTGCGGTATTACCCGCAGCAGGCGGTGCTGACGGAGGCCGCGTCGCAGGAGGTGGTGGTCTTCGAGCAGGCCGTGCGCGCCGGCGCCGGCACCTACTATTCCGCGACGCAGGCCGTGGCGCGGTCCGGCGCGAGGGTGATCGCGCAGCGGCCGGTCTTCGCGAGCCTCGACCGGCTGACCTTCATTTACTTGATGATCGCGGGCGTGGCGGTGGGGTTCGTGGGGATCGCCGCGCTCGTGGCGCGGGCGACGAACCGGCGCCTGGCGGTGCCGCTCGAATTTTTCTCCCGCGGCGCGAGCAGCCAGGCGGCGCGCCGGGTGGTGGAGCCGATCGAGAATCCGTCGCCCTGGGCCTCCTACGAGATCCAGATGGTGTTCCGCGCCTTCAACCAGCTCGCCGTCCAGCTGCGCGGCACGCACGAACTGCTCCGGCAGCAGAATGCCGACCTGGACCGCCGCGTCGCCGAGCGCACGCGGGAGGCGGAGGAGGCGCGCCGGCAGGCCGAGGCGGCGAGCCAGTCGAAGACGGATTTCCTCGCGATGACGGGCCACGAGATCCGCACGCCGCTCAATGCCATCATCGGCCTCGCCGAGTCCGTCGCCGAGACCGCGACGGACCCGGTGGCGATCGAGCGCCTGCGGACGATCGGCGGCTCCGGGAAGCGTCTGCTCGGCGTGGTCAACGACCTGCTCGATCTTTCCCGCGTCGAGGCCGGCCGGCTCGACCTGGAGCCTGCCCCGGTGGAATTGGGCGCGCTCTGCGGCGAGGTGCGGGCTTTGTTCGCGCTGCGCGCGCGGCAGCAGGGCCTGACGCTCACGATCGAGCGCCACCCGAACGTGCCGCTCTGGCTCGAGCTCGACGGTCCCCGCCTCCAGCAGGTGCTGATCAATCTCGTGGGCAACGCGCTCAAATTCACGCGGCACGGCGGGATCCGGGTGCAGGTGACCGTGGAGCACGACGCGCCGGACTCGGTCGGCCTGCGGTTTTCCGTCATCGACACGGGCCCGGGTATCCCGGCGGACCAGCAGACGAAACTTTTCCAGCCCTACGTCCAGCTGCCCGGGGCCGGCCGCACCGCGGTGCCGGGCACGGGTCTGGGCCTCGTGATCAGCCGCCGTCTCGTCGGCCTGTTCGGCGGCACGCTGGCGTTGCGCAGCACGGTCGGCGTCGGATCGGAATTCCATTTCTCCTTCGTCGCGCGCCGCGCGACGCCCCCGGCCGTGCCGGAGCCCGTCCCCGCCGCGCCGGTCCCCGCCGCGGCGCCCGGGCCGGCCGCGGGCCTGCGCGTGCTCGCCGCCGACGACAACCTGGCCAACCAGGAGGTGCTGCGCAGCATCCTCGAGGTCCAGTGCGCGCACGTCGTGGTGGTCGACGGCGGGCAGGCCGCGCTGGACGCCCTGCGGCAGGAGCGCTTCGACGCGGCGCTGATCGACCTCGAGATGCCCGACATGGACGGCTACACCGTGGTGCAGCGCGTGCGGGCCGGCGAGGCGGGCGAGGCCGCCCGGACCTGCCGGGTGATCGCTTTCTCCGCGTTCGGCCGCGACCAGGTGTGGCCGCGCTGCCACGAGGCCGGCTTCGACGATTTCGTGGAAAAACCGGTCAACCGCAAAATGCTCCTTGCGACGCTGCGGCGCGAACCGCTTGCCTCCGCCTAACCTCCAACCCGATCCCCGCCATGTATGGAATGGTCAACAAAGCAGTCGAAGAAATGGTCACCGCCGCGCACGGCGAAGCGACGTGGCTCGAAATCAAGCGCCGCGCCGGCGTGACCGACCCGATCTTTATCTCGACCGAAGGCTACCCCGACGAGATCACCTACCGGCTGGTGGGTGCGGCGAGCGAGGTGCTGGCGTTGCCGGCCGACCGGATCCTGCACGCCTTCGGCGAGCACTGGGTGCTCAACACGGCCCGCAAGGGCTACGGCCACCTCATGACGGCCGGCGGCAGCTCGCTCGGCGAATTCATCGGCAACCTGCCGCTCTTCCACGACCGCGTCGCGCTGCTTTATCCGAAGCTCGCGCCGCCGCGCTTCGAGGTGACCGACCGCACCGAGCGGTCGCTGCAGCTGCACTACCTGTCGCACCGCGCCGGGCTCACGCCCTTCGTGGCGGGTCTGATCAGCGGGCTCGCGAAGATGTTCGAGACGCCGGCACGGTCCACGTTGATCGCCGCCAAGACGGCCGGAGCCGACCATGACATCTTCCTCGTCGAGTGGTGATCCCCCGCGAACCGCGGAACCGGCCGGCCCCGCGGGCTACGGCGCGGCTTCGCGGACGACGGTGGAGCAGGTCTTCCCGTTCTTCTTCACGGTCGACGGGGACCTGCGGCTGCGCGATGCCGGCCGGTCGCTGCACAAGTTGTCCGCGACGGCCCGGCCCGGGGCGGCGTTCTACACGGTGTTCGCGCCGAAGCGGCCCGACCGGGAGTTCACGTTCGCCGAGTTGCGGCAACATCAGGGCCGTCTGTTCACGCTCACGCTCCGCGACGGCGAGGTGCTGCTGCGCGGCCAGTTCGAGCCCGTCGGGACGCAGTTGATCTTCGTCGGTTCGCCGTGGATTTCGGAACCGGCCGAACTGGGGCGGCTCGGTCTCGCGCTCAACGATTTTGCGGCGTTCGATCCGACGCTGGAGCTGCTGCAGCTCGTGGAGATCCAGAAGACCGTGGCGGAGGACCTGCAGAAGCTGACCGCGCGGCTCACGGTCCAGACGGCGGCGCTCGAGGCCGCGGCCCGCACGAAGGACTCGTTTCTGGCGAGCATGCGCCACGAGCTGCGCACGCCGCTCGCGGGCATCCTCGGTCTGACCGAGTCGCTGCTCGACCAGGGGTGCGGCCCGCTGAACGAGAAACAGCAGCGTTATCTCGGGCTGGTGCAGCAGAGCGGCGACCGGTTGCTGCACCTGCTGAACAACATCCTCGATTTCGTGCAGCTCGGTTCGGAAAACCAGGCGCTCGACCGGGAGCCGGCCGCCGTGGAGGAGATCTGTTCGGTCGCGCTGCAGCGGACCCAGCCGGCCGCCGAGAAGCGCCGGCAAATGGTCCGGATCGACACCGCCGGAGCGGCCGGGGTGCGGGTGCTGGCCGATCGCCGGCGGCTGGTGCTGGCGCTGGGCAACCTGCTCGACAACGCCTCCAAGTTCAGCGCGGCCGGCGGCGAGTTCGGTCTCACCGTGCGGCGGGACGGCGCGACGGTCCGGCTCGAAGTCTGGGATCGGGGCATCGGCATCGCCGAGGCCGACCGGCCGAAACTGTTCCAACCCTTCGTGCAGGTCGACGGCCGCAGCGTGCGGCGCTACGAGGGCGCGGGTCTGGGGCTGGCGCTCGCCGAACGGCTGGTGCGGCTGCACGGCGGGCGCATCGAGGTGGAGTCCACGGTCGGGCTGGGCTCGACGTTTGCCATCGTCCTGCCGGCGTCCGGTCCGGGGCCGGCGGCTTGATCCCGCGCCCGGTCCGGTGAAACGGACGCGGGCCGACGGCGCGGCCCGCGCGATTTCGCGCGGCGACCGGGGTGCAATGGGTGGTTCTCGCTACCGCACGTCGTGCGTTGCCCGAGCCTGCGCGCCGGATCCCCGGGCCGGGCGCCCGCGGCACGGTGCACTGCGGGAATCCGGGCCCGCGCTTGAGTAGGTTTGCTCCCGCGAAAAAAAACGCGGAGCGGCGTAGAGTCGCTGCGTGCCCGGCACGTCGCCCGGCCGAATCCCCTCCGACCCGTCCCTCTCATGAACACCACCTGGAACATCCAAAAACGCATTGCCGCCGGTTTCGCCGCGGTCGTCCTGCTCGCCGGCGCGCTCGGCGGCTTCAGCCTCCTCGAACTTTCCCGGATCGAGAAGACCACCACCTTCATGGCCCAGGACCCGTATCCGGGCACGGTCGCGATCTACGAGATCGAGGCCGGCAGCATGGAGGAGTTCGGCGCGGTCGCGCGGCTGGTGCTGGCTCCGGCCGCGGAGCGGGCTGCCCGCGCCGCCGAGCTCGACACGACTTCGGGCAACGTGGCGAAAGCCAACCACGCCTACGACATCACGATGACGGTCGACGAGGACCGCGCGATGTTCGCCAAGCTGGGCGCGCTGCGCGCGACCTACGATCGCATCGCCGGCGACATCAAGACCCACGTGCTGGCCGGCCGGATCGCCGAAGCCACCGCTCTGCTCAACGCGGAGCTGAACCCGGCCTTCGACGCCCTGCACCACCAGATCGACGTGATGTCCGCCTGGAACCGCAAGAATGCGGAGGAGGCGCTCGCCCGGATCGATTCCAGCGTCCACGAGGGAATCGTCGGCGACGGGATCGCGCTCGGCGTCACCGTGCTGCTCGCCGTCGTCGCGGCGTTCTGGATCATCCGCAGCGTGCGCAAGGCGCTGGTGGCCGTGTCCGGCTCGATCGCCGCGGGCGCCGAGCAGGTGGCCGCCGCGTCCGGCCAGGTCTCGTCGAGCAGCCAGGCGCTGGCCTCCGGTGCCAGCGAGCAGGCGGCCAGCCTCGAGGAGTCCAGCTCCTCGCTCGAGGAGATGTCCTCGATGACGAAGCGCAATGCCGATGCCGCCGTGAAGGCCGCGCAGCTCGCCGCCGAAGCCCGCGCCGCCGCCGACGCCGGTTCCGCCGAGGTGTCCGCGATGAGCCGCGCGATGCACGAGATCAAGGCCTCCTCCGATGAGGTCGCGAAGATCGTGAAGACGATCGACGAGCTCGCTTTCCAGACCAACATTCTCGCCCTCAACGCCGCGGTGGAAGCCGCCCGGGCCGGCGAGGCCGGCCTCGGTTTCGCGGTCGTGGCCGACGAGGTGCGCAACCTCGCCCAGCGCAGCGCGCAGGCGTCCAAGGAGACCGCGGCCAAGATCGAAAGCGCGATCGCCCGCACGTCCCAGGGCGTCGCCCTCAGCGACAAGGTCGGCACGCATCTCGGCACCATCGTGAGCCGGGTGCGCCAGGTCGACGAACTCGTCGCGGAGGTCGCGACGGCGAGCCGCGAGCAGAGCGAGGGCGTGCAGCAGATCAACGCCGCCGTGTCCGACATGGACAAGGTGGTGCAGACCAACGCCGCCTCCGCCGAGGAGAGCGCCGCCGCCGCGGAAGAACTCAACCAGCAGGCGGCCGCCCTCAACGCCGCCGTCGAAACCCTGCGCCATCTCGCCGGGGCCGACACCCGCGGCGGCGCCGCTCCCGGCCCGGTCGTCGAAGCGGAGCCCGCGGTGTCGTTCACCCCGCGCCCGGTCCACGTCCGCCGCCCGTCGCCCCAGCCCGCCCCCGTCGCGGCGTCGCCGCGCCGTCCGGCCCTGCACCGCGCGCCGTCCAGCCCGCACCACACCCGTCCGGCGTCCGTCGCGCCCGCCGCCGCCGGTTCCGGCATCGAATTCTTCAACTGATCCCCGCGCCGCCCCGCCCGCGTCACCGGTCCGTCCCCATGACACTTCCCTCCTCTTCCTCCCGCCTCCTGTTCCCGCCCGACGACCGCAAGGGCGCGTCGGGCGACCGCCCCCCGGGGTTGCCGTTCCTGATGGTCGGGGTCGCCGACGATGTGTTCGGCGTGCCGTTCCTCCAGGTGCGCGAGGTCATCCCCGCGGCGAAACTCGTCGTCGCGCCGGCGGTGCCGGCCGGGCTGGCGGGCATGTTTGTCCGGGAGGGACGCAACGTGCCGTTGTTCGACCTGCGCGTGATGCTCGGCCGGCGCGAGCCGATCCCGCCGGACCGCCGCTGCGTCGTGATTTCCGCCGCGCTCGCGTCGTGGCACGATGCGCCGGTCGGCGTGCTGGTCGACTCCGTCGGTCCGGTGGTCGCGCTCGCTCCGGGCGAGGTGGTGCCGGTGGGGGATTTCGGCGACGCCCGGGCGGACTTTCTGCTCGGCATCGGCCGGGTCCAGGGCGAGCGCCGCTGGCTGCTCGACGTCGACCGGCTGCTGCCCCTGGCGCGCCCGCCCGTCGGCGCGCGTCGCAGCTGAGGTTGGCACCGCCCCCGGCCGGCTTGCCGGTGGGGCGGGGCGGGGGCATCCTCGCCCCATGCTCACGTTTCGCCCGCGTTTGCTGGATTGCCTCGTCGGCTACACGCGGGCGGACCTGCGCCGCGACGCGCTGGCGGGCGTGGCCGTGAGCCTGGTGGCGCTGCCGCTGGCGCTCAGTCTCGGCATCGCGTCGGGCGTCTCGCCGGGCGCGGGATTGCTGACGGCGATCATCGGCGGGTTCCTGATTTCGGCGCTCGGCGGCTCGCGGGTGCAGATCGGCGGTCCGGCGGGAGCCTTTGTCGGGCTCGTGTCGGTGATCCTCGCGGAGCACGGCCCGGCCAATCTGCTGGTCTGCACCGCGATGGCGGGGGTTTTCCTGTTCGTGCTCGGCGCGGCGCGGCTGGGCACGCTGATCAAGTTCATCCCGCACCCGGTGACGACCGGCTTCACCTGCGGGATCGCGATCACGATCATGCTGACCCAGGTGCGCGATTTCTTCGGCCTGGACCTCGCGGCGGTGCCGGCGGACTTCCCCGCCAAGCTCGCCGCGTTCGGCCGGGCGCTGCCCTCGCTCAATCCCGCCGCGCTGCTGCTGGCCGCCGGTGCCCTCGCGGGGCTGCGGCTCTGGCCGGCGCGTTGGGCACGGGCGGTCCCCGGCTCCATCGCGGTCGTGGGCGCGGGCACATGGGCGGTGCACGCGCTGGGCCTGCCCGTGGAGACGGTCGGCTCGCGGTTCGGGGCGGGCGCGCTGCCGGCGGGCTGGCCGGACTTCGCGCTGCCGGCGCTCGACTGGGGCAAGTTCCAGGAACTGCTGCGGCCGGCGCTCGCGATCACGTTGCTCGGCGCGATCGAATCGCTGCTCTCCGCGGTCGTGGCGGACGGCATGATCGACGACCGGCACGACTCGAACCAGGAACTGATGGCGCAGGGCGTGGCCAATTTCGCGGTGCCGTTCTTCGGCGGCCTGCCGGTCACCGGCGTGATCGCCCGCACGGCGACGAACGTCCGCAGCGGCGCGCGGAGCCCGGTCGCCGGCATGGTGCACGCGGCGGCGCTGGCCGCGATCGTGGCGGTGGCCGCGCCGCTGGTGGGCCGCATCCCCCTCGCGGTGCTCGCCGCCGTGCTCGTCTCCGTCGCGCTGAACATGGGCGAATGGGACGAGTTCCTCATGTTGCGCCGGCACACCCGGAGCGACGCGGCGGTCTTCCTCGTCACCTTCGTCCTCACCGTGGTGTTCGACCTCGGGATCGCGGTGGAGATCGGGATGATTCTGGCGGCGGGGCTTTTCATCAAGCGGGTGACGGACACGACGCGGGTGACCGCGCTCGACGAGGCCGGCGCCGCCGGGCAGGGGCACGAGCCGACGCCGGCCCTGCCGCCGGGCGTGCTGGTCTACCGCGTGTTCGGGGCGCTGCTCTTCGGGGCCGCGGACAAGCTCGACAGCGTGCTGCGTCGCGCCGGGGCGGATACGCGCGTCGTGATTCTGCACCTCGCTTCCGTCACCGCGCTCGACGCCACGGCGCTCAACGCCCTCCAGACCCTGCACGCGAAGCTGCGCCACCACCGGAAGCACCTGGTCCTCTGCGGTCCGCACACGCAGCCCTATGCGCTGATGGAGCGCGCCGGATTCCTGGAGGCGGTCGGCGCGGAAAACGTGGTCGCGGATCTGCCCGCGGCGGCGGAGCGGGCGCGGGCGCTGGTGGCGCCGCCGCCCTGAACGAAGCGGCGGCGGGCGTCAGCCGGCGGGCGGCGGCACGGCGGCGCGCACCGCGGCGGCGAGGCGGGAGCCGCCGGCGAGGCAGTTCGCGAGCGAGATGCCGTCGCGGCAATTGCCGCCGACAAACAGGCCGGGCGCGGCGGCTTCGGCGGCGTCGATCGCCTGCTTGAAGCGTTCGTAGCCGAGCACGTATTGCGGGATGGCGCGCGGCCACCGCTGCACCCGCACGATCGCGGGCGCGCCGGTTGCGCCGAGCAGCCGCTGCAGCTCGCCGCGCACCACCCCGAGCAACGCCTCGTCGTCGAGGTCCAGCAGGTGCGGCGCGCGCATGCCGCCGATGAAGGTCGTGAGCGCCACGTGCCCCTCCGGGGCGCGGCCGGGAAACAGCGTGCTGGAGAAGAGGGTGCCGAGGATCTTGCCCTGCTCCACCTCCGGCATGAGCACGCCGAAACCGTCGAGCGGGTGCGCGACCTGCGCGCGGCGGTAGCCGGTGAAGACGGACGCGACCGGCGGATGCGGGATCTCCCGGAGCACGGCGAGCTGCGTCGCCGCCGGGCCGGCGCCTTCGATGCGCAGCGCGGCGAGCGCGTCCGCCGGGAGCGCGCACACCACGGCGGCGAACTCCTCCGGCCAGGCGAGCCCGTCCTGTTCGCACCAGACGCGCCAGCCCTGCGGCCGGCGCTCGACGGCGGGCACGTGGGTGCGCAGGCGCACCGCGCGGCCGAGCGGCGCGGCGAGGGCGGCGGGGATCTCGCCCAGGCCCTCGGGAAACGAAAAGATGCGGCCCTTGGGCCCGCCGCTGGTGTTGCGGCGCTTGAGGGCGCCGCGGATGAGCGAGCCGTGTTCCTGCTCGAGCGCGTGCAGCTTCGGGAAGGCGTGGCGCACGGAGAGCCGCGCGGGGTCGCCGGCGTAGACGCCGCCGACGAAGGGATTGATGGCGTAGTCGAGGAACTCGCGGCCCAGCCGGCGGGCGACGAAGTCCGCCACGCTTTCCTGCGCCGCGGGCGCGCTCGGGCGGCGGAAGGGTTCGCCGAGCAGCTTCAGTTTGGCGCCGAGCGAGAAGAGGGAAGTGCCCGCGAAGGACAGCGGCGAGGTCGGCATCGCGACCAGCCGCCCGCCCCGCACGATGTAGCGCTGCTTCGCCTCGGGCGCGGCATACAGCCGGCGCGGCCCCAGGCCGATGCGGTCGATGAGCGCGGCGACCTCGGGCGAGCCCTCGAGCAGGGAATTGGGGCCGCGCTCGTGCAACCATTCGGCCGCGCGCACGGCGCCGATCACGCCGCCGACCGCCGGGCTGCGGTCGAAGACGACCGGCGCGTAACCTTGCCCGGCGAGTTCCCAGGCGGCGGTGAGTCCGGTGATGCCGGCACCGATGACGGCGATGCGGGGGGCGGCGGGGGCGGGGGTCACGGGGCGCATCAATCCGGT
>JACCEA012505091.1_pt1 | contig 15827 bp, 11 predicted proteins | sample 7449851 | NCBI WGS metagenome assembly JACCEA01 (sample SAMN15323453, study PRJNA562643) | freshwater metagenome | isolation source: river surface water | place: USA:Blue River Watershed | collected 2017-08-18 | reverse complement strand
CATCTTTTAGGTATTTCCTCAAAGCTTTCAAGGTGTAGAGATACTCTGCATCCGTGCCTTCATCAACAGACTCTTTTTCTTTTTGTTTATGAATCTCGCCTACCCTTCGGATAAAGGTGTCAGGTACTGATTCAATAATCGATAGGATATTGACTGCAGATACAGTCTCAGTCAAAAAGATAAGATCAGCAAATTTTTCCTCTGCAGAGTCACTGCACTCTGTAATTCTGATAATGCTAGAGTGATCTAGCCAGTCTTGCATCTTTAGTACGCCATCCGCAATGACTATTTTCTCAGATATACTGGCTTCTTCAGATAAAACAATTTCGTGGCTGCGTAAAACAAAATCCATGTACTCGTGAATTTTAGTATACACCATATCAGGTACATCCATACTGTCGTACATCTCACTGTTCATTGCCAAAATGATTAACTCTTGCTCAAGCTCATCCGTATCAAATTGTGACACAATATCGATAGCTGAAGCAATAGTTTCTTTAAAATCTGGACCGCAATAGCTGTCTGCTAATGCTTCAATCGCGTAGTTCATAAGTCAATAGTTAATAATCTTGATTGAATGGGGAAATTTAACATAACACAAATATTACATATGGAGCTATGTTTTAAGTCAAATGATTCTTAGGTATAGCACTAAAAACATTTTGTTGGTTTTATTATTAAATTTTTAGGTGGTATTCCAGATGACACAAAAATCTTTAGCTCGCAGGCAACGAGACGCTTTGGCCAAAGACAAAGCACCTGATGATGACCCTTTGAATGTGCTCGATGAGCTCTACAAAAACAACACCAGCTGGGATGAGCTCAAAGAGCTCTACATGGTAAACGCTAAACAACTGGCAGGCACTTATGATGCTCTGATTCAGTTGTATAAAACACCTGGTTTGATCAAGTATCTGGAAAACAGTGAACATAAACAAACCATGATTTTGTTTAACGGTATTCGCCGTGACTTTGATCAACTGTCTAAAGACCTGATCAATATTTACTCTACCCACAAAGATTATTCGGGTGGTGTTAAAAATGATGAAGAGCTGGCTCGCTCAATTGGTGTATTTGAAAACTACAACAATTACGTGGTTCGCTATGATGCATTGATTCGTCCTATCTATGACGAATTGGTCATGAAAGCTGGTGTTGCTATTGAGAAAATCAATACAATTGTGCAAGCCCAAAAGCAAGCACAAGAAGATCAAGACATTGCGGTAGTCAAAGATGTTGAATACCGTGATGTTCCTCTGGTAAATCCAGAAACAGGCGAGGCTGATAAACCAGCTGCCACTGAAGGCTAATTAAAATGAATCCAACCGATACTACACCAGAACCTATCAGTCCTTTTCCAGTACCACCATCTACTCCTGTGGCACCTGTGGTTATGGAAGAGGTCATTGACGACAGCGTTGTGACACCTGCTGTAGAGCAAGCAGTCGTAAATACAGCACAATCTACTGACACCGCTGAAGCTGCAGTAGTTGAAGAGTCTGTTGATGAAAAAGACCTACTGATTAAGCCTCAGAACGTTGAGCTGCAGTTTCCTGTATTCATTAAACTCGATAAGTTCAATCCTGAAGAAACTACACTGCCTCTTCCGTCGGGCTTTCCTTCCTATGTAGCTGCGCAAATTCAAAACGCACCCAATACACGTTTGGATGATACCAAGAAAACGGGTACATGGTCAGCCACTATGATGGATGGCATGCAACTGGTGCCTAAGGAAGACGCTTACCGTAGCACATTAGAAAATGAGAATGCGCACTTTGTGCAAGCTGTGCAGTCAGACAGTGGATTGCTACACGCTACAGCACCCAGCTTTAAGTCCAAAGGTGGTGAAACGCTCGATGGTGAGCGCGGTGTATTGCGTTTCATGCGTTTTGCTGGTCTTGGTTCTATCTTCATGATCCCTCTGTGGCACACAGGAATCTGGATTACACTCAAGAGTCCATCAGAAGCTAAGCTCCTGGAGCTGCAGCGTGAGATCATCTCCGAGAAGATTCAATTGGGTCGCACTAGCTATGGTTTGGCTTTGTCTTCCATTGTATCGTGCTACTCTGAGAAAATCCTCAAGTTGGCGATGGAGCAACTCTATCAGTCTAATCTGAAAACAGACAAGAACCTTTTTGAGATCATCTCCTCACACGATATTCCTACCATCATCTGGGGTATGGCTTGTGCGATTTGGAACAATGGTTTTCAGTATGAGCGCTCATGCACACACGATCCTTCTAAGTGTAACCATGTGGTGCAAGAAAAGCTTGACATCACCAAACTCTTGTGGGTAAATAAGTCGGCTCTATCTGCCTGGCAAGTCTCTCACATGACACGCAAGAAACTCGGCGATATCACATTGGAAGATGTTGAGCGTTACAAAAAAGAAACTCTACAGATGCAAGATCGCCGCTGCGAGATGAAAATGGAAAACGGCAACGTTTACTCTTTTGATCTTAAAGTTCCTACCATCAAAGAGTATATTGAGTACTCTAACGATTGGATTAACTCCATGGCTGAAATGGTGGAGATGGCAGTGGGTAGTGATAATGATGAGAATAAGCGCAATGCATTTATTGTCTCTCATGCTCAAAGCTCTCTCATGCGTCAATACACCCATTGGGTCAAAGGTATTAACTTTGAAGACAATGTCATTGAAGACAAGTCTACCATTGAATCGATCTTAGATCGCCTCTCTGGCGAAGATGAAGTGCGCACGAAGTTCTTGGAAGAAGTCAAAAAGTATATCAACGATTCAGCCATCTCTGTAGTTGGTATTCCTTCTTACGAGTGCCCATCTTGTCATAAAGAGCAAAAGTACACGGCTAAAAATGACAGCTTGACATCCATTATTCCTATGGATATCTTGCAAACTTTTTTCTCCCTACACGTACAGAAGATTTCCTCGATCGACAGGCGCGGCTAAAAACCGTTGTCCATGTAGCAGACTCTGGGTATGGTAATGATGTCGAGACCACAGAGTACCTGCAAAATATCATAGAGAATGTAACTAAGTTAGATAACTCCGTAGATGCATCCATTGTACTGCGGGGTATCTATGAGACCACCTTTGGTATTTTTGACCATGTGAACAACAGTCATTTAAGACCACTGGCTTCTGTGGCTCTGTACGACGCAGAGGAAAACGGTCCAACCAGTATGCTCTATGACAGAATAGAGAACTATGCAAAGTCTGGGATACTTAAACACTTTGGGTTAAACCTCATTGAGTTTTTATCTCTGCCATCGGACTATACATTACAGCTCTTTAAAGTCGCTGAGAAGCTTACCCATAAAGAAAGTGATGTAGCTTCTGCTGTGGAGAAAAAGTTAGCAGACTTGCAGAACTTAGACAAAAATAAATAATCGAGCATAGCTCCCTACTCCAGTAATGGAGTAGGGAGTATTATGCCGTTGATTTTATAAATAATGCTTCATGTAATATCTGAGCTTTGCGCAATCTCTTTAATGATGCGCGCTCTAACTTCAGAATAACCGCTGAGTGTATCCCATGAAATTTTCACTACTACACTCTTCTAGGATATTGAATTTCTTTAAAGGATGCACTCCTAGGAGTAAGGAGTTCAATCTTTTCTTTGTGATAGTTCTTATGCTTTTGAATGTCTTGACATGTTAAGTAATAAAACTCAGTGTCTACGCCTTCAATCTGTCTTAACCTACCAAAGGTCTGTAAGTTAGCTTGAAGACTATTCAGTGCGATAGTGAGCACTGAACACACTAAGTTCTTGATGTCATGCGCTGTACCAGCACTCAAAACAGTACTTACTCTGATATCAGGCTCTAATAAGTTCTCATACGGATCATCCTCGCAATACCTTCTGACTGTCAGCTCCGGGTAAGCAGAATCTAAGAAGTCAGTGAGTTTAGTACACATCTGAATGGTACTGGCAAAGATAATACACTTATAGCCTGGCTTATACCTTTTGATATAACCAATGTCCACAATAGCCTTGATCATCCTAGCATATGCTGCAAAGAAGTCACTGCTGCGCATGATAGATTTTTCAAACGCTGTGTGAGAGTAGTTGTTTTGTCCATACTCCGATGTCTGATACCTTCTGTCTTCTTCCAAGTAGTAAGATACAGCAACAGTATCAATGTACTTTAAGTATTCTCCACCATTGTAGCGAGACTCTGGTGGATAAGCCAATAAGTACATCTTTTTAGTCACTGGATCGTAATTGTCCAGTGTAGCACTCAGGCTAATACATCTGTCCGTATTGGTATACAAATCAGTTTTAAAGTTCAAATGAAAGTCTTGGTGAACCTCATCAATCAGTCTTACACCTGCTTTGTACTTGGCAAAGAGTTCATCGGGTACACAAGGATACCCTAAAGCTTCAATTTCTTTACCAAACTCTTCATAAAGTTTTAACCATATCTGGTAAGTCTTATTGGAGATTATAGCGAACTTGTTTTCATCTAACCCACCTTCATCGCACATGGTAAGAAAACTAATTAGATGCTTACCACCACGAATCATCATAATAGAGCTTAAAGAAATATCCAGAGTTTGATGTAAATCACTAGCCCACTTTTCCATGTAAGCTGGTTTGACAATAATGATTGTTCTCTTTTTTATTTTTGAAAGAGCTGCAATAGTTGTAAATGTGTTATGTGTGACAATAAAATCATCAGTAATATATAGTTTACTAGGATGATCTATTGAAATACATTGCATCGGTACTTCATAATTTTCTTTTTCTATAGATTTAAAAGTTAATCTAAGATTTTTACTGTATTGGTTTTCATAATTTACCCTCTCTTTTTTTCTTGTAAGAGAAAACAAAGAAGCAGGATTTTTAATTCGAATATGAATTCTATAATTTATTCTACCAGGTAGTTTTTGACCTTTGTAGAGATAGTATTTTTGTGTTGGTGATTTTAAAGCAATACCGCCAATAGACCTTATTAGATAGATAAATTGGTCAGCAAGAACTTCACTAGACGTTGAGTAAGTAATAGTTCCATCTATCCCAGCCGTTCCATCTGTATCCATCATTCCCTGTATTAATTCTAGTTTTTGTTTATAACTAGATTTCATGTAAATATCAGGTATGAATTTTTCGTAACTCCTTTTACCAGCCAAATCTAAATCTCTAAGAGTTTGAGAATAAAGGTTTCTACTATTCATAGAAACTCTATGCTCGGGGATAATTCTTATAAAATGAGCTATAGTTTTCACTGGTGATCTTTTTAGATACAAGCCTTCTGGTAATTCATTAGCGAATTTTTCTATTAACTCTTCATCAGGCTTAATTATTGAAATATTTAGCGCCCCATTACTTTTACTAAGGCATAAACACCCATCACCTATTAAAACACCTAATGAATAAGGTTTAATCGGTAATTCAGCATCTATCCCGGCTTCTGGAATAGGCAGGTCAATTGCGATTCTCCTGCTTAGTGGTGTCCCAGTTTGTTTTAAATCATAAAGTTCTTTTGTTGTCATTAGACAACGTCGGTGAAGCTCCATTGGATACCGGGCAACGCTCCATAGGTGTTCCGCACAAGTAAGGGTACTTCTATCATCAGCAAAAGTAAGTTTATATACTTCTTTATTACCTTGAGGAAAAACACCATTCACTTTGGTCACACTTCCGTCGGCTGCAATTACTTCATCACCGACTTTAATATCACCCATCTCTTTCCATCCACCTGGAATTTTTACTTTACAAGTAAGTGGCTGCGCCTTTCCTTGCCCAGTCTGGATACCTACGAATCTAGAAACAGGAGTACCTTCTCTACTCAAAAACTCAATGATGGGTACCTGATAGTCTCTAGGTACCCAGCCTTCTCGGATAGGTAGGTCAACATCTAGTGACTCTCCTTTATCCATCTCAATGATTTCAATCAAATCTCCTTTGATTTGATTGTTATTCAGCACTTTTATCCAGTCATCAAAAGAGTTGATGTGAAATCTGAATTCATCTCTGGCTTTTGTAGCTGCAGCAAACACTGTCATAGGCACGCCTATTGTGTTAGATGTAGCCCTATTAGATTCAATACGAATAAACCTTCTGGTGAAAGTGAAAGCTAAATTCTTAATGTCTTCATCGAAATTTCTTATCTTAAAGAAATTCGATCCTTTGTAAATAGTAAGCTTGGGTTTCATGATACATTAATTCTAAAATCTCTAACGAATAAAACAATATTGGAATATACTCATTTAAAAACAAGAACAAATCTATTCCAATACTGTCCAACTAAACAAGTAGCTCTAGCAAGCCATTACAGCCTGCTAGAGCCCTTTAAATGTTACTGACCATCCCAGTAGTACTTATCATACCTGTAGGGGTCTGTAAGCGTTTCCTGAGGCTTTAAGAACACATCCATCATCAGCTGTGGACGATGCTTGTGAAACAAGCTGTTTGGGTCAACGATGTTTTGTGCCATGGCGTTATAAGTCACAGTGCCGCCCAATGAACGATTAGCAATCGTGTCAGGCGCTACAGTGAGCTCCTTATGTGTGCCATACTTAGGAAAGTAGTAGTTTTTCTGAGCAGATGACTGAATGAGTGAACCCAGTAAGATCACCTCTAGCAAAGCAATGTTCACGCTCAGCTTAGAGTTAACCAAGTTAGCCAATTCAAACAAGACATCTTCAGGAGACTGACTGCCATCTCTTTCTTTGAGTTTTTCCTTGTTAGACTCAATAGTGATACTAATGGCTTTGGCATGATCAGACATGTTGTATTGCCTGAGTGGCAATTTCAGTGCTGGGCGTTTATAGTCCCAATCTGTCATGTCAATGATGTAATTTCCTTTCTCATCAAAGCTCCAGCCTGTCTTTTGGATATGCTCAAGCATTGGATAAGTAAAAGAGGCTTTTCGCCTGTCTACACCAACGTGCAAAGTCTGATTAAATTCATTGCCATTTTTATCCACTACCCTCACACCCACAACAGTGATTTCTGAGACGTGAGCTAAGCCCAGCTCTTCTACTGATTCAACAGTATTCAAATCCACCAATCCTGGGACAAAGTGTGGTAAGATAACCAAGTATACCTTTTTATCTTTGAGTGTTTCCTTAAATAAGTAACCATTGCCAGAAGATGATACTTCTAGATAGTCTCTGTATTCAGGTGGAATCACGATGGATGAAACGTTAGACACCCCAGTCAAGTAGTGCTTGGTTGACAGAATGTTCTGGTTTGATTGCTGTGTCATGGCCGCAGCGCACAGGTGACCTAAGTTAGTTCGTTTAGGCACACTCAAAGCCAACTCACCAAAACACGTTGCACAGATACCATTGGGGTTTGGATGGTTACACCCCGCAATGGGTGAGCGAAACTTCAGTATCTTACCGAACAAGTGTTTATCGTTGGGTGTGATTACTTTGAGCTTTCCTGTACTTTCATCCAAGTAATACTTTCCATTGAATGTCTCTAAGTCTGAAGGACAGATCATGTTACCATCTGAGTCAAACTCTTTGTCTCTTATTTTCCACCTAAGGTAGTGATCAGAGCCACAGTCACCAGGGTGCACGGTCTCCACAATCTGGCAGAGAATCTGCAGTCTTCGTGCGAAGTACTCAGCATCTCTTAGCAAGAGCTTGCTGTTAAACAAACTCAGAGCTGCAGAGCGAGACTCAATCAATGCATCGTGAAACTTACGCATGCCTTTAGCAAACCCACGCATGATGGGTGTTCTAAAGTAGTTTGAGTCCACATCAGTGATGTACCCCCTAGGACCTAAGCATTGCAATAGTTGACCTTCCCTTACCAAACCAGCTCTAGAAGCTTTTGATAAGTTATTGTGCTCAAGCTCTGGAGTGAGTTTTAAAGCGTGCTTTAAAACGCTGTAGCTCTTTTCAATACCTTCTTCTGTAGCTGGTGCTGTATCGAGTACTTCCTTTACAGTAGGATAATCCATGATTTCAATGAAATCCAAAATGTCAATGGAAGAGACATTTTGCTCCACTGTAGTTACCAAGTGATTGTACATCTCGTTGGTAATTTCATAGATTCGTTTGGCTATGATGTTGGTGTCTGGACCATTACTACGATTTGAATAAGCATCGTATACTGACCAGCCTACTGCTTCGAGTAGTTTGATGTGTGTATTAGAGCCAAACCGGCTGTTTTGTGTGATGAAGTAGGCATGGTGCTTAAACAACAATGGAGTATCAGGATACTCCACATGCAAATTCCAAGCATACCTGCTAAATACCGTGGACTTAGCATCCACGGTATATTCACCATCATCAAAAACCAGAGTAAACACCCCGGTGAGTTTTTGCTGCAATTGCTCTGGAGAGTATTGCAGCATCTTTCTGGCACTGTACTTAAGAGATTGACTAGCCATTTGGATTACTTCTTGTTTTGAATACGGTAGTTTACTGCAGGATATGGTTTATATGGAGCAGGAGTTTGCTTTTGTTCATACTCAAACTTCCAACCAGCACACAATGCAATATGGTTTAGGATTTGCAATGGCTTTGTATTACCAAATGGAAACTTAGTTCTGTCAATGAGTTCTTTGATTCCAGTTGGTTTATCAGCAATAAGAATTTGCTTGACAATCTCAGCATGAGTGCTTGGATTGTTATTGCGATCCATTAGCTCAGCTGTAGCCCTTGCACCAGTGTAAGATGCAAAGATACGCCCTTCTGTCTCGCCTACTCCTTTAATAGGTTGCGCTCTGATAGGCTCGTTGCTTTTGTCTTCTTTCGTTAACTTAGCAATCACACCAAAATGCTGGGTTTTACCAGAAGCTACACTAGACCAGTCATCACCAGTTTTCTCTAGCAGCATGATGTACATACTGCCAATTCGTACATTAGTTTTTGTTTTGACTTTGTTCCCACTGTAGCCAATGTATTCAACTGGGCCGTAGACTGGTTTGTAGGAGCGTTCAATTTTCTTGATCGCTTCCATGTACTCAGGAGAGTCCTCAGGCGGGATGTACAAGTAAATATGATCAAAGCAAAGATTTGCAATGTGCTCAATCTTTTCCTCATCATCCATACTACCATCTGTACACCACAAATACTGCTTAGGTGCAATGATTTTGTAGTATCCAATCAAGTATTCCCAAGCTTGTAAGAACAAAGCAGGATTTTGATAGAAGATTTCCTCTACCTTAGTCTTAGCATGATGATCGCCTTGATCAATCCCTAAGAGTTTTCTGATCCTTTTACCAACATCTCGTGAAGCTGCGTTGATATACTGTTCAGTCAAACCACTGATATTCATGCGGTTAACGCGTGAATTAGGGTCCATGACAATATCCGCACGATTGCCTTCTTCATCGACAGGCATTTCATGAGGTTCAGCAATGTGACAGATGACGCCTTTCCTTTTGTCCAGTTACTGCGCTACTAGTAACCCGGTGTGCTTAAGACACCCGCCTGTGCTTTCACACAGGAGCAGACTATATCTTCTACCTATACTTAGGCAGCTCTCTATTTCGAGTGCGCTTGCACTCTACTCCGTGGTAAGCGGATAGTCGTTGAACCTTCTCCTCAATGAGGAGATTGGCTGCTGATTGCCCAATCTTGAAATTTTTCATACTGTCATAGACTACTTTCGTGTCTATTGTAGTATTCAAGCTCTAAGGGGTTCCCAGCAATTAAGAGAGATTTCTGTTTGAGTATTACTACTCAACGAGGCTAGTTGTTAACCACCTGACGTATCGGTAAATTTGTATCCATTCCTTGGAGTGGTTTCGTATTCAATGGTGAACTCTACTCTGAATTCATCCAATGGATTCTTACGGTATAGCTTACTGATTTTTCCTTTGTCTTCTTCAATGACCGCTAAAGCTTCAATCATCAAACGGTGAAACTGTGGTGTGATCTGAGTAGATGCTCCACGGTCTTTTTCAATGTCTCGGTAGACCTTGATGATATCCGAATAAAACCGTTTGGTTTCAGTGATGTATTTCTCAAGCTGCACATCGGTTGGGGATAGTCCCATTTTGTGGTCATCATTGGTATTAATACGAATATCAATAATTCGTCCACCTACACCGTCAGCATACACCCTTTTATCGAAGATTTGATTCACCCTTTGACAATCATACATGCCCTGGCGCACTACTGCCAAAGTAGGATCAATGTTTCTCAAAGCCATCAAGATGCAGTCATCTCTGACAAACTCTCCAATATCTGGAAAGGGCTTGTAGTTTTCATCATCGCCGTACAGGTTAAGAGGAAACCTGCGTTTACCCCACTCCACTACTTTAGTTTCGTAGGTCTTGAACTTAAACTTATCCAGTGCATCACGAGAGATCATGATGCCGTCTTCAGATACAGCAGGATGGCTCATGAAAGCCATGTTCAGCTCTACACCGTACATGTAGTTGCCATCTTCTGTAATACCTGGACTGTCTAAGAGCTTAGTGCCCTTTTTCAGATAGTTGCCAATTCTGATTTGACTCATAGCCTTTTGCTCTTTGTAAGCAAAACCAAAGTGACTATGGTATGATTTGTATAGTGGCAACTCAATGAAGCCAACTTCTTTGCTTTGTTCGTCTTCATAGACGATGATGGTCGATGGATTGTATCCGATCGCATCCATAGCCATACTTTGCTTGTATTTAGGAATGATGGCAATGATCAAGCAATCTACTGGTACTTCTACAGCAAAAGTGTATTTCCCAAACTCTTGCTCCATACCGGTTTGGCAATAACGCTCAGTCATGCCGTTCGTTACCAGCTTTTGACCTAAGTGAGCGCTGAACATCTGCAAGCGAGATGCACTGGTTTGATCTGCAAATGCATTTAAGCTAATAATGCCTTGCAGCGAGCGATACATCTGACTGGGTACTTCTTTATACGACATAATCCTTGTTCTTCCTTAGTAGATAAAGATTGAATTTACAGGTATTGCTACAATTTAATAATATATCGTTAAAAAAGTTTTGATTACCATTATGGATATTTACAAACATCTCATTAACATGGGGCCAGAGGTCTTTTATGAACCTGGCTTTCGTATTGTCTTAGAAGATCATCTAACTTATTTGATCAACCATCCTAGCTCTGAAGTCTTTACTGTAGAGCCTGGGCCTGCTCACAAGTACGAGGGTGACTTTTATGGATTACTACAAGCGTATAAGCTACCAGCTTACATGCACTGGATTATCATGCGCATGAACTCTATGACTTCTCCTATGGAGTATAGAGATAATAAACTTGATATTTTAAAGCCAAGCGCTGAGGTGTTAGAGAAAATTAGAAACACCTACAAATCACAAACGAAACTAAAAAAATAAAAGAGCACTAGAGATCACCGGAAAATCTCCGAGTGATCTCTAGCTATGCCCTCTTATTTTAACTTACAGGTAACTGCCACCCACACCCATGTTTGCAAAGCCTTGGCTAAACTGCATGGGTTGTTGGTATTGGTTAGCTGGTCTGCTACCGCCCAAGAACGACATCAAATCCATGCTATTTTGAGCCGGTTGCTGACTCATCATGGGCGCTTGCATTACGGGAGCAGCCATAGCTGCTTGTGGCACCAAAGATGTGGTGGGTGCTGGTGCTGGAGCATCTTCCCACGGAGCTAACGGCCTCTCAACAGGAGCTACTGGCATTGCGTTGGTATGCGATGCGGTTACTCTCTCGTTGATTTCATTGCTCCGGTTAATGGCTTTATTCATGCCTTGGTTAAGAGCATCACGCAAGTTAAGGTCTTCTTGCATAATTTCTTCAGTCTTGCGACTACCTTGGTTACCAAGCTGTGCAGGAATTCGCCTGATCTCTGAGAGATACTCACTGATGTTATCCATGCCTTCTACCCAGTCCAATGACACCTCAGTCATTTCAGGATGGCTTAGGAATTTATGGAATTTCTTACTCAGTTTGTTCAAGTCAGAACCCACAGCTTGCACAGTACGAAGCAACGCATCCAGATACGGTGCAATATCACTGTTACTACCCCTGTCGTAGTGGTGTGGTTCGCTGATACCAGGCAAGATAACTTCCATGAGCTTTTGGATCATAAGGTGATCTTTCTTGCGAATGGTCACGCCATAGTGCTCAGCTTTGTCTTGCGAAATTTCGTTATAAAACGGAAACGTAGCAATACCAGCTTTAGAGTACTTCTTGCCATTAACTGTACCACCCTTTTTCAAGTACAGTTTAAAGAACATGCCATCAACGCCATCCTTTTTGACAGCGTTGACAATCATTTTGCTCATGTCTTTCTGAGTCCTGGCATCCACATCTTTGAGAATACTCAGAATCTCTGCTTGGCCGGGTGAGAGCTTCTTGTGATCTGCAACACTCAAGCCGAGTGTAATCAAGTCTTCAATCAACTTCAAGATAGCCAAGTTGATCATGACAGAGTACACGCGCCGCAACTTGCTTACCACAGCACTTTCACCCAACAAGATGCTTTCGCTCAAGGGATGGAAAATTACCTTTTGTTTAGGATCAGGATGATCCAGGTGATATTGCGTTGGCATTACCAAACGTTTGCCATCAATGATAACAGGATCACTACCACCGTTATCGTCTGCATTAAGACGAGATGACATGCTGATCAAACCGTCTTCATCCACTGTCATCCATCCCATTTTAAGGATGTCTTTGTACAAATCAAGGAGTTTCATGTTTTAGCTCTTTTTAGTTTGGGTCAAGTGTTAAAAAGGTGTTACAGGTATTGGTAGTTGTTGTTACCAAATGCGGTATTATTGGAAGGTACACTGAACTGCATGCGATCTGGTCTGTGTTGATTAATATTATCAGCTACAGTAGATACAAGCATATCCACGCTTTCTACAACACTCTCCAAGTTAGATAAGTTCGTGGTGAGCACTGGAGTGATCAGTCCATCACAGAACGTAGGAGTAGAAAAATCGTAGAAAGGCCCACCATCAATACTCACGCGAATCCATGTTTCTCCTGAGAAAGAAGAGCGAACAGAAATATCAAACTTTTGCTGGTTGTTAAAAGACAAGTCTTTAAGAACTTCAATTTCCAACCTACGCATGAAAGCTTGAAACAAGTGAGGCGCGCCATCTCCTGCCAGTGTTTGGCCACCGGTAATTACTGAATAAATCCCAGTGAAACTAGAGTCAATGTTCATCAAGTTGTTACTGGTAAATTCAATGGTTGAGAGCATACATTCCAGCATCAATGCAGGCACAGCTTGACTAATGGCTGCCGCGTATTTGGTGTTGATGCTTGCACTTTGCCAATCTGCCGTTTGTCCGGCTTGGTGCTGCTGGCTCATCTGAGTTGCACCTTGCATCAAGATGTTCACAACACCATTGCTTGAGTTGAGCAAGTTAGGATCAAGTGATGTCAAGTCCTTATAACGAAATGCACCATTGATAGAACCCGAGAGTGTCTGTTTAGATATTGCATTTAAAAATGGATTAAGACCCGGTGTGTTATCACCCACCAATTCACTGGCGTGTTCGTAAGTGGTAGTTGCTTCTCCGTGACCATCGAGCTCATTGTTGGCTGACATGTAACCATTAATGAGTTTGCTCGCATAGTTGGTGGGAATAGAGTTAGTGCGCGTACTCATCTTAGGCGCGCTCATCAGTTTGTTACGCTGATCATACAAGCCTGGTCTGTTATTGGCTTTAGCTGCATTGTTAACAAAGCTAGCTGCTGCCATATGGCCAAACAAGTCGTTAGGTCTTAGCAAGTATTGCTGTGGATGTGGTTGACTGTTCATGTCGTAGAGCAAATGGTCATTTGCTGCGACAGACTGAGTCATGCCTGCGCCATCTGGTGTGTTATACCCATGAAGCGGTCTCAAAGCAATAATGTTGTTGATATAAAAGACCATGTTAGGATCAATGTGCTTACTTGCTAGAGAAAACCCATTGTAATCCGTATAGCCTTGCACCAAAAACACTGTCTTAGCACCCGTCAAGTCTTCTACCAACACATCCATAAAGAAGATCATGCGTCGCTCATTCCAACCATTTGGAATGACAATGGCATCCGTGCTCTCAGGCGCTGCAGCAATACTGATAAAGTTTCCTGCCAAGCCTGAGAGTGTAGTGGGTTTGAACACGTTCGTGCCAATCTCACCTGCTTTATCCACCACAGCGTTTAGCATACCGGGTGTCATGTGGGCTTGATACGACCTGGTATACTGGTTGTTATAAGTACCGGATTCACGCAAGATAAGCTTACGGATAAAAGCTTTTCCTACAACGGTACGGTCATAATTCAAAAGAGAATTATTCGGAACATTCATTGGTGTGTAGTTTGACATAAGTTTACAGCGAAAAAGAGTGAATGAAATGGTGATAGCTAAAAAATGTTTTTAAGCTTTTAGTTTATTGCGTGAAGCAATGTCAATGACAAACTGAGCAACCTGCTCTTTAAAATTATGCGGGATGATCAGTCGTTTCTGACTGGCATAACCTGGGTACAACACAGAGATTTGTTCATCTGTCAGATTCAGCACCCAAGAGCGTAGCGTGAAGACTCTGATAAAGTCATCAATAGCTACAAGCTCAGCTCGGTTTGATTTACTACCTCTTTGTTTCTTAGAGAATGGAAACAGTTTTTCTAGCATCTCATTGGTCTCTTTGGAAATTCTTCCCTTAGAGTCAGTGCCAGAGATAACAATCTCACCTTCTGTATTAGCTGCTGTGGCTGTAGCCAGTGCAGAAAACAGATGAAAGCCTTTTGCCCAGTAAGCTGCTGAGATTGCACACAAGCAACGCGTGCGGTCGATCTTATTGAGAAAGTTAACCGCTTCTGAAGGAATCACTGGATCAATAGTCCACATAAGCAACATGGTTTGTGCTTCTTCTGCAGGTGCTTTGATAAGCAAATCCATGTTACTCATAGCCAAGTTGACTTCATCATCCGTGACACCCGGATAAATCAGTCTGGCCATCTTATAAGCATCTTGCACACAGCTGGCAATATACTCTACTTCACCACGGGTGATATCTTCCTTTATCTTATATTCTTCGAGAATAGAGATTTGGTTTTCTTCGCTTTGATTGCCATCCGTAGTACTTTTCTTTTCCTTAATACCGTCATCAATACCGTTGTCAATTCTCCTGGCTTTTTCCATGATGTGCCGAGAGATATGCCGGATGATGATAGGTGTAGGGTCAAGCCCTCTGATGTCAGACAAGCAAAGCTTTCTCACAGTAAGAAGGCTTAAGTTCCACAGTGGAAACTCTTCGCTGCTGATACCTTCCAAGATATCTGCTTTACTGCCTTCTGCTGGCAAAACACTCACAATGTAGTTGTAGAGCTTTTGCACAGGTGGTTCATGGTAAAACACAGAGTGCTCCAGCAACTTAAATGCGTAGAACTCTTTAAACCGTGTACCATTGATTTTGCTTGTTCTGGCAATGTACTTACCCCAGATAGGCACCATGATCCTGAGCTGCAAAATCATGCAGATCAAGTCAACATAATCTGAGACTGTGTAGGTTTTTTCTCTGGTGTGGTTTTTATCCACAGAGCCTACAAAGTTAAGAGGCAGCTCGGGCGGCTTAGGGAAAATGATACCAGAGTGAATTTGCACCCATGGTCTGATTTCATCCAATGTATGCTCAGCAAAGAGCTGCTCGACTTGCTCACTAATCAGGTTATCGATTTCATCGAGTAGATCAGTGGAGTCAAAGATATCGAAAATCTTCAAGTAAATACCAAAGATTTTATCTTGCCGGGCTTTATTAAGACTGGCCCAATACTCGTTAATGTGGGTAAACATGGCCCGATCATCTTCAAAGTTACTCTTTGAAAACGGCGAGGTCGTCCATTTCATCTCTTGACCGTTATGCTCAACAATCACCTCTTGGTTGATGGCATAGATAGCATAATTTGGCAGTATGATTTGCATGGCAGTGTATGATGTTATTTG
>JACCEA011891919.1_pt1 | contig 15827 bp, 15 predicted proteins | sample 7449851 | NCBI WGS metagenome assembly JACCEA01 (sample SAMN15323453, study PRJNA562643) | freshwater metagenome | isolation source: river surface water | place: USA:Blue River Watershed | collected 2017-08-18 | reverse complement strand
TTGAAGCTATGACCATGGGTGATCGCGTAGCAGTTCTTAAAGATGGTCTCTTGCAGCAGGTTGATACACCACGCAATCTTTACGATGTACCAGCAAATGCATTTGTGGCTGGCTTCATCGGCTCACCAGCGATGAACCTGCTTTCAGCACCTGTGAACGGTGGAAAGGCGATGCTCGGCGATCTCGCAGTAGATGTTCCAGCATCAGCTGGCGCATCAGTAACTGTCGGTATCCGTCCAGAAGGTTTCGCGCCATCAGCAAATGGCTTCAAGGTTCTTGTTGAAGTTGTTGAAGAGCTCGGCGCTGATGCATTCGTATACGGCAAGCCTGCAGATTCATCTGTGAAGTTTGCTAACTCAACTGATGAAGGCGCACAAGTAATTGTTCGCTGGGATCCAAAGAACCCACCAAAGCCAGGTGACACAATTACTGTCACTGCAGCGGCGGCATCAGTTCACCTCTTCAGTTCTTCAACTGGAGAACGTCTTAAGTAATTCGCGCTAAAAATAACCCCCGCCACATACTTTGTTACAAAATATGTGGCGGGGGTTATTTATTTTAAGATTTAAAGGGCTTTAAAGGGGCGCGCAAAAACTGTTTCTTCAGTTGCCTCTAATTCAAGTAGCCGGTTCCACTTTGCCGTGCGTTCTGAGCCATGGGTAGAACCAACTTTTATCTGCCCTGCCCGCCAACCTGTTGCGATATCTGCTAGCCATGAATCTTCGGTCTCACCACTTCGGGCAGATACAACCGTCGCAAAGTTGTTTTCATGTGCGTGCTCAAGTACGCGATGGGTCGAAGTAAGTAGCCCGTTCTGATTCGCTTTAATCAAAATGGCGTTAGCGCTCTTTTCGGCGATGCCACGTTCGAGGCGATGCAAATTAGTTGTAAGGAGATCATCTCCAAGAATTTGTAGATGCGCAGGAGCGCTAGCGGCAAAGGCAGACCAAGAAGCCCAATCATCTTCGGCAAATGGGTCTTCTATCGATGAAATTGGGTAACTCGTAACTAGATCAAGCATTTCTTCCACGAATTGGTCAGGTGAAAAAACCTGTCCAGATGTAGTTAGCGAATACTTGTTATCGGAGAAGAACTGAGTGGATGCGATATCTAAGGCGAGTGAGACTTTGCCAGATAACCCAAGTTCTTCTACTTGAGCCAATACGAATTCACAAGCATCGTCCATGGTTGGAAAAGCCAGTCCTAAGCCACCTTCATCAGCCACCAGATGAGTGATGCCATGTGCTTTACCTTCACTCGCTGCGCGTTCGCGAATTGCAACGATCCAGGAAAGGGCTTCAGCGAAGTTATTAGCAGCATGGGGAACAACTAATACATCTTGAATATCTAAGCTGCGATTGGCGTGTGCTCCCCCGGATAAAATATTTACCATCGGCATCGGAATTAAAAGTGCGCCATTTGGTTGGAAATATCTGGCCAGAGATTTACCTGTTGCATGCGCTGCCGCTTTGGCAACAGCAAGTGAAGTTGCCAGCGTTGCATTTGCACCAATCTTTTGATGTCCCGGGGTTGGATCAATCTCAACCATTAGCCCATCGATCGCGGCCAAGTTAAGGCTATGTCCCAGAATTTTTGGTGCAATCTTGGTATTTACATTATCGACTGCTTGGTAGACCGAGAGGCCACCGAAGTATTTTTCTGCGCGATCTGATGCGGCATCGCGTAGTTCGTGCGCTTCGTGCGCACCGGTTGATGCACCCGATGGCACTCGCGCAGTGTGCAGCGAGCCATCGCTTAAGGTGAGAGTTACGGCAACAGTTGGACGGCCACGTGAATCCAAGACTTGGTAGCCCAATACCTTTTTAATATTCATCTCATGCACCTTTTGCTAGTTCAAATAGTTCGGCGAAGTTAATAATTGAGCCTAACAGCGTCGCTTTCGTTAACTTCACTAACCGTTCGGCTTGTTCTGCTGAAAGGTAATTTACGGGTGATACCCCTTCAACTCTGGCTAAGGCGATAAGTGAAATATGTTTAGGTAGGTTTTGGCAGATAGTGACTCGAGAGCTCTGTTGATATGCGCTAAAGAAACCACTCGCAGTCACTTCAAGAAGCTCCTTATCGCCTTGCACGTCAGTGGCAATTATCTTGCAAAGTAAATGTGCTGAAAGAAAAGCGAGATCAAAGACGGGGTTACCGGTGTGGGCGACTTCAAAATCTAAAACTACTGGGCTTTGGTCAGCAGTTGCCAAGATATTTTTTGGTGAAAAATCTCCATGGACCAAGGCAATTTTTTCGGTAGTAATCTCATTAATCAAATCGTTGATGACGGGCTGTAAATTTGGGTTCTTGCTAGCTACTGCGCGATAGAAAGGACTTACACGCAACTGCTCGAAGAGTTCGCCTTCCATGAACTTGGCTTTGATATTTGAATCGGCTGATGTGGCGTTATGCCATGCTGCTAAGACTCGACCTAAACGCTCCCCCATTTCTGGGTGGATTCGTCCTTCTAGTAAATCAACTTTCCAATTGGTGCAGCTGCGCGGCAGGCGTGACATAGTCAAAGTGAAATTTGCTTCATCACAATCGATTAACTCTGGAACGCTATCTGGAGTAATCGAGTGATAGACGCGCATTGCATCTGCCTCCACAATGGCGCGACGTTGATCGGCGACCCACTTGGCTTTGGTCTTTAGCTCGGGAAGAGCCTGCTTTACAACTATCTCGCGCTCATCGGTTGTAACCGCTAAGACAACACAGGAAACGCCACCTGTGAGAACTTCCACGGTGGCGTTGCCTGTCAATATATTGCGCTCAGTTAGGTATGGGATTACCGAACTTTCATCGAGCACGAGATGTTATTACTTAACCCTTTAGCGATCCTGATAAGAGGCCACGTAGGAAGTAACGACCTAGGAATAGGTAGACGAGCAAGGTTGGGATCGAAACGATCAACGATGCGGTCATGTTATTTCCGTAGTAAACCTGGTTGCCCGAACCGGTGATGAAGTTAAGTGCTGTTGTTGCAACAGATAACTTAGGTGAACCACCAGTTAAGAAGATCGCAAAGAGGAAGTCGTTCCAGGCAGATGTGAACTGCCAGATCAGAACAACCACAAAGCCTGGAATTGAGAGCGGCAAGAAGATGGTGCGGAAGATACGTACCATTCCGGCGCCATCTACACGTGCTGCTTCGATTAGTTCGTTAGGGATTGCTGCGTAGTAGTTACGGAAGATCAAGGTACAGATCGGAATACCGTAGATAACGTGAGCAAAGACCAAGACATAGATCGTGTTTCCGATACCTGCCCATTGGTTGAACTTAGTCAACGGGATCATGATCGCTTGGTAAGGAATGAACATACCGAAAAGGAATGTTGTGAAGATAAAGGTTGATCCACGGAAACGCCACTTAGCGAATACGAAACCGTTGATTGCACCAATAACCGCTGAGATAACTGAGGATTGAACTACGAAGAAGAGCGTACGGAACATTGGCTCTTTCAAGATCTCCCAAGTTGGGCCCCACGCGCTGAAATCAAGTGAGGTTGGTGGAATAAATGCCGCTGACTGAGTTACACCGGTGACGCCCTTAACAGAGTTGATCACCATGATGTAGATAGGAAGTGCGGCAATTACGAAGAGAATCGTCAAAGCGATGTAGCGGAAAACCAACCAGAATTGGCCCTTACCATCGAGCTTCTTCTTGTTGCGAATATCTGCCTTACGTTCAACGCGATCTGCGAGATTTGAACTCATTTGTTCGCCTCCTCAGTCTTGTTTACATAGATTAGATAAGGAATAACTGCAACAGCGATCATCAAAAGAATCAAGATTGCGATCGCAGCGCCCTTCGCATAGTTCTGGAAGTCGAAGATAACTTGCCACATATAGATCGCAAGAACCTTGGTTACGTAGCTCTTAGTTGCGATACCGAAGATTAAGTCGAAGACCTTCATGGAAATGTGGCCCAAAATAATCAAAACGGTTAGGAATGTTGGAGAAAGTTGTGGGAACAAGATGTGGCGATAGATCTTAAATTCGCTCGCACCGTCTACACGCGCTGCTTCGCGAAGGTCATCCGGAATACCGCGGAAGCCGGCCAAGAAGAGCGCCATTACATAACCAGACATCTGCCAAATCGCTGGCAGAGACATGGCAAACATTGAGCCTGCCTCTGATGTGTACCAGTCGCTCTGCAGCGAACCTAGTCCAACTTTCTGGAGAAGATAGTTAAGACCGGTTGCATCGGCATCGCGCGCTGAGTCCATTAACCAGCGCCAGGAAGTTCCCATTGCGATAAATGAGATCGCCATTGGGTAGAGGTAAGTAGAGCGGAAGAAACCTTCGCCCTTAATTCCCTTTTCCAGCAATAAAGACATGATGAGACCGGAGAGTAAACATCCGATCATAAAGACTGCAGTAAATTTCAATAGGTTAGAGAGCGCGTGAGTGAACTCAGGGTCTTGCCATAGTTCTACATAGTTTGCGAAGCCAACGTATTTAACATCTTCGGTATACGAGTTGGTGCGATTCATCAGTGATTCGCGAACCGTGTAACCAATCATTCCGTATACAAAAACCGCCATCGCAATAATCGATGGGAGTACGAAAAAGAATCCGCCCCAAGGGCTATGGACTCGATTTTTCTTTGCTTTCACTTAGGTTTCGCCTCTCAAAATATCAATTATTTAAAAGTGTCGAAGTTCTGGCGAAACCTTTCGATTCCGCCAGAACTTCGACTACTTATTTAAAGCCTTACAGATCAGCTAATTAATTAGCTGTTCTGGTGTGCCTTTAGAGCTGCATCAAGTGCCTTGACGAAGCCCTTCTTGTCCTTAGCTCCGCCTGAATAGAAGCGTCCAACTGCTGAGTTGTACGCAGCCATTCCAGCATTGCCCCAGTTAACGCCGTGAACTGTTGAACCGACGAGGCGGTCAACCTTCCATGACTTCATTGCTGCCTGGAGGTAGCTGTCGTATAGCTTTGGATTTGAATCTGTACGAACTGCGATTGAACCCTTCTTAGGGTTGAAGGCATCTTGTCCAGCCAAAGATCCGGCGACCTTCAACCAGGCGATACCTGCATCGCGGTTTACAGCGCCCTTAGGCAATGTAAATGAATCTGAGAGCCACTGGTAAACGCCAGCAGTTCCTGGACCTGGAGCCCATGCGTAGTCCTTGCCTAACTTGAGGCCTTCAGACTGCCACTGTGATGATGCCCAGTCGCCCATGATGAAGAATCCGGCCTTGCCTGTTGTTACAAGCTTGCCTGCATCTGGCCAGTCGAGTGACTTGCTTGAGTTACCGTAAGCAAGAATCTTTGCTAGGTAATCAATTGCCTTAGCAACTTCTGGACCGCTCCACTTTGTCTTACCTGTCCATAGACCATTGAACTTGTCTGGTCCCATTGAAGCAAGTAGTACGTAGTCGAATAGGTGAGCAATCGCCCAGTCGCCGTTACCAGCTAGTGCGATTCCGTCAATTCCAACCTTCTTGAACTTCGCCATGTCAGCGAGCATTCCGTCAAGTGATGTTGGAGCCTTAGTGATTCCAGCCTTCTTTGCAGCTGCTGGGTTCCACCATAGAACGTTTGAACGGTGAATGTTTACAGGAACTGAGTAGATCTTTCCATTTGTTGTAAGGGTCTTTACGAGATCCTTAGGGAAAATCTTGTCCCATCCTTCTGACTTGTAAAGGAATGAAAGGTCTTCTACCTGTCCGGCCTTTACATATGATGAAAGTTCTTCACCAGCGTGTGCCTGGAATGTGTCAGGTGGATTGCCAGCTTGCATACGTGATACAAGAACACCCTTTGCGTTAACGCCAGCTGCACCTGCAACTGTTGCGTTAATGAATGGTGTATTTGGGTTTAGACGGTTGAACTCAGTTGTCATTCCTTCTAGACCTGCAGCTTCTCCGCCTGATGCCCACCAGGTAAAGATTTCAAGTTGCTTATCAGTTGCAGCAGAAGATGCTGGAGCTGTTGTTACAACAAGTGCAAGTGCAGCGAAGACAGCTGCTACTTTTGACTTCTTTAGCATGTAACGCCTTTCTCGATGTAGAGGGATTTCCTACTACGGGATATGTAGCACCTTGGATTTATGGGGACCAAGGATTTACATGGGTTTATCTTCGTTTGGGGTGAGAGGCGAGTCAACCTACTTTGGCCCTTTGGCGATAACGATTAGGTTACGAAGGCGGGGCGAAAAAACCCCTTTGGGCTGGGCTTTTAGGTCAGATTTAGGTCAGCGAAGAGAGCTTGTAATAGGCGCCATTCCACTTGATTTCCTTATGGAACTCATCGCTGGTGGTCGTAGCGCTGATGCGTAGGTGCTCCACGGAGGCGATATTGGCGAAGTCATTTAGGGTCTCGATATCCAGCGATGTGCTCAGGACGGTGTGGTGGGATCCGCCGGCATAGATCCAGGATTCAGCCGATGTGGCAAGAGAAGGGGCTGGTTTCCAAACGGCACATGCCACAGGCAACTTCTTCAAATCTTTATCAGGCTTAACAACTTCGATGTCATTAGAAACAATGCGGAAGCGATCACCGAGATCCATTAAACCGACGACGCGACCTTGCGCAGGTGATGCGTTGAAAACTAAGCGAACTGGATCATCTTTCCCGCCGATACCGAGGGGATGGATTTCGCACTTCGGTTTTTGATCAGTAATCGTTGGACAGACTTCGAGCATATGTGCGCCCAGAACCTTTGGTTCACCCGGACCGAAGTGATAGGTGTAATCCTCCATAAATGAAGTTCCGCCCTTAAGGCCTTCAGTCATGCTCTTGATAATGCGAAGTAGTGCAGAAGTTTTCCAGTCGCCTTCTCCGCCGAAGCCGTAACCCTTAGACATCATGCGTTGTACGGCTAAACCAGGAAGTTGTTTTAGCGCACCGAGGTCTTCGAAGTTGGTTGTAAATGCGGTGAAGTTTCCGGCTTCTAAGAATCGCTCAATTGCGATCTCCAGGGATGCTTGATAACGAAGCGAGTCGTGGCGCGCTCCACCTTTTTTAAGTTCCGGTGCAACTTCAAAGATCTTTTCATATTCGGCAACCAAAGTATCGATTGCGCTTTCTTCCACGGCCGCGACCGCATCAACCAATGCATTTACGCCATATGCCTCGATAGACATACCGAGTGCAATCTGCGCACTTGTCTTATCGCCATCGGTGACGGCGACATAACGCATATTGTCGCCAAAGCGAGCCAGCTTCAGGTTCTGCGCGGTGTGCCAACCAATTGCCGCGCGCATCCAATGTGCGATGCGAGTAGTGACGGTCTTATCTGAGACGTGGCCGGCTACAACTTTGCGGGCCATATGTAGACGAGCTTGAACATGTCCATGTTCACGATCACCATGCGCTGCTTGATTTAAATTCATGAAATCCATATCGATGGTTTCCCATGGAAGTTCAGAATTTGCTTGAGTATTTAAATGCAAGATCGGAACTTGCAGCGCATTTAGGCCGCCGATCCACATCTTTGCCGGTGAAAATGTATGCATCCAAGTAATTACTCCGATGCAGTTCGGATTAGCGGATGCCTCTAAACAGAGCGCCTTAATTGCCTCAGGTGTTGTAAGAACTGGCTTCCACGTGGCTTTAATCGGAAGATCACTTGCGGCGTTAAGCGTCGCGACAACTTGCTTAGATTGTTCGGCGACTTGGGCCAGAATATCTTCACCGTAAAGTGGCTGGCTTCCTGTGAGAAACCAAACTTCTAAACCTTGTTCGCTAAGTGATTTCATTCTGCAGATAGTACATGAGCCCTAGTTATAGGGAAATAGTTCCTCGCTCATTTCAAATTCACCACGCAGAAGATGCACTTTGCCCGTGCCGTATTTGCGCCACTTATCGGTAAGTACCAATGCAGTATTTTCATCGATGCCTAACAGGGCGGTGTCGGCATCCTTTCGAACAATCGCTGCAGTTACGCGATCTGGTAACCAACCTAAGAACTTGTCATAGTGTGGAATGACTTCTATCTCGGGCAAGAGATTTAAGCCTTCGGTGATATGCGATCGGCGAATGCCGATAATTTTTCCACCGAAGGCCATTGCACCAGCAGAACATCCCGCAAGCGATGCGCCTTCGCGCCAGCTCTGCACAATCGCTTTCCACATTGGAGTATCGGAAAATACTTCCGCTAAATGAACTGGGTCTCCCCCAGAAAAGTAAATCAACCCTGCGCTCTTGATATCTTCAATCCACTGCTCGTTGAAGGCATCTTCGCGCTTTAACACTGGCAGGTATTTAACTTCGCAGCCGATACGTGCACCTTGATCGGCGCCACGTTGTCGCCAAAAATCTAAACGATCTTCGCCTTCTTTGCCGGCGGCGGTAGGAATTTGTACATATGTATTTTTCTTGCCTCGAGAAATACCGAAGCGCAGTAGCTCGGACTCGAGCAACTGCGCTTCGGGTAAATATTCTCCAGAACCAACTAGCGCCAGAGCGCCTGGTTGGTTGATTTCCATGATTAGGCCATTGCCACTTTGAGATTTTCATCAATTGAATTGAGGAACTCTTGAGTTGTTTGGTATGGCGCATCCTTAGAGATGAGAAGAGAAAGATCCTTAGTCATTTTTCCTTGCTCAACTGTTTCGATACATACGCGCTCGAGAGTTGCACAGAACTTCGCGAGTTCTGCGTTGTTATCTAGCTTGGCACGGTGAGCTAGGCCTTGTGTCCAAGCAAAGATTGATGCGATTGGATTTGTAGATGTCGCCTTACCGGCTTGGTGATCGCGGTAATGGCGAGTGACAGTTCCGTGCGCCGCTTCTGATTCGCAGATCTTTCCATCTGGAGTCATCAGCACTGAGGTCATCAAACCAAGTGAGCCGTAACCCTGTGCGACGGTATCTGATTGCACATCGCCGTCGTAGTTCTTACATGCCCAGACATATCCGCCTTCCATGCGAAGTGACATTGCGACCATGTCATCGATTAGGCGGTGCTCATACCAAATACCGGCTGCATCGAACTGAGCCTTGAATTCGGCTTGATAGATCTCTTCGAAGATATCTTTGAAGCGACCATCATATGCCTTAAGAATTGTGTTCTTAGTTGAGAGATAAACTGGGAACTTGCGAAGAAGTCCGTAGTTTAGGGATGCGCGCGCAAAGTCACGAATTGAATCATCGACGTTATACATCGCCATCGCCACACCTGAAGATTCGAAGTTGAAGACTTCGGTGTTAATAGGCGCAGAACCATCTTCGGGAACGAAGGAGATTGTTAGCTTTCCTGGACCTGGAACCTTGAAATCTGTTGCGCGGTATTGGTCACCGAATGCATGACGGCCGATAACGATTGGCTTAGTCCAGTGAGGCACTAAACGTGGCACGTTTGAAATGATGATTGGTTCGCGGAAGATAACGCCACCCAGGATGTTGCGGATTGTTCCGTTTGGAGATTTCCACATCTTCTTTAGGCCGAACTCTTCTACGCGAGCTTCGTCAGGAGTAATAGTTGCGCACTTGATGCCGACGCCATGCTTTTGAATAGCGCGAGCAGCATCGATAGTGACTTGGTCGTCTGTGGCATCGCGGTGTTCCATACCAAGGTCGTAGTACTCAAGATCTACATCTAGGTAAGGAAGGATTAAGGAATCTTTGATGAACTGCCACATGATGCGAGTCATCTCATCGCCATCTAGTTCGACGACTTTTCCAGTTACTTTGATTTTGCTCATATTCATATCCTTACTAGAGAGCCTGAACATCCGCTTGCTTGGCGCGGACAGCTTCCGCTGCTTCCTTAAGCCCAGCAAGTTCTGAATCAGTGAGTTTAGTTTCTACAACTTTCTTTACACCAGCGCGACCGATCTCGGCTTCAACTCCGAGATAGACGCCAGAAATTCCGTATTCGCCATCGACCCAAGCGCAAACCGGCATAACCGCACCTGAATCTTCGATGACTGCCTTAGCCATGCGAGCTGCAGCCGCAGATGGTGCGTAGTAAGCAGAACCAGTCTTAAGTAGTGCAACAACTTCTGCGCCACCATTGCGAGTGCGATCAACGAGTTCGTCAATTTCTGCTTGTGAAATAAGTTCTGAAAGTGGCTTGCCATCTACTGTGCAACGACTTGGCACTGGAACCATGGTGTCGCCATGTGAACCAAGAGTCAGGGTCTTAACAGATCCAACTGCTACGCCAAGTTTTTCAGCGACAAAGTTTGTAAAGCGCGCAGTGTCTAACATTCCGGCTTGACCCATTACGCGGTTCTTTGGAAAGTTAGTTGCGATCTGAGTAAGTGCAGTCATCTCATCGAGTGGATTTGAAACCACGATGATGACGGCGTTTGGAGAATGCTTTGCAATATTTTCAGCGACGCCGCGAACGATTCCGGCGTTAACACCGATCAGATCCATGCGGCTCATACCTGGCTTACGTGGCAGGCCGGCGGTGATGACTACGACATCAGAGTTTGCAGTTGCTTCATAGCCAGCGCCATCTGCAGTTGTTGTTGCGCCGATAATTTTTGTTTCGAATCCTTCGATAGAACGTGATTGGTTCATATCTAGAGCCAAACCTTCTGGCTTTCCTTCGAGAATATCCGTGAGAACTACAGTTTCGAAGATGTTGTATTCGGCTAAGCGAAGGGCGGTAGTTGATCCATAGAATCCAGCGCCGACGACGGTTACTTTTCCTGAATTATTTTTTGCAGACATTGCTGACATTTCTCCTGATGGTCTCGTGAAGTTCTCTTGACGTCGAGAGAAACTCTACAACCCGCGCGGAAGTGAAATCGCCACAGCCAGGAGGGCTAGCGCTATTCCGAGGGCTAAATACCGTTCAACTTTTCCAGTTTTCCAATGTGCGATCGCAATCACACCCATGCCCGCGGCGATCGCGATCGAACCCAGCCGAACAAAGGAAGCTACCCCTGCAAGAAAGCCTAGGCCAATTGCTAGGTATGCCAGACGCACACCAATTGAATTTATCGCTCGCATGCTTCAATAACATTCTGCAGCAACATCGCGCGCGTCATTGGTCCGACGCCACCCGGCATTGGTGCAACAAAGGATGCAACGTTCATGACACCCGGGTCAACATCGCCAAGTAATCCATCTGCGGTGCGCGAAATTCCAACATCAAGAACCGCGGCACCAGCTTTTATGTGATCCGCTTTTAGAAAATGTGCACTTCCGATTGCAGCGATCACAATATCGGCGCGCTTGGTGTGTGGCAGCAAATCTTTAGTCCCTGTGTGAGTCAACGTAACTGTGGCATTTTCTTGTTTGCGAGTTAGCAGTAAACCAAGTGGGCGTCCAACAGTTAAGCCGCGACCGATAACTACAACTTCGGCGCCAGCCAGAGGAATTTTGTAATGGTTGATTAATTCGACAATTCCGCGCGGTGTGCAAGGAAGCGGTGCGTCATAACCCGCAACTAAACGACCCAAGTTCATGGGATGCAAACCATCAGCATCTTTTGCAGGATCGATCGCTTCCAATATCTTTTGTGTATCAATACCCTTTGGCAACGGCAACTGAACGATATAGCCAGTGCATTCTTTAGAGTTATTTAGATCTTTAATAGCCGCTAAAACATCGGCTTGCGATGCATCTGCCTTAAGATCAACGCGAATCGAGTTGATTCCGACTTCTTGGCAATCACGATGTTTACCAGCAACATACGAGTGCGAACCTGGATCATCACCAACTAGAACCGTTCCGAGACCTGGGGCGATCCCTTTCGCTTTAAGAGCGGTTACGCGCGCAGCAAGTTGCCCTTTGATGGTTGCGGCAAGTGCTTTGCCATCGAGGATCGTTGCTGTCATAACACCAGATCCTATTAGAGATGGTTGTTAGTAGCGAAGTTAGGCGTGCGAGAAGTGGCGTGTACCAGTGAAAAACATTGCAATTCCTGCGGCCTTCGCTGCTGCAATTACTTCTTCATCGCGAACGCTGCCACCAGGCTGAACAACTGCAGTTACGCCTGCATCAATCAGAATCTGAAGACCATCTGCAAATGGGAAGAAGGCATCGCTGGCTGCAACTGTTCCGGCGACGCGATCTCCGGCGCGAGCAACTGCAAGTTTCGCAGAATCCACACGATTTACTTGGCCCATACCGATACCAATGGCGGCGCCATCGTGCGCCAATAAGATCGCGTTGCTTTTAACTGCGCGAACTGCGCGCCAGGCGAATTCCAGATCTGCCAAAACATCGGCAGCAACTGCAGAACCAGTTACTTGTTTCCAGTTGACAGGCGAATCACCCGCCGCATTTATCTTGTCGGTATCTTGCAAAAGAACTCCACCAGATACGGGGCGAATCTCGAAAGGCGAAATAAAAGTGTTAGCGCAGGTAAGGATGCGAATTGAAGGTTTGCGTGAAAGTATTTCCAGCGCTTCGGGTTCATATTCGGGAGCGATAATTACTTCGGTAAAGATCTGCGAAAGTGGTTCGGCCATCGCAACGGTTACTTTGCGATTTGCAGCTACTACTCCCCCGAAAGCCGAAACAGGATCACAGGCATGCGCTGCTAAATACGCGCTAGCAATATCATTTCCAGTTGCGATTCCACAGGGATTGGCATGTTTAATAATTGCAACGCAAGGTTGGCTGTGATCGAGGGCTGCTCGCCAAGCAGCATCGGCATCGGTGTAGTTATTAAATGACATCTCTTTGCCATGGCTCTGAACCGCGTTAACAATTCCGGGAGGACCACCGCGATATATCGCAGCTTTTTGATGTGGGTTCTCGCCATAACGAAGTGAGCTTTGCCGGTTCCAGATCAAGCCAAACCAATCTGGAATATCCATGCTGATCTGCGTGCCGAGCCAGCTAGCGATCGTTAAATCGTATTCGGCTGTTGTGCGGAAAACTTCAAGAGCAAAGCGGCGACGTTCATCAAGTGTTGTTCCGCCAGCCTTTATCGCTGCAAACAAGTCGTCATATTGCGAGACCTTCGAGATAACCGCAACAGAACCGTGGTTCTTTGCAGCCCCACGTAACATCGATGGGCCACCTATATCAATTTGCTCGATGCATTCGGCATATTCGGCGCCCGACATAATCGTCTGCAAGAACGGATAGAGATTAATGATGACTAAATCAAAGGGTTCGATCTCTAAATCTGCGATCGCCGCTAAATGCTCGGGGTTATCTTGGTCAGCCAAAATGCCTGAATGAATCTTGGGATGCAGAGTCTTTACACGACCACCCATGATCTCGGGAAAACCGGTGTATGAACTGACTTCGGTTACGGCATAACCTGCCTCAGCTAAAGTCTTGGTAGTTGAACCAGTTGAAAGGATTTCGATTTTGGCATCGGTTAAAACCTTGCCGAGTTCGAGGAGGCGATCCTTATCGTAAACGCTAACGAGCGCGCGACGGATAACTTTACGGTCAGTCATGAGACCTCACGGATTCGTTCAGTAGTTGTTGCAACGTCGCGACATAGAGACGTCGTTCGATAATCTTAATGCGTTCGTGAAGTGACTCTTCGGTATCAGCCCCTGTGATCTCAACTGCCTCTTGCGCGATGATCTTGCCAGTATCGACTCCGCTATCGACCCAGTGGATCGTGGTCCCGGTCGTGGTGGCGCCAGCTGCCAGCGCATCACGAACTGCATGAGCACCCGGAAAAAGTGGAAGTAGCGCGGGATGGCTATTTACTATCTTAAATTTTGAAACGCAATCAGAAGAAAGAATTCGCATAAAGCCGGCGCTAACCACCAAATCAGGTTGAAGATCTGTCAACGCCTCAATTATTTGTTGATCCCAATCCGCACGGTTAACGGTCATGGCGATAACTTTGCTCGGTATGTCTGCTGACAATGCACGATCTAATACCTTGGCGCCTGATTGATCAGAGATAACGCAAGCGATTTCAACTTTCAACTCACCTTTTTGCTGCGCATCGATTATGGCTTGCGTAATGCTTCCGCTTCCTGAAGCCAAAATGACAATGCGCGGAGTTGTCATCGCTTTACGCGGATTCGAATCTGGGGCAGAAGAGCTACCAAGGCGATTCCAACCGCTATTTCAATAGCGATAGAGAGCGTGAATTTCCAAATGGATAAACCAACTGCGCTCATAGCGGGGGTCATCAACGCACCGCTAGCTAAGTAGCTAAAGAAGGCGCTAGCTATGAGGACAAGTACAAAACTTTGCGCCAGAGTTGCAGTGCTTGAACTTTGCGCCCAGATTGCAAGAGCCGCGCCAACTGCAACGACTAGCGCCACAGCAATTAACGCCCAACGCGAAGATGTTGTTGGTAGAACTGAAAGTAGAGGAAGCGCCGGTAGCTCTCCTAAGCGATGGGTAAATGGAGAGACCAAAGTTCCGGCACCAATAGCAAAACCAGTTCCGGTGAAATAACCCAGAATCGATAACGCAGCGTTTGGGAGATAGAAAGCATTTAGCGCAAAGAGTAAGAATGAGCCGAGAATTCCGGGTTGCAGAACCGTTGTGATGTTTTTAAATGTTGAAATATTTGCAAAGATCAGAATCGCAAGAACGATGAATGAAAAGCCAATTAAAATTGCGAGTACTCGACTGGCCAGAGATAGCGCCTGTGACATGCGTAGCCGCGTTCCTGCTGTTAACGATGCAAGGTAGGCGATGGCAAATGTAAATACCGGAGTTAAATACCATTGCGGTGAGACCGTTGACGAGCCACTCAATAGAGCAAGAACAATTGCCACCAGTGCATATTGGCTAGCAAAGATCGCGCGAACGCTATTTATATTGTGAAAATCGCCATGCAACTTACTGAGCCCTTTTGCGAAACCCAGGCGAAGTGCGAAGAACGGAATAAGCATTGCTCCGATTGGAAGAAAGGAGAGATAACCGATCGTTGTTCCGTTTAAGAAAAAGGGAATGTGGTGTGCGCCAAGCCAAAGCCAGAGCGCAGCCCGAATTGGATCTGAAGTATTTCCGGTGATGCTGCCCGCAGTCGCCCAAGCGATAAGGGATATAAAGGCCAGCGGAAGAAGGATTACAAAGACGCTACGCAAAACCTGTGCAAACGAGACCGCTAGGACACGTTGCAACATTTAATTTTTAGCGACCGAGTATGGCGCGCATTAAGCGCGCAGTTTCACTTGGAGTTTGACCGACCTTTACACCAGCTGCTTCAAGCGCATCTTTCTTTGCTTGCGCAGTTCCAGATGAACCAGAGACGATTGCGCCCGCATGGCCCATCGTCTTGCCTTCAGGTGCCGTAAATCCGGCAACGTAACCAACAACCGGCTTTGTTACATATTCAGAGATAAATGCCGCAGCACGCTCTTCAGCATCTCCGCCAATTTCGCCAATCATTACGATTGCAGTTGTCTCAGGATCATCCTGGAACGCTTTTAGACAATCGATATGGGTTGTTCCGATTACTGGATCTCCACCAATACCAACTGCAGTTGAAAATCCGATATCACGGAGTTCGTACATCATTTGGTAGGTGAGAGTTCCGGACTTTGAAACCAATCCAATTGGTCCACGCTTGGTGATATCGGCAGGAATGATTCCGACATTTGATTGTTCAGGGCTAATCAAACCTGGGCAGTTAGGTCCAATAATCTGCGTTGTTCCCTTTTGCACTGAGTACGCGTAGAAGTAAGCCGAGTCGTGAACTGGAATTCCTTCAGTGATCACAACAACGAGTGGCATCTTGGCATCGATCGCATCGATGACCGCAGCCTTTGCGAACTTAGGTGGCACGAATACAACTGAAACATTTGCACCGGTTGCAGCCATTGCCTCAGCAACGGTATTGAAAACTGGAAGTTGATTGCCATCGATATCGACAACTTGTCCACCCTTGCCAGGCGTTACGCCACCGACAACTTTGGTCCCTGATGCCAGCATGCGACGGGTGTGCTTAGTTCCTTCAGAACCAGTCATTCCCTG
>JACCEA012241198.1_pt1 | contig 15837 bp, 17 predicted proteins | sample 7449851 | NCBI WGS metagenome assembly JACCEA01 (sample SAMN15323453, study PRJNA562643) | freshwater metagenome | isolation source: river surface water | place: USA:Blue River Watershed | collected 2017-08-18 | reverse complement strand
CGCTTGGCAATTTGGCCCGACAGGCCCCGGCCTTTGAGGTAATCGACTGCGTGGGGCGTGATGCGCAGCTGTTCACGGTAGGCCTGACCGGCTTTTTCGAGCACATCGCTCAGGCTGTCTTGCTTGGCCTTTTGGGCAGCGGCTTTGGCGCGGTCTTCGGGCGATTGCTGTTCTTCGGGCACCACCATGCCGGTTTGCTGGGCCAGGTCTTTGACGGCTTCGATGAAGGTCATGCCCGCGTGCTCCATCAAGAAGCCAATGGCGTTGCCGTTTTTGCCGCAGCCAAAGCAGTGGAAAAACTGTTTGGTGGGGCTGACGCTGAAGCTGGGGGATTTCTCGCCGTGAAAAGGGCACAGGCCCATGAAGTTGGCGCCGCCTTTCTTGAGCTGCACGTACTTGCCCACGATGTCGACCACGTCGACGCGGGACAGCAACTCCTGGATGAAAGACTGGGGGATGGCCATCGGGGTATTTTCGCTGATTAGGACCCGCCATCCCGGCAGGCCCAGAGACTTGTTTCGGGGCAAACGAGCATGGATTTTTGTACGGGCTCAGGCAAACTGTTCACCATTGGACAGCCAGCCTTCACGGAACACTCATGACAGAAACCAAAGTCAGCATCTTCGATCAAGATTTGCCCCAGACCCCCGCCAACCACGCGCCGATGTCGCCTTTGAGCTTCATCCAACGCACGGCCGAGGTCTACCCGAGCCGCCTGGCCATCGTGCACGGCGATTTGCGCCAGGACTGGGCCACCACTTATCGTCGCACCCGCCAATTGGCCAGTGCGCTGGCGCAGGCGGGCATTGGCAAGAACGACACGGTGGCCGTGATGCTGCCCAACACACCGCCCATGGTGGAGGCGCACTTCGGCATCCCCATGGTCGGGGCCGTGCTCAATGCCCTCAACACCCGGCTGGACCCTGAGACGGTGGCTTTCATGCTGGACCACGGCGAGGCGAAGGCGGTGATCGTGGACCCGGAGTTTGCGGGCGTGATGAAAAAAGCGCTGGCGCTGCGCCAGTCCACACGGCCTTTGCTGGTGATCGATGTGGAAGACGCGCTCTACACCGGCCCGACCGAAAAACTGGGTTCGGTGACCTATGAAGCCTTTGTGGCCAGCGGAGACGGCAACTTTGCCTGGCATCTGCCTGCCAACGAGTGGGATGCGATTGCGCTGAACTACACCAGCGGCACCACGGGCAACCCCAAGGGTGTGGTCTACCACCACCGGGGCGCGGCGACGAATGCGATCTCGAACATTCTGGAATGGGACATGCCCAAGCACGCGGTCTACATGTGGACGCTGCCCATGTTCCATTGCAACGGCTGGTGCTTTCCGTGGACAGTGGCCGCGCGTGCGGGCGTGAACGTGTGCCTGCGCAAGGTGGACGCGCAGGCCATGTTTGACGCCATGCGCGACCACGGCGTCACGCATTACTGCGGTGCGCCCATCGTGCACGGCCTGCTGGTCAATGCCCCGGCGGCCATGAAGGCGGGGGTGCCTGCAGGCATCCAAGCCATGGTGGCGGGCGCTGCGCCGCCCGCGTCGATGATCGAAGGCATGGAGCAAATGGGTTTTGATTTGACCCATGTGTATGGCCTGACCGAGGTCTATGGCCCCGCCACGGTGTGCGCCAATAGCGAGGACTGGAATGCACTCGACATTGGCGAGCGTGCCCGCCTGAACGCCCGCCAGGGCGTGCGCTACCACCTGGAGCGCGATGTGCGGGTGCTCAACCCCGAAACCATGCAGCCCGTGCCGCAAGACGGCGAGACCATGGGCGAGATCATGTTCAAGGGCAACATCACCATGAAGGGTTACTTGAAAAACCCCAAGGCCACACAAGAGGCGTTTGCGGGCGGTTGGTTCCACAGCGGCGATTTGGCGGTGCAGTACCCCGATGGTTACTTCAAGATCAAGGACCGCAGCAAAGACATCATCATCTCGGGCGGTGAGAACATTTCATCGATCGAGGTGGAAGACGTGCTGTACCGCCACCCCGCTGTGCTGGCTGCGGCCGTCGTGGCCAAGCCCGATGCGCGCTGGGGCGAGACGCCGTGTGCCTTTGTGGAGCTCAAAGCCGATGCCCAGGTGACGGCCGAGCAGATCGTGGCGCACTGCAAGCAGCATCTGGCGGGCTTTAAGGTGCCGCGTGCGGTGGTGTTTGGCGAGTTGCCCAAAACCAGCACCGGCAAGATCCAGAAGTTTGAGCTGCGCAAACAGGCCGGGTCCGCGGCGGCGATTGACGTTTGACGGGTCAGGTATCGCAGTGGTCCTTGGTGGTTCTGCGGCTCCCATGACAAAGGCCACCTGGTGGTGGCCTTGGCTTGGGGACTGACAGGGGTCAGACCTCTTGGAGGTTCGAGGCTTCTCGGGCCTCAGGCCTTGGCCTTCTTTTTGGACTTCTTGCTTTTTTTGGCGGTCTTTTTGGCCGCTTTTTTCTTGGCAGGTGCCTCGGCTTTGGGGGTGGCAGCCGGTGCAGGTGTGGGGGTCACAGCCGGGTTGGCGGTCACGGCAGGGGCCGCAATTGGGGCCGGTGCGGTGGCAGCGGCCGGCGCAGCCGTCTGGGCCATGGCGGCGGCAGCCAGCAAGCTGGTGAGAAGTGCGGTGATGGACTTGATCATGCAAAGCCTTTGGAGAGATCAATGAAGGTAAATACCTTGTCATTATCAAAGGCCTTTTCCCCTTGTGGACGGGGTATACAAATTTTTACGCAATGTCGAAGGCGTGGGTGGAAAAGCGTCCGGCACGACGATCGGCAAAGTAGTGCTCAAGGGTTTCCTTGACGGTGCGAAAGGCCAATTCGTCCCAAGGAATTTCATCCTCTTTGAACAGCCGCGCTTCCATGGTTTCGTGCCCGGGGTCGAACACATCGCTGGTCAGTTTGGCGCGGTAATACAGGTGCACCTGGCCCACACGCGGCACGCTCATCACCGTGAGCAGGTCTTCCATGATGAATTGCGCACCCGCCTCTTCGGTCGTCTCGCGGGCCGCGCCTCGCGACGTGGATTCACCCAGCTCCATGAAGCCAGCGGGCAAGGTCCATTTGCCTTTGCGCGGCTCGATGTTGCGTTTGCACAGCAGCACCTGGTCGCCCCAATGGGGCACGGTGCCCACCACGTTCAGGGGGTTTTCGTAATGCACCGTGTGGCAGGCGGTGCAGATGGCGCGCAGCTTGGTGTCGCCATCGTCGGGCAAACGGTAAGCCACCGATGCGCCGCACTGGCGGCAGTGTCGAATGGCTTCTCGTGTGTACATGCTTATGCGAATATTTTCAAAGCAACGAGTGTAATGCTCGGGAAGAAAACAATGGCAGTGATTCGCAAAAGGTCAGAGATGAGGAAGGGGATGATGTACTTGAAGGTCTCTTTCATCGGCACATCTTTGGCCATGTTGCTGATGATGAAGACATTCATGCCCACGGGGGGGGTGATCAGGCCGATCTCGACCACCATCAGCGCCACAATGCCAAACCAAATTGCTTTAGATTCTTGGTTCAAGCCCCAGATGTCAATGCCCATGATGATCGGGAAAAACATGGGGACGGTGAGCAAGATCATGGACAGACTGTCCATGATGCAGCCGAGCACCAAGTAAATGGCGATGATGGTGAACACCACCATCAAAGGGTGCAAGTTCATGCCGACGACCCATTTGGCCAGTTCGGTGTTCACTTGGGTCAGGGCCAAAAACACGTTCAGTACATCCGCACCGAGCAAGATCAAAAAGATCATGCCGGTCGCGCCGGCAGCGCCATACATGCACTCCAAGAAACCTTTGCCCTTGAGTCCGCCAGATGTCCATGCCACAAAACCTGTGGCGATGGTGCCAATGGAGGCTGCTTCAGTGGGGGTGAACAGGCCGCCGTAAATACCACCAATCACCACTGAAAAAATCAACAGCACCGGCCAGGTTTCAGCCAGGGCTTGCATGCGTTGGCCCCAGGAGAAGCGCTCGCCACGAGGGGCTTCTTCAGGTCGAACGCGGGCAATGATGCCAATCACCACCATGTAGCCGATGGCTGCGATGATGCCGGGGATGAACGCGGCCAAAAACAGCTTGGCAATGTTTTGCTCGGTGATGATGGCGTAAATGACCAAAGGCACTGAGGGCGGAATCAAGATGCCCAGCGTGCCACCGGCTGCGATGACAGCGGTAGACAAGCGGGGTGAGTATTTGTGCGCTTTGAGCTCAGGCAGGGCCACTTGGCCCATGGTGGCTGCAGTGGCCAGCGAAGAGCCGCAAATGGCACCAAAGCCGGCACAAGACGTCACGGCCGCCATGGCCATGCCACCGCGCCAATGGCCGATCATGGCGTTGCCGGCTTTGAACAAGGCTTTGGACAAACCGCCGTGCGTGGCAAATTGGCCCATCAGCAAAAACAGCGGCACCACCGAGAGGTCATAGACCGAGAAACGCGTGTAAGCGGCTGACTTGAAATAGTTCAGCAATGGATCGAGGCCCGACAAGGCCACATAACCTGCCGAGCCGGCCAGCAGCATGGCCACACCAATGTGCACGCGCAGGGCCAAAAGGGCAATCAGCGCAACAAAAACAAGGCTGCCGAGTTCAATGCCGGTCATGACTGGATCTTTCTCATGTCATCACCAGCCACATACAGGGCTGTGATGCAAAGCAATGCAAACGAGGGAACCATGGGGGCATAGCTCCACCAGGTGGGAATATCCAGCAGCATGGACGCTTCCATCGAGTCTTTCAGCTCCCACAAGCCTTTCCAGATGCGCCAAGTGATGACGCCGGCAAACAAGGCGAGAATCAAATTGGCCAATAAATCCAGAAATGCATTGAATTTAGGGCTGGTATGGGCCGTAAAAAAGTCAACGATCACATGCCCGCGAATCCAGTGTGTGTAAGGCAGGCTCATGCTGACGGCGATGGCGCACATCGCCTGAACCAATTCGTAATCACCCACGATGGGACTGCTGAAAAATGTGCGACCAACGATGCTGGCGATCGACATGCCCGCCATGGCCGTCAACACAATGCCAGCACAGACGGCAAAAAATTTGCAAACCGACTCGATGAGTCTTCCTGCAGGGCCCCTTGATTGGGTTGTGTCGGTGATGATGAGTTCAGCCACTTGTTTTCCTTGGAGTTGTCAGACTTGAGGCTTGATCTGGCGAAAAAAGGGCGGAGAAACTCCGCCCTTTTTCGATCAGCGTTGGCTGATTACTTGGTGTATTGCTTGATCAGGGCGGTTGCACCGTCCAGCATGGCCTTGCCGTCCATGCCTTTGCCCGTCATTTCCTTGACCCAAGAGTCGTCCAGCGAATCGGTTGCCTTTTTCCACTTTTCCAGCTCAGCTTTGGGGATCACGCTGATTTTCTGGTTTTTGGCATCCATGAACGCCTGCTTGCTCGGCACATCCTGGCCAGCTTGCGTTTTGCCCAAGAAGGCCGAGAACTCGCGACCCGAGTTCTTGTCGATCACGGCCTTCAGATCTGCAGGCAAAGACTCGTACTTTGCTTTGTTCATGGGCACTATGAACACGGTGGTGTACAGGGCGTTGTAAGAGCGGTCTGTTTCGGCCGTGAAGTTGGTCAGCTCTTGCACTTTCAGGCCAGGCGCGACTTCGTAAGGAATCACAGCGCCGTCAATCACGCCTTTGGACAGTGCTTCGGTGACTTGCGGCACGGGCATGGCCACGGGTGTGGCACCCATCATGGCCACCATTTTGTTGACCTGACGTGTGGGGGCGCGCACTTTCAAGCCCTTCAAATCGGCCATCGTGGTGACGGGTTTGTTCTTGGTATAGATGTTGCCAGGTCCGTGCACGTGCACTGCCAGCATCTTCACGTCTTTCATGTCATCGGCGGCAAACTTCTGGGCGTAGTCCCAGGCGGCGCGGCTGGTGGCTTCGGCGTTGGTCATCATGAACGGCAGCTCGAACACTTCGAGTTTTTGCAGCTTGGCGGTGTAAGCCTGCAAAGTCCAGGCCACGTCCACGACGCCGTCACGGGTTTGATCAAACAACTGAACAGGCGTGCCGCCCAACTGCATGGCGGGGTAGATATCGCACTTGAGGCGGTTGTTGGAGTCGCGTGCGATGTTTTTGCACCAGTCGCCCAGCATGGTGGTGTGCTGAATGGACTGTGGGCCCAAAAAGTGGTGCACTTTCAGGGTGATGGTCTGGGCGTGCACGCCAAAACCAACGGCCATCAGGCCTGCGGCCAGGGCCGTTTGTTGCAGGAATTTCTTCATCGACTTGTCTCCAACTTGGGTTAAAAAATTGATGATAAACCAACCGTTCGGTCGGTTAATCAAAAAAACGCGGCACAGGCGCTCGCATGAAAGCTGTTGAGGCGCTTTGTGTGGTCAAAAAATGAATTATGTTGCAACTTCCCTGGTTTTTGATAGGGGTTAACCCGCTATTTTTTGAAGGATGCGCACTTTTGTTCATGGGGAAAACGCCGTTGGTGCGGCCTCGCCAACAGCGCTTTCCCAAGCCGCTTTTCAGGCGATTTTGATTTCCAAGCTGCCCAAGCCCGCCACCTGACCCAACAAGGTGTCACCCGCCACCACGGCGGCCACGCCTTCGGGGGTGCCGGTGTAAATCAGGTCGCCAGGTTGTAGTTCCCAGGCGGCAGAGAGGTGCTCGATGGTTTCTGCCACGTTCCAGATGAGTTTGGCCACACTGCTGCGCTGACGGTCCACACCGTTGACCTGCAGGCTGATGTCGGCGTTGTTCACGTCACCGGCTTGCGCGATGGGCGTGATCGGGCCAATAGGCGCCGAATGGTCGAAGGCCTTGCCGATGCACCAGGGGCGGCCTTGTTTTTTCATCTCGTTTTGCAGGTCGCGGCGTGTCATGTCCAGGCCCACCGCATACCCATAGATGTGCTTGGCCGCATCGGCGGCTTTGATATTTCGGCCGCCCTGGCCGATGGCCACCACGAGTTCAATTTCGTGGTGCAGGTTTTGGGTCAGGCTCGGATAGGGCATGGTACCGGTCTGGCCAGCATCGACCACCACCAGGCTGTCGGCGGGTTTGAGGAAGAAGAAAGGCGGCTCGCGCCCGGTGAAGCCCATCTCCTTGGCATGCTCTTCATAATTGCGGCCCACGCAGTAAATGCGGTGCACTGGAAAACGTTCGGCTTGGCCGAGCACAGGCACCGAGACCACGGGCATGGGTGAAAATACAAAACTCATGGGTCGCTTTCTCAAGAATTGAAAATCAGATGTTAATCGGAATGTTTGAACTCAGGCACCAGTGCCATCCCCGCAACATGTCACGCACATGATCCAAAGCATCGACCTGCAGGCCACGCCCGGTCACTTGATACGCCGGGCCCAGCAAATTGCTGTGGCCATTTTTGCCGAGCAATTGGCCAGTGCCGACATCACACCCGTGCAATTTGCTATCTTGAATGCCTTGCTGGGCAGCCCCGGCATCGACCAGGTGAGCCTGGCCAAGCGGGTGGCCTTTGACCCGGCGACTTCGGGCTCGGTCATCGGGCGGCTGGAGGCCAAGGGCTGGGTGGTGCGCGAGGCCGATCCGACCGACCGCAGACGCAAGCTGCTGGTGGTCACCCCGCAAGGTGTTCAAGCCCTGGCCAACATCCAGTCCGATGTGGCCCGGGTGCAAGAAAAAATCCTGAGCCCGCTGGCGCCGCATGAGCAAAGCCAGTTTGTGCATTTGCTCTCGCTTCTGGTCAAAGGCCATCAAAGCAGTTGATGCAGGCCTTCAGCGGGGCTCTTGCGTGGCTCAGGCCGAGGTGTAGGTCAGCTCGAAATGCTCCACATGCGGGGGCGCGGCAAAGAAGGGGCCCACAATGGCACGCCATTCGGTGAACAGCGGTGACTGACGAAAGCCCACTGTGTGGTCTTCCAGGGTGTCCCAGAAAATCTGCAGCACAAAGCGCTCCGGGGTTTCAATGCAGCGGTTGACCTTGGCCCCCCGAAAGCCCTTGGCCTTGGAGGCCACCGTGTTCAGGCCCAGCTCAATGGCTTGTTCAAAAGCGGCCTGCTGGCCAGGCTGGATGCGGATGTCGGCGAGTTCGAGGATCATGGTTTTGTTCGTGGTGAATGTTCAAAAGATCAACCTTAACCCAAACCATGGCCGCAAGGCGTCACGTCCTTGCCAGCCATCTCCGCCAAGTCAAGGCGCTGCTGGACCAGATTTGCCCAGGCTTGAGCCGGTCAAGAGCCGGTCAAGAGCCGGTCATCAACCAGGCCAAACTTTGGGCCAATGAGGCACAGGCATCCACTGTGAATTGTCCCGATTGCATGCGCGAGATCACCTCACTGGGGCTCAGGCACAAAAACTCCTGCACCTCACCATCGGCATTGACGGGCTTTTCCAGCTCCGTCATGTGCAAGGCGTAGACCAGCAGTTGTTCGTCATGCCAGCCTTGGGGTTCGGGCCTTTGGGTGCGGATCACCCCGGCCCCTCGCAGGCGGCTTGGATCGCTCAAGTGCAAACTGGCCTCTTCGGCCAATTCACGCACAGCCGTTGTCAAGGGGGCTTCTCCGGCCGTCAAGCCCCCGGCGGCGAGGTTGTCCAGCATGCCAGGGTCGGTGGCTTTGTGATCCGAACGGCGGCCGCACCACAGGTCCCCTTGCGGTAAAAAGCCATGGATGTGCACCGCATGGCTCATCAGGCCCAGGTGCCTGAAGCCGGCCCGCTCCACACACAAAAATGGGGGCACGTCCAAGGCCGGTGGCCAGGCGGGTGTGTCGGGCCACCACGCAAAAAACTCACCACGCCAACCGGTGAGTCGCCCTTGGGCCGCTTGCAGCTCCAAAAAAGCCTGCAAAGCCTGGCTGCGCTGCATAGGCTGGTCCGCGCTTGTTTGCCAGTGCAAACGACCCTGCCTGATGGTGCAGCCGGGCAGCAAAGCCACCATGTCCTGTGCGCGGTCGGCCGACACCCAGCCCATCTCAACACCGTCGCACGACCAGACGCTGCCGCCGCTGGGCATGGCGTGCTGGGCCCTCAGCTCGCCTTTCAGCCAAGCTTGTTGAGGCCCGCTCAGGCGTGACCAAAACGCTTGTTCAGGACGCAGGCCTTGGCGCATGGCCACTCAAGGGGTTTCGCCCAGGGCCATGCGTTGCTCAATGCGGGCGATGGCATCGGGCAAATCGGCCACACTGTCGATCACCTCGTGGGCCCCAGCCGAGAGCAGCAGGGCGCCAGCGCTGGTGCGGGCGTGGGCCTGGTCTTGTGGGCTGGCCTGCAGCCAAGCTTCATGCGTCCAGCCCAGGGCGTTGCCACTGATGGCCACACCCACGGTCCATGCGCCTGCGGCCAGACCTTCGGCCAGGCCTGGCGCGGTGTCGTCGACCTTGATGACCTGCGCGGCTTGACCCCGCAAACCCATGGCCTCTAAACAAGCCAACATGCCCAGGGGGTCGGGTCGGCTGCGGGCCACGTCGTCGCAGCAAACCACCAGGGCGGGTGTGAACCCTTGGGCGTGGGCGATCTCAATCAAGGGCGTCATGATGGTGCGGGTGTAACCGGTGGTTGTGGCAACGGCCAGGCCTTCGGCTTTGAGCGCATGGTACGCCGCCATGAAACCGGGGATGAACGTGCAGCGGTCCAGTGCGGCCTGGGCGCTCATGGGTTCAAACTCGGTCAACAGTTCCTCTGCATCGGTGTGGCTGAAGGGTCTGCCCTTTAAACTTTGCCATTGCGCAGCGATGGCGGGCATCCGGGCCAAGGCTGCAATGTGGTCAATTTTGGGCAAACCCATGGGCACGCGGGCCTCGGCGATGGAGATGCTCAGTTGGTGGCGGGCAAACAGCTCAACAAATGCGCCCATGGGGGCCAGGCTGCCAAAGTCAACGATGGTGCCCGCCCAGTCGAGCACGATGCCCTGGATGTTTTTTGTGCTGTCTTGCTTCATGTGGCGCTCCAGTTGCCAACGAGGTCTTCGGCCAAGCCAAAGGAGGTGCTCATGCCGGTGCCACTGGTCACGCTGACCAGCTGCACACCAGGCATCACTTCGCGCACCATGCTGTCTTGCTGGGCGCTGGGGTAGATGCCCGTCCAGCGCTCGGTCACCTGGTAATGGCCCAGGCACAGCAGCCGCTGCATTTCGTAAAGGATCAGGTCTTCCACTTCACGCGACGCAAATGGTCGCATGGCCTGGCCGTAGTGGTGCGAGTCACCCACGACCAGAGAGCCATCTTGGCTTTGCACCACGATCAGGTGAATGCCATGGGCCAACTCTTGGCTGGCTTCGACACGCAGTTGATCGAGCAGCAATTGAGATCCGGGCAACTCGCTGTAACCCCGGTAGCGCACCAAACTCAAATCGCTCATGACGCCGGCACCGAGCTTGTAGCCGTCGGGTGGTCGAACCCGCAGCATTTGCAGCTGGCACAGCTGGGTGTTGTTTTGGCTGAAGGCTTCTGGAAACAGGCTGCGCATGTCAGGGCCGGGGCAGACCAAGATGCGCTCGGCCTGCAGCCACTGCCCGCCCGTGAGGACGGCCCCCGTGATGACTTCTTGAACGTGTTGACCCATCTGAAAAACCACGCCCTGTGTGGCCAGCCAAAGACGGAGTTTTTCAATGGCGCTGCGGGCCTCGATGCGCAGCTCGTAAGGGCTGTACAAGGCCCCCTGCAAATGTTTCATGACAAATTGTGGGGCCTGGTCTTGCAGTGCTTGGCCTTCGAGCCATTGCAGATCCTGCCCCTCGGCTTGTTTGCACAATTCTTGCAAAACCACCTTGGCTTGTGGTCTTTGGGCCAGCACATACAAGCCCTCATGTTCAATCGAGATGCCCGCTTGGGGTGCGAGGCTTGCCCACACATCCCGTGAGCGGCGGGCGCGACGCCAGGTGTCGCCCCGGCCTTGGCCGGTGACGGTGACAAAGCCAAAGTTGCGGATCGAAGCCCCCACACAAAATGGATCCCGGTCAATCACGCGCACATTCTTGCCTTGTTGCAACGCGGCCCAGGCACAAGCCAGGCCCACGATGCCACTGCCCACAATGATCACATCGTTGCTCATGCTGTGCTTCCTACAAAGTTGCGGCCTCGGGGTGAGGCGAGTGCCTGTTGTAATTGGTAAAGACCGCTCGGGTTCTGGCGCAGTTCGCGTGGCGCGATGCCCAGGCTCTGAAGCCAGTTCGACAGGTGTTCTCGGGCTTGATGCCAGTGGCAGTCAAAAACATGAGCCAGATCATCCTGAACCTGCGGGCTGATGGCCGCTGCAATGTCCAGCACCATGGGCAACCACACCGCACAGGCGTGGCCATGGGGCAGTTTTTCATGCAGGGTCAGGTCATACGACAAGGCATGGGCCAAGGCCGTCTGGGTTTGCGACATCGCCAAACCCGCCAGCACGGAGGCTTGGCTCATTTGCTCTCGCAAACCCGTGTCTTGCGGGCTCTTGAGCAGGGCAGGCAGGGTCTGCAAAACCATTCGTGCCGAACGCACGGCCAAAGGGCGTGTGATCTGATTGGCGTTGTGGTTCCAGATGGATTCGAGCGCGTGCGCCAAGGTGTCCAAAGCGGTGTCCCGCGTCAAGCCTTCGGGGCAAGACAAGGTCAGGTTCGGGTCAATCCAGGCTTGATCGGCAAAGCCCTCGGCGCTGGACCACGAACGCTTGAGGGCAGGCTGGGCATCGAGGTCCCAGAGCGTGGCCCATGGCGTGACTTCGCTGCCTGTACCCGAGGTGGTGGGTGCACACCAAAGGGTATGCCGCTTGTGTGGGTACGGCAGCTTGTTGGCACGCCAAACCGAGGTTGCCTGGCTCATGTCTGGCAGCTCAAAGCGGGCCAGTTTGGCCAGGTCCAGCGTGGTGCCGCCACCGATGGCCAGCAAGGCCGCGTCAGGTTGCGTGGCCCACATTGGCCAAAGCTGCTGGCACAGCGCCAGCGCTGCCGAAATACTGCTTTGGGCAGAACGCTGCCAAATCCAGCCTTGGCACAGTTCGCCCCAGTGTCTTCTCAAATCGGCCTCCATGGCCAAAGAGATCGCGTGGGGATCGGCCAGTACAAAAAACGCTTTGTCTGGTGGGTGGGTGTGCAACAGGTTCGGCCCCCAGTGGAGCTGAACCGGGTTGAACCACGTCAGATGAATCGCTGTCGCAGCCATGAAGACACCATGTCAATGAGGGAGACGGTGACGATCAGCATCAGCAAGACGGCGCAGGTCTGGGCGTACTCAAAGCTGCGGATCACCTCAAACAAAATCACACCGATGCCGCCTGCGCCCACCATGCCCACCACCGAAGCGGAGCGCACATTCGACTCGAAGCGGTACAGCGAATACGACAGCCAAAGCGGCATCACCTGCGGGATCACGCCGTAGGCGATTTCAGCGAGTTTGTGCGCCCCTGTGGCACGAATGCCTTCCACTGGGCGCGGGTCGATGGCTTCGACCGCTTCGGAAAACAGTTTGGACAAAGTGCCGGTGGTGTGCACAAACAGGGCCAGCACACCGGCAAAAGGCCCCAAGCCCACGGCCACAATGAACAGCATGGCAAACACCATTTCATTGGTGGCTCGGCACGCATCCATCAAGCGGCGAACCGGCTGGTAAACCCAGGCCGGGGCCACATTGGCGGCCGACAACAGACCCATGGGCACGGCGGCCACAATGGCCAGCACCGTGCCCCACAAGGCGATGTGCAGCGTGACGACCATTTCGCGCAGGTACATCTGCCAGTCTTTGAAATCGGGCGGAAAAAAATCTGCGGCAAAGGTGCGCATATTCGCCGAATCCCGGATCAAGTCCAAGGGGCGTATTTCAGCCCCCTGCCAAGCCCAGGCCAGAACGCCCGCTGCCACCAGCCAAACCAAGTAGCTCAGGCCTTGGCTCTTTTTTTGCGAGGCCAGTTGTTGTAGTTTTTCCAGGTCGGCGCTGGCGATGGCGGTGGACATTGTGGACATGCTTACTTCTTCAAAGCGGCCAGTTGCTTGTCAATTTCGGCCAATTGTTTGGCTTTGTCGGCAGAGGCCAATTTCTCATCGCCCTCGACCTTGCGGCGGTCTTTGAACAACTCGAGTTGACGGATCGGGATCAGTTGGTCGTTGTTCGATTCGCGGAAACCACCGTAGTTGTAGATGTTCTTGAGAACTGCTTTTTCAGCCGGGTCGTTTTTGGCGTAATTCAGAACAAAATCCTTGATCTTGGTTTTGACGGCCGGGTCCATGTCCTTGCGCCACACAAACGGGTCGCTCGGGATCAAAGGGCTTTTCCAAATCACGCGCAACTGGCTGAACAAGTCTGGCTTGGCACTTTCGAGCTTGCCCATGTCTTCGGTGTTGTTGGTTGCGACATCCACTTGTTTGGCCAAGGTGGCCTGGATGTTGGCGCCGTGGCTGGCGTTGCGCACGGTTTTGAAGGTGTTGCGTGCTTCGATGTTGCGCTGGGCAAAGATGTAATAAGAGGGCACCAAAAAGCCCGATGTGGAATTGGGGTCACCAATGCCGAAGTTGATGTTCTTGCCGTTGGCGATCACGTCGTCCAGCGTTTTGTAGGGGCTGTCCTTGTGCGTGATCAGCAAGGCGTGGTAACCGAAGGTGCCGTCGGCATACATGAGCTGGGCAAAGACTTCGCCGTTGGCGCGGTCAACCGCTTCCATCGCGGCTTTGTTGCCGTACCAGGCCACCTGGATCTTGTTGAAGCGCATGGCTTCGATCACGCCGGCGTAATCAGGGGCATAAAACGACTGGATTTTCAAGCCTGTCTTTTTCTCCATGTCGCGGAAGAAGGGCTCCCAGCGCTCACGTTGGGCCGAAGCCGAGTCGGTGGCAATGATGCCGAAGCTGATGTTTTGTGCATAAGCGCTGATTGCGCTCAACGAAATGAGGCCGGTGGCCAGGATGCGGGCAAGTTTCATGGTGAGTCCTCAGGTTAGAAAAATCAATGCGCCAGAAGTTGGAGCGTCGGGTTAAAAAGTGGTTCAGGTGTTTCGGGCGGGTGGTCCATGAACAACTCGTCCGAATGCGTGCCGTACAGCTCGCGCAAGCGTTGGTTGTCCAGGCCCATGGGCGGACCGTCGTAGACCAGGCGGCCTTCGCGCAAGGCGATGATGCGGTCGCAGTACTGCCGCGCGAGGTTCACGTTGTGCAGGCTGATGACCAAGGTCATGCCTTGCTCTCTTTGCAATTGGCGCAGCAAGTCCATGACCCTGCGTGTGGATTCGGGATCGAGCGAGGCCACGGGTTCGTCGGCCAGCACAATGCGTGCGCCTTGCACCAGCGCACGGGCAATGGCGGCGCGTTGCTGTTGGCCACCGGACAGGGTCGAAGCCCGTTGCATGGCCTGCTCTGACAGGCCCACCGAATGCAGGGCTTTGAGCGCTTTGAATTTTTCTTCGGGTGTGAACCAGCCCAGCAAACTTCTGTGCAGCGGGATGTGGGGCAGCAGTCCGGTCATCACATTGGTCAGCACGTCCATGCGGCCCACCAGATTGAACTGCTGGAAGATGATGCCGATGTGGGTGCGCAACTGGCGCACGTCCGTACTCAGCTTGCCCGACTTCTGAAGGCTCTGGCCCCACAGCTGGATTTCACTGTCTGCACCATCGAGCCGCTCGAGCCCACACAGGCTCCGCAGCAAGGTGGATTTGCCCGAACCCGAGGCACCGAGCAAGCCCACACATTCGCCCTTGTTGATGCGCAGATCAATGGATTGCAGTGCCGGCCGATCCTTGCGAAAGGATTTGCAAGCGTTGATGACACGGATGGCAGCTTGTTCATTTGACATGTGACGCATCTTGCAAAGCATCTGTGACTGAGTGATGAAGAAAATATGTCAATTTCATGGCGCATCTGTTTTGTCATGCTTTTGACATGCACCGAGTTCACAGTGTTGCCATGCAAAAAATGATGAACACCCTTTTGGCGCTCTATGAGCAAGGTGGTGACCTGGTCTACTCAGGCGAGTCGGTCACGCAGCTGATGCACGCTTGGCAATGCGGGCGTTTGGCTGAAAAGTCAGGTGCCCCTGCGGCTTTGCAGTTGGCCAGCTGGTTGCACGATGTGGGCCATTTGTGGGTGAATCTGGAAGGTACACCCACCTTGCGGGGTCAAGACGATGTGCATGAACGCATCGGTTCAGAGGTCCTGTTGCCTGTGTTTGGACCTGCCGTATCAGAGCCTGTGCGCTTGCATGTCCAGGCCAAACGCTATTTGGTCAGCACACGCGAGACCTATGCCCGAAAGCTTTCCCCCGATTCGGTGCGAAGCCTGCATTTGCAGGGCGGCTGGATGACCCCCGATGAGTGCGCAGCATTTGAAGCAGAGCCTTTTTTTACCGATGCCGTGAAGCTGCGCGTTTGGGATGACTTGGGCAAAAAGTCGGGTTGGTTTGAGGAAACGCGCCATGAAGCGTTGGACCATTTGATGCAGTTGATGCGTCGCGTCGCGCTGGATCACGTCACCTAAATTTAACAAATAAGACATGGCTTTGACACGCAAGTCCTTGAGCATTCAGCACAGGAACAACAAGGAGCTGAAGCCATGAAAGAGTTACCAAACCCCACCTTCGCATTGTCCCCTGTTCAATTGCCCAGGGGGTCACTTCATCCGGGGTCCCCTGGTACCGGTTTGGAATTTTTGCCGCGGCGTGTGCAAAGCACCATTGCAGTCAGCTGGGCGACGCATCTCGACGAAGTTCGGGAAGCGCAACGCCTGAGGCACCAGGTCTTTGCGACCGAGTTGGGGGCACGGTTGCCCAAAACAGTGCCGGGTCACGACATCGATTTGTTCGACGATTACTGCGAGCACCTGCTGGTGCGGGACAGCGCTTCGGGTCAGGTCATTGGCACCTACCGGGTGCTCACGCCCGTGCAGGCCAAGCGGGCAGGCAGCACTTACAGCGACACCGAATTCGACCTGACACGCCTGCGCGAT
>JACCEA010683545.1_pt1 | contig 15840 bp, 16 predicted proteins | sample 7449851 | NCBI WGS metagenome assembly JACCEA01 (sample SAMN15323453, study PRJNA562643) | freshwater metagenome | isolation source: river surface water | place: USA:Blue River Watershed | collected 2017-08-18 | reverse complement strand
GCGATTCCACTTTCTTTAGTTGGAATTGTATTAGGTCACTGGTTATTAGGAGCTTTCTTTACAGCTACTTCGTTCATTGGAATGATTGCTTTGGCTGGAGTTATGGTTCGGAATTCGGTCTTGCTAATTGACTTTATCGAAATTCGTTTGAACGATGGTATTCCAATGAAACAAGCTATTATTGAAGCGGGAGCTGTTAGAACAACCCCAATTTTATTAACGACAGGAGCAGTAGTAATCGGAGCGTCAATCATTTTGTTTGATCCAATTTTCCAAGGATTAGCGATTTCGTTAGTCGCAGGAGCGATTGTTTCAACATTGTTAACATTAATCGTAGTGCCTTTGATTTACTATATCACAGAACGTAAAAAATGGGAGAAAAATAATTAAAAATCAACCTAACAGGTTTCAAAAATCTGTTAGGTTTAAAATAATAATATTATGAAATTAGTACTAATCACCGCAATAGCAGAATTTGAAAAAGATGTCAAAAAGATGCTGAAAGAAGCTAAAGTAAAATCGTATTCGTATCGTGATGTAAAAGGTTTTAGAGATGCTTCTGACGAAAGTGTAGAAGATAATTGGTTTGGTTCTGAAATGAATGAAACGGATTCGGTTGTCTTTTATGCTTTTATTTTACAACAAAATTTAGACATATTATTTGATGAGGTGTTCGCTTTTAATAAAAAGGTAGAATCAATTTCAAAAGTTCATTTAGCCGTTTTATCGGTAGAAAAATATAATTAAAATTAGAAATTATGATTAATAGAATTGTTAGAGCAGTAGCAGGAACTTTTATTCTTTTAAGTGTGCTTTTAGGAATGTATGTAAACGAAAATTGGTATTGGTTTACTCTTTTTGTAGGGGCCAATTTACTACAATCATCCATTACCAAATGGTGTTTGATGGAAGATATTTTAAGAAAAGTATTTAAGATAAAAGATTAATATTGAAGTCAGGTGAAAGCCTGACTTTTTCATTAGAAAGTAAATCTTAAAAAAGCATTTGGAGTTCTTTCTAATGATGAAGTGTTAACTTGTTCAACAATATTGGTATTGTTATTAATTCGATAATGTTGATTGACGCTTATTTTATTATTCAATACATTTTGTATGGAAAAACCCAGATTTAGTTTTGATTTTTTGCCCATATTAAATGCATAAGAACCTGAAAAATTCACCTGAAAATAATCCTCTAAATTAGATGAATTTGGCGCTTGATAACCCACAGCCGGTGTTTCTGGATTTGTGTAGATAGGTGTTGTGCTTATTGGTAAAGTTGTTGGTTTCCCAGTAAACCATTGTGCTCCAATGGCAAGTTTTATATTTTTGAAATCTGATATAATAGCTGATTTTATGTGATGCTTAATTTCAAAATTATTAGGAAATGCTTTTGCATTCAATGTTTTAAATTCATAATTATTTTCTTGAAAAGTATAACTTACCCAAGAAGTAATATGTCTGAATTGTTTTTGAATTAAAAATTCGGTCCCATAAACGGTGTAATTTCCGCTGGTTTTTACAAATTCATATTGGTTTTGAAAACCTTGACTCATACTGGTAATTCCATCTACTTTTTTGTAGAAATTTTCTAGAGTTAGCAACCAATTGTTTTTATTGAACGTTAATCCTAATGACGCTTGATTACTTTTCACAATAGGAATGTCTTCATTGTTAGATAAAGTCCATCTTCGTTTTTCGATACCTAAAAAATCTTGTTGTAAATCAACAATTTGTGATGTGGTTTGATGCTTGCTTTCCCCCATAATTTCCAATTGGAAAAACGGAGTGAATTTATAATTTAACTGAATTCGCGGTTCAAAAATAAACGTTGAAAATTCTTGAATATAGTTTTGTCTGAAACCAATTCGACCATTAAATTTATCGTTAACTGAATAATAGTTAAGTTCGGCAATTAGCGCATGATTTTTTAAAACTTCTTTGATTTTTCTAGAAAAAACAGGCGTATTTACGATATCTACATTTCGTACTCCAATTTCATTAAATTGATAGCCATTCCTAAAGGTAAAATTGTCAGATAGGATATGATTATTTTGTAATTTTATACCCGTATCTAAAATGGTGTTTTCTTGATTAAAAATTTGATTGCTTTCTATCGATTCATTTTCAGAATTAATATTGTAATAGGAAGCGTAAATTGATATTTCGCTGCTATTTTTTGCATTCCAGTTTGTTCTCAACAATGCATTTGCTCCATAAGTTTGATGTTCTAAGCAACTGTTTTTAGATATGGTAATATTATTTTCTGTTTTGGTTTGAAATATGTCTAATACGTTGCTAATACTCAAGATATCAACAAATAAATCTGTTTTTTGTTTTATTTTTTGATGGTATTGTACTGTAAAATCATAGAAATAAAAGTCTTCCTTTGAATTATATTTAATGTTTTGATTGTCAAAGTAATTGGTTACTATGGTATTTTGAAATATCTTATCGAAATAACTTTTGTAAGTTGGTGAAGTAATTAAATCAGTATACGATCGTCTTCCACTAATTTCAATGTTTGATTTCTTAGAAGTTTTTACTTTTGCATAAAAATCAGCGTTAATTAAGTTAAAACCTACAGCTCCAGTAGTGTTTTCAATAGAATCTGTATGTGTTGAAATTAAGACCGAACTAGAAACTCCATCTCCATAAAATGCTGAAGTTCCATTTTTAGCAATATTTATTTTGTGTGCTAAATTGGGATTTAAAGATGATATTAATCCAAAAAAATGCCCTGTTTGGTATAATCTAATGCCGTTCCAAAGAAATAAATTTTGGTCGTGTGTTCCGCCTCTTACACTTGTATTTGAGATACTTTCGTCGGTAGCATTAATTCCAGGGATTTGCTGCATAGTTTGAAATATATCGGGTTCTGTCAACCCAGGAAGAAGACCAATTTTTTTAGGTTTTATTTCGTAAGTACCCTCTCTTTTTTTACTGATTCCTTTGGTTAAAAATAAGGTTGTTACAACTGGTTCTAAATCATTTATTACACTTTTTAAGTAGATTTTTGGACAATTTTCTACATATAAAAATGAAGATTGAATAATTTCTGATTTGTAATTCAAATGTGAAATTTCGATGGTATTTGCAGATTTTGTTTTAAGTTCAAAAAAACCAATCTCGTTTGTAATGGCATAAGAGTTTGTTCCAGAAACTAAAAGTGTTGCATTTTGTATGGGTTCTTTGGTTTCTTTATCCAAAAGATAGCCACACAAAGGTTTATCAAGTTTTTGATTGTTGATTACTGAGATGTATTTTTCAGAAATAAATTCAAATTTTAATTGTGTTTTTTCAGAAATATAGTTCAATTTTTCTTGAAGAGTTACTGAATTCGAAGGAGGAATTAATTTAAAAATCGCAATTTCTTCTTCGATATAATTAAAATTGACTTCGTGAGTTTTGCCAATGTTTTCTAATATTTTTTTCAATAAAATAGTCTTTCCATTGTCTTGTGCTCGAAGCGGTAAGACAATGACAAATAAACTAAATATCATTATTAAAAAACGACTGTAATTCATTTACTTTTTTACTAATTCAAAACTTGTTTCGTTTGATTTGTTTATTTGTAAATGATAGGTTGAGGCTATTATTTGTAAGGCTACATCTAAATTATTGCTTGGAAGTTTTCCTGTGAATGATTGATCTGTTGCTATCGTATTTGTTTTAATGGTAACATTATATGTGTTTTCAATATCTGTAATAATAGTTTTTAAGTTTTGATTTGTAAAACTCATTTCTATTTCATCAGAAGCCCAGTTTGGCATTGATAATGTTGTTTTCCCTTCTTTTTTAGAATTATTTTCAAAAGTAACTAACATCCCTTTTGTTAAAATAAGTTCTTGATTTTTGTAGTTTACTTTTACTTTTCCTTCGTAGCAAGTTACTTCAAAGGTGTTATCTTTTGAATTTACATTGAATTGTGTCCCTAAAACGGTCACTTTTCCTAAATTCGTGTTGACTTCAAATGTTTTTCCTTTTGCCACTTTAAAATAAGCTTCACCTTTTAAGTCAATTGTTCTGTTGTTTTTCCAGAAGAAAGTTTTGTATTCTATAGACGAATTTTTATTAACTAATACTTCAGAATTATCAGGTAAATTTACAGTTTGTGTAAGGCTTGTACCATAATATTTTTCTTTAAAATTATTAACAATAAAAAAACTTAATCCCAAAGCAATAACTAACACAGCAGCAATCCGAACGAACCAATTTTGTTGAAGTTTCACAACTTTTCTTGCTTTTTTAGTAGCAACAACGTTACTCAACATTTTATCTTGGTCAAATGCAGGTGTTTTTAAGCGAGCTGAATTTTCTTTGATTTTTTCATACAAAGGAAAGTCCGGATTTTGTTTAAATTCGGCTAATTCTTCAGCAGTAAGTTCGTTATTAAGCCATTTGGCTAGTTTGTAATCTTCATCCATAATTTTCGTATTACAATAATGTAACAAGTATATTGTTTTTTACCCTACTTAAAATTTTCTATTTCTTTTTTTAGTTCAATTAAAGCTAGGTGAATACGCTTTTCAACCGCTTTTACACTAATGTTTAATTCGGAGGCAATTTCGGCATATTTTTTACCGTCAATTCGATGCATTAAAAAAGCTATTCTTTGCGTTTCGTTTATATTGTTAATAGCTTTTAATAATTTAGATTCAAATTGTTCTTGTTCTAATATGTGTTCTGGGTTTTCGTTGGTTCTATCGATTAAAGTATTGTTCTTTTCATAGGTAAGAACTACTTTATTATGTGCAATTGCATTTAAAGAATTGTTAGTTGCAATAGTATAAATGTAAGATTTAGCTTTTTCAATTGGAACATCTTTACAATTTTGCCACAGTTTTATGAAAGCTTCTTGCGTAGCATCTTCAGCTTGTTCAGTATTGCCAAATTTGTAGTATAGATAATTTCGTAACCCTTTTGCATGGCTTTTGAAAAAAGTTGAAAAAATATTTTCTTGGCAAATGGTATTATTTTCAGGCATCTTTTAATGAATTGCTAAAAATTAATTAAACCTAAGGTAGGGTTTTATAATAATGAATTGTTAAATAGTTGAAACAAATATAATCATTTTTGATTTTGATTGTTTTTTTAAAAATTAGGTAGGGTAAAATTAATTTGAATTGTTATAACTAATATAAACCCAAAAAAATAATAAATATGAAACTAAAACATTTTTTAAATTTAAGTTTAATAGGTTTGCTTTTAATGTCATGCCAAAGTGAAGAAAATGAAGTCATTCAAGATACTAGTCAAAATCTAGCAAAATCTTCACCATTAACAAATTTAATCTCTAGGGTTTCTCAAAATCCTACATCAACTGATAACGTGTTAGACAATTCAAGTTGTTTTAGCGTTGTACTTCCGGCAACTGTTATTGTTAATGGACAAAATATTGTAGTTTCAAATCAAGCGGATTATCAAACAGTTCAAGATGCAATTGATGCATTTTCAAACGATGATGATATTGTAAATTTTGTCTATCCAATCACGGTTCAATTTCAAAATTTTACCACACTTGTAGTACAAAATTCAGATGTTTTAGATGATATTATGGATGATTGTGGTGAAGATGATGGTTTTGATGAAATAGAATGTATTAATTTCAATTTTCCAATTGTAGTTAATATCTATAACGCAAATAATCAATTAGCTGAAACAATTTCTATTACAAATAATGTACAACTATACAATTTTTTAGAGTCGCTAGAGGATAATGAATATATAGCGATTCAATATCCAATTTCAGTAACTAATTCAAATAATCAAACCATTGTGATATCTAATAATGACCAATTTGAAGATGTTATTGAGGATGCCATAGATGATTGTGATGATGATTCTCAATCTCCGGGAGGTAACGGTAATTTATCAGCAATCTTAACAGATGGAATTTGGTACGTGTCTTATTTTTATGATGATACAAATCAAACTTCAATGTATGCTGGATATACATTTACCTTCAATAGTAATGGAACTTCCCAAGCAATGTCAAATGGTAATTTTTTGAATGGATCTTGGTCAAACTATATGGATGGAGCTGAAGAAAAAATAGAATTGGATTATGATGGCTCTATTTTAGATGAATTAGAAGATGATTGGGAAGTTATTGAATATTCATCAACACAGATTCGCTTAAAAGATGTAAGTGGAGGTAATGGCGGAACAGACTATTTATATCTATCAAAAAATTAAAAAAAAACTAAATTTAAATAACTATAAAATTAAATTTTAATACTATGAGAAAATTAGCTTTAATCCCTATGTTGTCATTAATTTTCATGTTAAATGTAGCTTCAATGTGCTCTAATGATGATGATTCAAATTCCACAACAGATCCTACTCCAGTAGTAAATACCGTAAATCAAGGTACTTGGCGTATTACATTTTATGAAGATTCAGGTGTAAATAAAACTACAAATTATTCTAATTACATTTTTACATTTGGTCCTAATAATGTTTTAACTGCTGCTAATACCAATACATTTACTGGTTCTTGGTCTGTAACTTCTGATGACAGTAATGATGATAGCCCAAGTAACGATTTAGATTTTAATATATTCTTTACAGCTCCAGCACCTGCATCTTTTGTTGATGATTTGTCTGATGATTGGGATATTTTAAGCTATAGTACTACAAAAATTGAATTAGTAGATGTTAGTGGAGGTAATGGTGGTACAGATTACTTAACATTTGAAAAAAATTAAGAATGTATTCTTTTTGTCCTAATAAAAAACCAGCTTTTACGGCTGGTTTTTTTATTTAAAACAAACCCATTTTCTCACTTTGCAACTTTATAACTTTATCTTATCTTTGCACTTCATTAAACAAAAACAGAATCATGTTTGATAATTTAAGCGATAAGTTAGATAAAGCGTTTCATATATTAAAAGGACACGGTAAAATTACCGATGTTAACGTTGCCGATACTCTTAAAGAAGTTCGTAGAGCTTTATTAGATGCTGACGTAAATTTTAAAATTGCAAAAGATTTTACTACTAGAGTTAAAGAAAAAGCAATTGGTGAAAACGTATTAACTACATTACAACCAGGACAATTAATGGTTAAAATCGTTAAAGACGAGTTGACCGAATTAATGGGTGGTGATGCTACTGGAATTAATCTTTCAGGAAATCCTTCTGTGATTTTGATGTCGGGTTTACAGGGTTCTGGTAAAACTACTTTTTCTGGAAAATTAGCGAACTTTTTAAAAACTAAAAAGAACAAAAAGCCTCTATTGGTTGCTTGTGATATCTACCGTCCTGCGGCAATTAATCAGTTGCACGTAGTAGGTGGACAAATTGGTGTTGAAGTATATTCAGAACCAGAAAATAAAAATCCTGTTGAAATTGCTCAAAACGCAATCAAGCATGCAAAAGCGAATGGTTTCAACGTAGTCATTATCGATACCGCTGGTCGTTTGGCTGTGGATGAAGAAATGATGAACGAAATTGCAAATGTTCACAAAGCAATTCAACCACAAGAAACATTATTTGTGGTGGATGCGATGACTGGACAAGATGCGGTAAACACAGCAAAAGCATTCAACGATAGATTGAATTTTGACGGAGTTATCTTAACGAAGTTAGATGGTGATACGCGTGGTGGAGCTGCGATTTCGATTAAATCGGTAGTGAATAAACCTATTAAATTCATCGGTACAGGTGAAAAAATGGAAGCTATCGATGTGTTCTATCCAAATCGTATGGCGGATAGAATCTTGGGAATGGGAGACGTGGTTTCCTTAGTAGAACGAGCACAAGAGCAATACGACGAAGAAGAAGCTAGAAAATTACAAAAGAAAATCGCTAAAAACGAATTTGGTTTTGACGATTTCTTAGCGCAAATTCAGCAAATCAAGAAAATGGGGAACATGAAAGACCTTGTTGGGATGATTCCTGGTGCTGGAAAAGCGTTAAAAGATGTAGAAATTCAAGATGATGCGTTCAAACATATCGAAGCCATTATTCACTCGATGACGCCAGCAGAAAGAAGCAAGCCTTCAATCATTGATGTGAAACGTAAAAATAGAATTGCAAAGGGTTCAGGTAGAAAAATTGAAGAAGTGAACCAATTGATGAAACAATTCGACCAAATGAGTAAAATGATGAAAATGATGCAGGGTGGCGCAGGTAAAAACCTGATGAAAGCCATGGGCGGAATGAAAGGCATGAGATAAACTGTAAAGACGCGATGAATCGCGTCTTTTTTATAGCATAAACACAACTAACAACACAACAAAATGCAACTATTAGACGGAAAAAAAGTATCGGAAGATATTAAAAATGAAATCGCAGCTGAAGTAGCTCAAATGAAAGCCAAAGGTGAAAAAGTACCTCATTTAGCAGCTATCATTGTAGGTAACGATGGAGCAAGTTTAACGTATGTAGGAAGCAAAGTAAAATCTTGCGAGCGTGTAGGTTTTGAATCGACTTTGATTAAAATGCCTAGCACTACTACAGAAATTGAATTGTTGAAAAAAATCAAAGAATTGAATGAGAATGACGATATTGATGGATTCATTGTTCAGTTGCCGTTACCAAAACAAATTGACACTCAAAAAATCATTGAAGCTATTGATCCAAGTAAAGATGTAGATGGTTTTCATCCTGAAAATTTTGGAAAAATGGCTTTAGATATGTCCACTTTTATTCCGGCAACACCATTCGGAATTTTAGAATTATTAGAGCGATATAATGTACCAACTGATGGTAAACACACTGTAGTTATCGGAAGAAGCCACATTGTAGGTAGACCTATGGGAATTTTAATGGGAAGAAAAGGATTTCCTGGAAATTCAACCGTAACCGTTACGCACAGTCATTCTAAAAACATAAACCAAATTACCTCTCAAGCTGATATTATTATTTCCGCTCTTGGAGTTCCTAATTTCTTAAAAGCAGAAATGGTAAAAGATGATGTTGTGGTTATCGACGTTGGTATCACTAGAGTAGAAGACGAAACAACTGAAAAAGGATATAGAATTGTAGGTGACGTAGATTACGAAAATGTATCTAAAAAAGCTTCATTCATCACGCCTGTTCCAGGTGGAGTAGGTCCCATGACCATTGCAATGCTGTTGAAAAACACCTTGTTAGCAAGAGAGCAGAAGAGAAATAGATAAAATATTATAAACAATATTTGTAACCCAAATTCGAAAGAGTTTGGGTTTTTTATTTGAAAATTTATTAAAATAGGCAGAAAAACTACAGCAATGGTTTGTTTAAAGGTTTTTAAATTGCGTGTTGAAAATAGCATAAACTTTATGTTATTTATGAGTTGCAAGAAACCTTATGACCAACGTTCGTGTAAAATTTCAACGTTCAGCCTAGGGAATGGCTTATTACAGAAGTGAAATAACACCTAACAGAAGAAAATAATGTTTTTGTAACAAGGCAGAAACTCCATAGTGGAAAAACAACAGCAGAAAATCTTTGACTGCCTTAATGAGCCAGAAGCTCTTGCAAAGATTCAAGCACAATACTATAAAAAATATGAAAAAAGTATTTTTAATTGCCGCATTCTCTTTAATTTCTTTATCAACTTATGCTAAAAGATGGTATTATAACTGTCCAGGTGGAGGAAGAGTTTATTTTACAACATCTGATGATACAACCAGCGCTCAAGCTGCTGCTATGGGGCAAGCATGGTGCGATAATAGATAAATTTTAGTTTTTAGCTTGAGGTTTGAAACCTCAAGCTATTTTTTTAATTAATATATTTAACTTTTTATGAAAACAATTAATATTTTAACTTTATTATTATTTTTAAATATTTCATTTTGTATAGCACAAGATGGAATAGTTTATTATGAATATACAGATGCGATAGGTGTTGGTGGTGCTGAAGGAGAAATCTACAATGCATATACAATTTACACAAAAGACAAATCATATTATGTTGTTGCAAAAGACTCTTTAGAAAACGCAATAAGTATGTCAAAAGCAAAATCTCATTATCAAAACAAAGACGGAAGCCTTAATAAAATTTCTAATGGTTTAGTTTTAACACCACAGGGTGAACAAGTTGTTTGTGATTATTCAAAAAAAACATTAGTGTCTAACATATTCGATGGTAAGCATACATATGTTAAAGAAGTTTTACCAAAGTTTTCATGGAAAATCACGAAACAAAAGAAAAAAATTGGAACTTTTAATTGTGTTTTAGGTACAACTACTTTTCGAGGAAGAAAATATTTCGCTTGGTACGCGCCAGAGATAGCAGTATATTCAGGTCCATGGAAATTAAATGGATTACCAGGTATGATTCTTGAAGCTTATGATGAAGGTAAAAATGTTAATTGGAATTTCAAAAGTTATAAGTTTCCAATATCTATAAAACAAGATTATACAATCAGAAAGGGTAAAAAAGATAAGAAAATAAATTTTCTAACAATTGAAGAATTTAAAAAATATTGCATTAATAAAATTGAAAGTGATTATGACCGTTTAATAATAATTGCGAAAGAGCATCCAGGTATGACTCCAATTAAGGAACCAATGTCATCATATTATATAGAATCATTTGAATAAAATTATATGCAAAAAACGATTACAACATTTATTTTACTCTTTTCACTTTTTTCTTTTTCACAAGAGATAACAATAAAAGGCATAATAAAAGACAACAAAAACAGAGGCATTCAAAATGCTTCTGTTTCTATATTAGACGAAAGCGATGATTTTTTAGGATATGCCTTTACAGACGAAAACGGATTTTATTCTATTTCATTTGATAAACCTAAAAATGAAACCATCAAAATAGAAATCTCTTGTTTAGGTTATAAAAAAATAACACAAATCATAAACTCTACAAATCAAAACCAAAACTATCAATTAGAAGAAAAAATTGAATCGCTTCAAGAAGTTGTAGTAGAATCAAGTAAAAAAATTAGAATTAACCAAGACACAACCTATATTAAAGTTGCAAGTTTCGGCAATAAAACAGAGCAAACTGTTGAAGATATTTTAAAAAAATTACCCGGAATTGAAGTAACCAAAGATGGTTCAATCAAAGCGCACGGAAAAACAATAGATAAGCTACTAATTGAAGGAGAAGACATTTTTGATAAAAACTACAAAATGCTTTCAAAAAATCTTGATGCAAAGGTTTTAGACGAAGTTCAAATTATAAATAATTTTGAAGACAATCCAGTTTTCAAAAAACTTAACAATTCAGACAAGGTGGCTATAAACCTTAAATTAAAAAAAGGATTAAACAATGTTTGGTTTGGCAATATTACTTTAGGTAGTGGCATAGTTTCTGAAAATCGTTGGAAAGAAAACATAAATTTAGGTTTAATAAAAAAGAAAATTAAGCTTTTCTATTTTGGAGATTATAACAATCTTGGAGAAAAAGCAACCGATATTATAGCAACTAACATAATTGAAAAATCTACTTTTGGCGATGACCGTTTTGAATACAAAGCCAAGTCCTTATATAATATAGCCAATAATGAAATACAATTTTTTAGTAAAACACAAAGTGTTTTTAATAAAGCTTTTTTAAATTCTTTAAGTTTTACCTCAAAACTTAAAAAGAATTTATCTGTTAGAGGTGTTGTTTATTTAGCAAATGACGAGCAAAATCAAAATTCATCAACCATCACAAAATATAATTTAGAAAACAACCCAATTTCTTTTACCGAAGATAACTTTTATGTCAATAAAAAAACACTAACATCAACAGAAATAGAGCTAAAGTATTCGCCAAACGATAAAAACTATATTACAAACTTCTTTATTTTTAAAAACAATCCTAACAAAACAGCAAATAATCTTTTGTTTAATACTGACATTATAAATCAAAATTCTAATTCAGAAAATTATACTATTTACAATCATTTTAATCACACATTACAGTTAACAGAAAAAACGGTTTTAAACAATTACTTTTATATTGGCAATGATAAAATCAATGAAAAATCAAAAGTTTCCTCTCCTTTTTTAAACAATTTTTTAAGTCTTGATACAAACCAAATAATAAATCAAAACGCAAACAACAAGTTGTTTTATATTGGTAACAAATCGAAAGTAATTTCTAAATTTAGAAAAATTGACCTTACAAATACTGTTCAATTTGAATATAGTAACGAACAGTTTAAAAACGATTTTATAGCTAATAATCAAAGTATTGTAACCTATCAAAATAATGCAAATTTGAAAATTCTAAATCTATTTCAAGAAAACACAATGCGTTACAATTTTTCAAGAAAAATTGACCTTACTGCAAATCTAAATTTTCAAAACTCACAATTTAACAATAACACATTTTCAACAAATCTATTTTTAATTAATCCATCAATCTATTTTAACATTAAAAAAACAGGTTTTGGAAACTTTTCGTTTTCTTTTTCAGAAAATAATTCCTTACCCGAAATAAATCAACTAACCACAAATTATCAGTTAACAGATTATCGTAGTTTTTTACAAGGCACAACTTTTCAAAAACCATTAAAAAATCAAACAATAGGTTTAAATTATTCTTACTATAACGATGAAAAAAGATTCTCAATAAATACAAATATTTTTTATAGTAATTCAAAATCAATTTTAAATACTTCAAGCAATCTAACAAGTGATTTTAATTTTAATTCTTATATCCAAACTAAAGGAAGTGAATCTTATAATTTCAATTTTAGTCTTGTAAATTATAGTAGAAAATTAAAATTAGCATCAAAAATAGAGACATTAAACAATTGGATAACTTCACCATTAAATGTGAATTCAACAGAATTTTCAAATGCAAAAAGTTATAGTAATTCAATTAAATATTCTGCAACTACTTATTTTAAATCGAAAATAAACTTTGATTTTGGATTTTCTTACAATTATTTTCAATCTAATTTTCAAGGTATAAAAACAACTAATACAACAAAAGATGCTTTTTTAAACATCAATTATAAAGTTTCCAAAACAATTTTAGCAGAAAGCAATAATTCACTTTATTATGTAAATAATAAAAATTATTCTTTCAATAATGTAGTATTAAGTTATACACCATTAGACAGTAAATTTTCATATCGTTTAATATTAAATAATCTAGTAAACGAAAATCAATATACTTATATTTCAATAAATAATTATAGTTATTATCAATCAATCATTCAACTTGTACCTCGATATGTTTTAGGAACAATAAAATATCGTTTTTAAATTATTTAAGAGTTATTAAAATATTTTATAAATTTGTAACTATTAATCATTTAAACTAATATATTATAGCTTCAAATTCAGAAACAGGTCACAATAAAAACGTGGCAAATTTTAGTACAGCATATCAAATTTTAGAAGAAATGGGTACGCTTTACAATCCATCAAATGCTAAAATTCATTTAGTAAACCTCGACCCTATTCGTATATCATTACAAACTGTAATTACAGAACTAAACAATAAGAAACCAATTTATAAAAATTCGGTTTCTGCTCGTGAACTTGCTATTGCACCTTTGGGTAAACTAATGACAAAATCTTCAAACTTTGCAAAGTCATTAGATATTTCAACCACAGACAAAGAAAACATAGCCAATCAAGCTAAAAAAATTCGTGGTGACCAAAAACCAAAATCAGTAAACCCTGAAACCACAGAAACAGACGGTATTTCAACCTCACAAATGAGCTATGACAGCCGAATTGCTAATTTAGATACATATACAACTCAATTAGCATCACATCCAGAATATGCTCCAAACGAAACAGAAATACAAATTGCAAGTTTACAAGCCTTACATTCAAATTTGGTTACATTAAGTCAATCAGTAAATTCAGCAGGTAACGCTTTAATTACTGCAAGAGCAAACAGAAACAATATTTTATACAACAATGAAGTTAATGTAATACAATTAATTAAAGATATTAAAGCCTATTTAAAATCTTTAGGAGATGCAGGAAAACCATATTACAACGCAATTGTAAAACTACAATTCAAAGAAACAAAATAAAAAAGAGATAATACAAAAGGGCTACCGCCCTTTTGTATTATTCTTTCCGTTTTTAATAATTAGCCATAGTAAAATCCTAATAATCAATCATAAATTTATAATAATGTAAGGTAAAACAATAAAAAAGAATAGCAAAAACCTAATAACAAACCTGTAACTCCTAATATTGAACCTGCAAAACCTACTAATTAATAGTAAAATTCTAATAACGAACCTGTAAATCCTATTAATGTATCTGCAATTTCTAATATTGTATCTGCAAAACCTAATAATGAATAGTAAAAACCTAATAACGTACCTAAAAAATATAATAGTGAAAGAAAAAATATTAAAAAAAATATGCAAAAAAAATAATCCGAATAATTAAAGGCTTCTTGCAACAAGCGTTTTGCAAGATTGCGGGTTTAGTGCTTTTTTAGAAACATTTGTGCTTAATCAAAGTTTAGGAATTTTTAGAAACTTTAGTGCTTAAAGCCCACAACCTCGCAAAGCGCTGTTCCGTTGTAACCAATTTTTGAAGAAAATAATCGAAAAAAAAGAGTGCTAATGATACAAAAAACAAAAAGATGAAAAGAAAAAACATTTCAAAAAGTGTAAAAAAAATATCCATTTTATGCTTTACGTTAACATTATTAATTTCTACAATTAGTTGTAATAAAAATGATGATAACCCAACTTGTGGATGTAATTCTGATATTAGAGCAACAATACCAGATTCAGCGAACTTAATTGGACAACTTGTTTATAAAAGACAACTTGACCCAAATGATAACTTTTATAACAATAAATTTTGGTTAACTTATGTTGAACCAGATTGCACCAATTGTATTCACCACATGATTGTTTGTAATGAGAATTTTTTATCAACTTTTAACGATGTTAAAGAATTACCTATTGGACAATCCATATCTGTGCAATTTTCTGGACATTTAAAAGAAACTTGCACAAAAAAATTTGATATTTCAAGCATTTCTTACGAACACATAACATTAACTAATATTGAAAGACAATGAAAAACTACTTTTTCTTCATTTTTGTAATAATGCCTTTCGATATTAATTGTTCAAGAAAAAATTTCATTTGTAAATCAAAATGAAAAAATAGAATTTCAAATCTCTAACGAAGAATTTTTTATAAAATTTGATTCAAAAAATGAAAAACTTATTTAAAATACTGATAATGTTATTTATTAGCTTAAATGCAAGCTGTCAAATATTACCTTTAAAAACACCTAATTTTGATTGCCCTAATGGAGCATATAAAAAAGATTTAGACAATATTTTTCCTTACTTGTCGGGTACCTGGAAAGGAGTTGTAAACAACAAAGAATACACCTTTCAATTTGTTTCTTTCCCACATCAATTAGTTGAATTTTCAAATGGTGATTACTTCTATGAAGATCAATTAAAATGTAAATTTAAAGTTGTTGATTTATCTAACAATCAAATACTTTATAACGATTTAATGATAACCAATTTTGACGATTATAAAATAATTTTTACTGGTTATGGGATTAATTTAGGTTATACTTTTTGTTTTTATGACAATCAAATTAATTGTAATAATAAAGTGAGTTTTAGGATATTAAAAAACCACAATAATTTAACTCAAGTTACGTATAGAGCGTTTGAATATGAAGAATATAGGAGAACAATAGATTGCCCTTATGCTAATCAATCTGATATTCCTATTTTCTTACCAACCAGTGATTTAATTTTAACTAAGCAATAAATACAAAACCTTAATTCTTTTAACAAGAGTTAAGGTTTTCTACATTTAATATGAAAAATATAATTAAATTTTTAGCGCTATTTCTTATTGTAAGTTGCAAAGCACAAACACCTGTTATAGATATAAGTCAGTCAGAATTAGGTCTTCCTAATGGTTATTATATGAAAG